>ERZ1643251.2668-NODE-2668-length-17753-cov-5.392135_pt1 | contig 17753 bp, 14 predicted proteins | sample MGYA00579261_ERZ1643251 | MGnify/ENA primary metagenome ERZ1643251 (study PRJEB29033, sample SAMEA4952267) | chicken gut metagenome | biome: Broiler Chicken; feature: Gastrointestinal Tract; material: Caecum | place: Ireland | collected 2018 | study: Broiler...
TGATTTCTTTCCCGTAAAGATCTCCCGCATAACCGTCCGCATAAACCTCGAGAACGACGCGTTCATCTCCGAATGTCGGGCGCGCGCCGTAGTTTGCGATGCCTCTGTACGATTTCCCGCCGATATGCACCGTCACGGCATAGACGCCGCATTTCAGCGGGTACTTGCCGGGTGCAAGATGCAGGTTCGCAGTCGGAAAACCTATGCGCCTGCCGATATGCCGCCCTTCCGTGGAAACCTTTCCCTTAATAAAATACGGCTCGCCCAGCAGTTTCGCCAGCGAGGCGACGTCCCCTTCGTCGAGCAGTTTTTTCGCACGGGTCGCCGCGGCCTTTTCGCCGTTCTCTTCCACGAGTTTTTCGGCAAGCAGGCGTATCCCCTTCCGCGCGCAGAATGCTTCAAGTTCCTTTACGCCGCAGGCAGCTCCGTTGCCGAACGTATAATCTTCCCCGCACACGAATGCGCATACGCCGACCGAACCGGCCAGTGTTTCGAGAAAATCGCCTCCGCTTATCTTCCGGAAGGCTTCATCGAAATGCGCCGCACATACAAAATCTATCCCTGATTTTTCAAAAAGAGACAAGCGCTCCTCGAAAAGATAGATCTGTCCGCTCGCTTTGGCGTCGTAAAACGTCGTGATGCCCGTTTCGCAGCCGTATTCGGCGGAAAGCGCCTTCGCTTTCGCGATCAGCGCGCGATGGCCGACGTGCACGCCGTCGAAATATCCCAGCAAAAGGACGCACGGCTTACCCGGGCGGTTTTCGCCGTAGTTATAAACCTTCATGCGCTTATACCAATTTGACCTTTGCCCGTATATTGCCGTTTTCGGCAAGAGCGATCCCGTATAGTTCATCGTCGAGAAAGAGCTTATATTCCCCGTTCTCGCCCTCGAACGGGATGCGCTGCCCGCTGCGCAGCCGCCACGCATCCTTCCCGTCGAAATCGAGGGAATGAAGATCGAACACGAGTTCCGGCGGGATCAGGTGAGCCTGCCAGTTTTCCTCCGTCAGATCTTCGGGAGAAATGCTCTCCCCGAGCGTAAAGAAGCCGCTCTTTTCCCGCACGAGTGAAGTCATGACGGCTACCGTCCCGCAGCGTCCGGCGATATCCCTCCCCAACGAACGGATATATGTCCCTCCCCCGCAGGAAACAAGAAATTCATATTCGCTCCCGCTCTTCTGCACGATAAGATGCAGAGAATTGATGCGTACCTTGCGCGGAGCCATTTCCACCTGTTTTCCTTCCCGGGCGAGCCTGTACGCCCGCACTCCGCCTACGCTCTTCGCACTGTATGCGGGAGGCAGCTGATCGATCTCACCCAAAAAGGAGGAAAGCACTCCCTCAATTTCTTCGGCCGAAGGCACGGGCAGCCCCGTGCGCAACAGAGTACCCGTACTGTCGAGCGTGTCCGTCTCTTCTCCGAATCGGAAAACGGCGCGGTAGATCTTCTCTTTGTTCAGCAGATACCCGAACAACCTCGAAGCATTTCCCACCGCCACGGGCAGCACTCCGCAGGCGAGAGGATCGAGCGTTCCCATATGCCCGCACGCGATGTGCGTGATCCTTTTGACCCGCGCGACGGCAGCCGCACTTGAGATCCCCGACGGCTTATTCAGATTTATGAACCCGCTTGCGTTTTCCAAATTTTCCTCCGATTGAAAAAGGACGCCGTTCCGGCGCCCCAATCAGCTTTCGAGATGCTGCTCCACGGTATAGCGCAGCTTATCTATGACCTCTTCCAGGCTGCCCTGCAGCATACATCCGCTTGCAAGTATGTGTCCGCCTCCGCCATAGACGGAAGCGACCGCGTTCACGTCCGCCTTCCCTTTGGAGCGCAGAGATATTTTGAACCGCTCGTCGGCGACTTCCAGCAGGCAGAGCGCGACCTCCACGCCGTCCACGGAAAGAGGAAAATCAATAAACCCCTCCGTGACGTCGGAAGAAGCGCCGCAGGCCGCGAGCTGCGCCCTCGTCACGCTGATGAAGGCGATGCGCCCGCCGCTGAAATAACGGATATCCGCCATCGTCCGCCCGAACAGTTTTGCCCGTTCCGGCGATTGCCTGCGGAACATATTGTATTGTATCAGATTGATGTCCGCGCCGCAGGAAGCAAGTTTTGCCGCCGCGAGAAAGGTGCTTTCCGTCACGTTTTTATGGGCAAAATTGCCGGTATCCGAACTCAACCCGAGCATGAGATAATTCGCGGTAAGCGCGTCAGGCTGTCCTTCAAAATATTGTGAAAGCTCCGTCATGATCTCGCAGGTCGCCGCGCGTTCTTCCACGAAATTATAGTCCGCATAGCGCGTGTTCGAGATATGGTGGTCGATATTGAACTTGATCTTTTTGGCCCGCTCGAACGTATCGCCGAGGGTACCGAGGCGGTGCGGTTCGCTGCAATCGACCGCAATATACGCCTCCGCAGAGGCGGCAGGCATTTTGCCGATCCCGTCCATCCCTTCCAGAAAGGTAAACTTCTGCGGGATCGCGCTTTCGCAGACGACGCTGCACCGCACGCCGACGGAATGCAGCATGCGGCAAAGCCCCATCCCTGCGCCCAGCGTGTCGCCGTCCGGCCTCATATGGCAGAATATGACGGCGCTTTTCAGTTGTTTCAGCCTTCCGGCGATCTCTTTTAAGGTCAATTCTTTACCTTCTCTCGGGTGTCAGTTCTCTTCCCCGTCCTCTTTATGGATCTGTTTGATCAGACGGTCGATCTTGTCGCCGTATTCCATCGTTTCGTCCCACAGGAAATGCAGCTCCGGCACCGTACGCATCTGCATCATGTGCGCAAGTTCGTGGCGGATAAATCCCGCCCCCTCGCAGATCGCGTCAAAGGTCTGTTTTGCCTCTTCCGCATTTTTCCCGAGAACGCTTATATAAATTTTTGCATTTTTCAGGTCGGGAGAAACGTCCGCCTTCGTCACGCTGACGATGCCGCGTATTTTGTCCGTCTTATATTTTAGTTTTGTGGAGATGACTTCGTAAACCGCCTTCTGATATTCGGAAGAAAGGCGCTGTCCCCGAAGCGATTTCATACTGCCTCCTTTGCCTTACGCAGGGATCTCCTCCGTAATGTAGCACTCGATAACGTCGCCGACCTTGATCCCGTCAAAGCCTTCGATGCTGACGCCGCACTCGAACCCGCCCGAAACTTCCTTCACGTCGTCTTTGAAACGCTTGAGCTGGCGGACGGCGCCCTCGACGATCATCACGTCGTCACGGTAAATGCGCAGTTTTCCGCTGCGGACGAGTTTGCCTTCCGTCACATAGCAACCGGCGACCATGCCGACGCCCGTGATCTTGAACGTCTGCAGGACGTCGCATTTGCCGGTCATGACTTCGCGGTACTTCGGCGCAAGCATACCCTTGAGTGCCGCCTGGATATCGTCGAGAAGCTCGTAGATGATGCGATAAGAACGTACGTCCACGCCGCTGCGCTCCGCCAGAGCCTTCGCCTTCGTATCGGGGCGGACATTGAACCCGACGATGATCGCATTGGATGAATCGGCAAGCATGACGTCGGATTCGGTGATCGCGCCCGCGCCGCTGTGCAGCACGTTGACGCGCACCTCGTCGTTGGAGAGTTTGAGCAGCGACTGTTTGACGGCTTCGACCGATCCCTGCACGTCGCCCTTGACGATGATGTTGAGCCCCTTGATCTTGCCCTCGGCGATCTTGCCGAACACGTCGTCGAGCGTGACGCGCGTCTGCGCCTTGATCATGGATTCGCTCTCTTTGCGCTTGCGCTCTTCAAGCACCTGTTTGAGCAGCTTATCCTGCTCGACCGCAATGATGGAATCCCCCGCATTGGGTACGTCTTCGAGGCCGAGGATGGAAACCGCCATCGACGGGCCGGCAGATTTGACCGTCCTGCCTTTATCGTCGATCATGGCACGGATACGCCCGCTCGTGGTACCGGAGATCACGTTGTCGCCGGTATGCAGCGTACCGTTCTGTATGAGAACAGACGCGACGGGGCCTTTCCCTTTGTCGAGTTTTGCTTCGATAATGGTGCCCCTCGCCATCTGATCGGGATTGGCCTTGAGTTCCTTGACCTCCGCCACGAGATTGATGGCGTCGAGCAGGTCGTCTATCCCTGCCCCGGTCTTTGCGGATACGGGAACGACGATCGCATCGCCGCCCCATTCTTCGGGGACAAGCCCGTGATTGGTCAGTTCCTGTTTGACGCGGTCGAGGTTCGCCTCCGGTTTATCCATCTTATTGACGGCGACGATAATGGGAACGTCCGCCGCTTTCGCATGGTTGATCGCCTCCACCGTCTGCGGCATGATGCCGTCGTCCGCGGCGACCACGAGCACGACGATATCCGTGACGGAGGCGCCGCGCGCGCGCATAGCCGTAAATGCTTCATGCCCCGGCGTATCGAGGAAGGTGATTGTCTTCCCCTTTACGGTAACGGAATAAGCGCCGATATGCTGCGTGATGCCGCCCGCTTCACCCGCCGTAACGTTCGTACTGCGTATCTTGTCGAGCAAAGAGGTCTTGCCGTGATCGACGTGGCCCATGACCGTGACGACGGGAGGACGCACGACGGCGCCTTCGTCGCCGGCGGTCTCGCCTTTGTAGATTTCGTCGAGCGCTTCCTCGGCGGTCTTTTCGGGTTTGTATTCGAGTTCTATCCCGAGATCGTTCGCTATATACGCCGCCGTATCGTAATCAATGGAATCGTTGATGGTCTTTGCGATGCCTTCCTTGAACAGGCGCTTGGTGATCTCCACCGCCGTGATCCCGAGCTTTTCGCTCAGAACTTTCAGCGGAATGTTCTCGCTGGTAACGACGGCGTGCTCGATCTTGATGGTCTGCACCGCCTGCTGTTTCTGCTTTTTGACGCGCAGTTTCCTGTATCCGCTCTTATCCTCGTCAAAATCGGATACGGAAACCTGCTGTTTCACGAGCGCACGTTTGCTGACCGTGCGTTTCTGCTCGCCGTAAGGCTTTTCATACGCAGCCTTTTTCTTGGCAGGCGACGTATATGTCTTTGCAGGCGCTGCGGGCGGAACGGCTGCCGCATTGAACCTGCCGGCAGGCCTTGCGGCATTTCCCGCCGCAGGACGGGGCCCCGCGGGGCGCGCGGAGGCAAAGCGGTTTCCCTGAACGCCTTGCGTCTGCGGGCCGCGGCGTTCGGCCGCGGGGCGCGCGGCGCCCTGCTGTCCCGCTCCCTGGCTCTGCGCGGGGCGTTCGCTCCTCCCCCTGCGTTCGTTCAGGCTCGTATTGATATAGGTGGCCCGGGCAGCAGCGCGCTCGCGGCGATCCGCATACTGCGTGCGGATGATCTTTTCCTCCACACCGTTCTTGCGCTGCGTGACGATCTCCGGCGCGGGGCGGGCAGGCACGGGCCCGGCTGCCTCCGCCGGCTGTGCCGGCGCCTCCTCTTCGGCTTTTTTCTCCGTCACGGAAGGGGCAACGGCCGGCTCTTCCGTCTTCGCCGCTTCGGGAGCAGATTTTTTCTCGGAAACGTGCTCTTCTTTTTCCGGCGTTTCGGAAGCCTTTGCAACGGAGTCTTCCGCCTTTTTCGCGTCCTTCTTCTTTGTTTCGGCCTTTTTATCTTCCTGCACGGGAGGCTGTGCAGGGATCTCCTCGGCCTGCGGAGCGGCGGCTGCGGGCGCGGTATCCGAAACAGGCTCCGCGGTCTGCGCGGCAGCCTCTTCCAAAGCAGCCTCTTCCTGTACACGGCGGCGCGCTTCGTTCTCGAGATCTGAAATTTTGCGCAGGATCTCGTTCACTTTTTTTTCGGTGCCCTGCACGTTTTTCAGCAGCGCCCCGATCCCGTCTGCCCCGAGGAGAGTATTTATTTTTTCGATATTTGCGTAATTGTTCTTTGCTTCAGCCATCTTGCTCAGTGTTGCCTCCCGGATAATTTACAAAGCGTTCGTCTGTTGCCGACAGAATCGCTTTTGCCAGATTTTTATCTCTCACAGCCGCCAGCTTGCAGTTCGGCTTGCCGACGACGTCTTCCAGCGGCGTACCCCTGACGAGTATGATGCCGCAGGTGAATTTCTTTTTCAGCGCAAGCGCCTGCTTGCGCGCATTTTCCGATGCCGTTTCGCATAAAAGAAGGAGAAAAACATCTTTCCTTTGTGCGGCGACGGCATTGAACCCGCAAGTCAGCTTCCCCGCGCGGATACAGAACCCGATATAACTTTCCGCCTTACTTCTTTGCAAGAAAATCCTCCTCGATCTTTTCGTATACCTCTGCGGGTATTTCCGCCGAAAAGATCTTGTTCAGGAGCCTGCCTTTTTTCAGCTTCCTGATACACGCGGGGTCGTTACACACATAAGCGCCCCTGCCCGCCGCTTTGCCCGTAAGGTCGATGAATACGTCGCCTTCCTTCGGTCTGACGACGCGCAGCATCTCTTTTTTCGGTTTCATTTCGCGGCATGCCACGCACATGCGCACGGGTATCTTTTTGGCTTTCACGGGTCTACCTCTTCCGACAGGCTATTACTCCTCTTCGGGCATTTCTTCCGGCTCCTGGCCGATATCTCGGAGCTCCTCCATCTTTGCGGCCGCGCTTTCGCTCTTCACGTCGATCTTCCAGCCCGTAAGGCGTGCGGCAAGGCGTGCATTCTGCCCGTCTCTGCCTATGGCGAGAGAGAGCTTGTCGTCGGGAACGACCGCGATCGCAGACTTTTCCCCGACCTCCGTTACGGATATCACTTTTGCGGGAGAAAGAGCTTTGGCGATAAATTCGAGCGGGTTTTCGCTCCACTGGATGATATCCACTTTTTCCCCGCCGAGTTCCGCGACGACGGCATTGACGCGGGAGCCCTTGTTCCCGACGCAGGCCCCGACGGCATCCACCTGCGGATCTTCGCTGGTTATTGCCATCTTTGTCCTCTGCCCGGCTTCGCGAGAGATCGCCTTGACGATCACCGTTCCCGCCTTTATCTCGGGGACTTCCTCTTCAAAGAGGCGCTTGACAAGCCCCGCAGAAGTACGGGACACGAGCACCTGCGCCCCCTTGCCGCTGTTTTTGACGTTTTTGACATAGACCTTGATGCGGTCGTTGACCTCGTACTTTTCGCCGGGGACCTGATCCTGCGGCAGCATGACCCCTTCGATCTGTCCCTTTCCGAGCTCTACATAAACGTTGCGCGCGTCGACCTTGCGCACGACGCAGGTCATCAGTTCGTCCTTCTTGTCGGAGAACTCGTTGAGCGTATTGTCCCGCTCCGTTTCGTGCAGCTTTTGCAGGATGACCTGCTTTGCCGTCTGTGCGGCGATGCGACCGAAATCTTTAGGCACGAATTCCTCATACACGAGGTCGCCCGCTTTATAGCTCTTTTTGATCAGCTGCGCCGCGGCTACGGATATCTCCTTTTCGGGATCTGTGACCTCTTCGACGGCTGTCTTGACCGTATAGTACTTTATACTGTTTTTTTCCGGATTGATACGGATATCGACCTCGCCGGCGCCGTTTTCATACTGCTTTTTATATGCGGATATGAGCGCGTTGCGAAGCGCTTCCAGGAAAATATCCTGGCTTATGCCCTTTTCCGTTTCAAGATCCGCCAGAGCGTCAAAGAACTCTTTGCTAACCATTCCTGTTCTCCTCAAAGATTTTTATCTCGCGCAGGTTCTCTTCAATCGAAGTCGATCGCCTGCGACAGCTTCACGATCTGCGTCAGATTCAGTTTGAACACTTCCTCTCCCGTATCGAGCGTCACGTTGCCCGCCTGCAGATCATAAGCAGCGAGCACCGCCTCAAAAAACTTTTTCCCTTTGTGCGGAGCGTACAATTTCACTTCCACCCTCTTCCCGAGATTGCGGCTGTAATCGCTCTCTTTTTTGAAGGGACGGTCAAGCCCGGGGCTGCTCACGTTGAGCGTATACGGCTGGCCGAAGGTGGGATCGAGCGCATCGAGCACGGGGTCGGCTGCGTTGTGGAATTTCTCGCATGTATCGAGGTCGATCCCTCCCTCCTTGTCCGTATCGAGAAATACGGTAAGCGAAGGATTCTTCCCCTGCCTGAACACGATCTCGTAAATATCCACGCCGACCTCTTCCGCTACGGGACGCAGCGCCTGCTCTATTTCCTCTACCGGCCTGACTTTCATTCTCTTCTCCCGGATACAGAATCACGCACATAAAAAGATTTGAGAGCGGTGACCCACTCTCAATCCCAAGCTAACACTATTACTGTGTCAAGTATACCATATAATTATGATTTTGGCAAGCATTTTTTCGCTTTTATCAGTTCGATAAAGATTTTTGCTGTAACAAAGGCATCGTCCCATGCGCGATGATGATTGAAAACAAAATGGTAATGGTCTGCAAGCGTATTGAGCTTGTAATTTGACAAAAAAAGCATGCTCTGCGCTATCGTCATGGTATCGAATGTCCTGAACTCAAAATCAAACTCTTCCTGTTCGGCGTAATAGCGCACGAACTTATAGTCGAACTGCACGTTGTGGCCGACAAGCATACAGCCGTCGCAGAACCTGCAAAAGTCGGGGATGACCTGCCCTATCTTCGGCGCGCCTTTGAGCATCTCGTCCGTGATGCCGGTAAGGCGCACGATCTCCTCCGTAAGCTTCCGTTCGGGATCGACGAGGGTCGTAAACTTTTCCCGTATCTCCCCGCGCTCTATTTTGACCGCGCCGATCTCCGTGATCGCATCCATCCTCCCGCCCGTCGGCGAATTGACCAGCCCCGTCGTTTCGAGGTCGAACACGACGAACGTATTGTTGACGAGGTCGGGCGGAAGCTCCGTGCTGCCGAACATGCTGATCTGGCTGTAATCTTCTATCTTTTCGGGAAATACGGTCGTATAGCGCAGCGGGATGCTCTTGCTTTTTTTCTTTTCCGGCACAAACCCTTCCGGCGCCGATCCCCTTCCTATACAATGCGACGTAAAGCTCAATCCCCCGTTAAAGAGCTCGTTCTTGCCGACGGCGACGATGCTGTCCCCCTCCTGCAAAGCCTTTACTTTTTCTTCCGACTTTTTCCGTCCGAAATAGGAAAAAGAAAGCGTACCCGTGGCGTCCGCGATCGTAAAGCGGAGGTACGGCTTTTCTTTCTGCGTTTTCCGTTCCTGAATATGCCGGATCACGCCGCACACGACGAGATGTTCGCTCTGAAAGGTACAGTCGGCAATGCAAGTCGCCTCTTTGAGCGCTTCCCCGTCGTCGATCGGTTCAAACCCGGAAACGGGGAAAGTCCGCGCAGGGCGGTAATCGAACGGTTCCTCCTCCGCATCCTCCGCGTCCTCGTGTATCCCCTCTTTTTCCTTGCCGACGAGCGATCCCTTGAAAACATTGCAAAAATTGCGCGACAGCATCCGCTCGATATCCGGAATAAGTCCGTCGTTTTTCTCAAAGAAACCGCGCTCCATCGCGTCCACGCCGAAGGTAAAGCGGACAGGGTCGCCCGGCGTCACCCCTATGTCTTCCGCGCGGATACAGGCCGCCGCCGCGCGGTGATTGCGGTCAAGATAATTGAGTATCTTCGTCTTGACGAGATGTTCGTCCGCCACAAGTTTATGTATAGAACAAAGAGAGCGCATCGACTGCGGCACGGCCTCCCGCACGAGGGCGGCAGCTGCGCGTTCGTCCTCTTCGGAATAAGCCGAATCGGTAACGATGTCGAAGGTACACGCGCGGCTGCGCGCGTCTATGTCGATCCCGCGCAGAACAGCGCGGCTCAACCCTTCATTTTCATGCAGTCTGGCCAGAAATTCTGTCTGATTCATCCCTCATTCCTCTTCCAACAGGCGGCGCACCTCTGCAAGGAACTCTTCTTCCGCCCTGTCTGCGGCCACGCTTTTTACGGGCACGCCCTTGCTGAACAGCACACACTTGTCCTTGCCCCCGGCAATGCCGAGGTCGCAGTCTTTCGCCTCGCCGGGCCCGTTGACGACGCAGCCCATGACCGCGAGCTTCAACGGTTTCTTTATGCCGAAGGTCATCTTTTCGACCTTCCCCGCAAGTTCCATGCTGTTCCACTCGCACCTGCCGCAGGTCGGGCAGGAAATCACCTCAACGAAATCCTTTTCCAAACCGCAGGCGCGCAGGATCCGCTTTGCCGCATAGATCTCTTCCACGGGATCGTCCGTGAGCGAAACGCGTATGGTATCCCCGATGCCGTCGAGGAGCAGCGCGCCGATGCCGACGCTGCTCTTCACTACCCCGTTTTCGCGCGTGCCGGCCTCCGTTACCCCCACATGGAGCGGATATTGCGTTTTTTTTGCGAGAAGCCGATACGCTCCGACGGTAAGCGGCACCGACGAAGCCTTCACGGAGATCACGATGTCCTCCACTCCGTACTTTTCAAGCAGGCTTACATTATACAGCGCACTTTCAACGAGCGCCTCCGCCGACCTTCCGTATTTTCCGAGAAAATTCTTTTCGATGCTGCCGGTGTTCGCGCCCACCCTCACAGGGATATGGTGCGCGCGCACACAGTCGGCGACCCGCTTTATCCGCTCTTCCCCGCCTATGTTCCCGGGATTGATGCGTATTTTGTCCGCCCCGTTTTCCACGGCAAGGACGGCAAGCCTGTCGGAAAAGTGGATGTCCGCCACGACGGGCATGGGAGAGCGTTCCTTCACCGAACGGATCGCGCGGGCGTCCCGTTCGTCGCGCACGGCGACGCGGACGATCTCGCACCCCGCCTCATACAGGCGGTCAAATTGTGCGAGAGTCGCTTCCGTATCGGAAACGGGCACCGTGGTCATGGACTGTATCCTGACCGGCGCACCGCCGCCTACGGATATATTCCCGATTAAAACCTGTCTGCTCATGATCTTTCACCTATAAGAAAAAGAAGCCCTCATTCGGGCTTCTCCTCCGCTTTCTTGACCTTGCTCTCTTTCATCAGGCCTTCGAGCTCGCTCATAAAAGAGGAAATATCCGTAAATTGCCTGTATACGGAAGCATAGCGGACATACGCGACTTCGTCGATATCCTTCAGCCCGTTCATGACGAGTTCGCCTATGCGCTTGGACGTCACCTCCTGTTCGAGGGAGTTATAGATCTGTTTTTTGACGTCGTCGACGAGTTTGTCGATCTTCGACATGGAAACGGGACGCTTTTCACACGCCTTGATGATGCCGTTCTTGATTTTCCCCGGATCGAAAGCCTGTCTGTTCCCGCCGTTCTTGACGACGAGCACCGGCGCCGTTTCTATCGTTTCATAGGTAGTGAACCGTCTGCCGCACTGCATACACTCGCGGCGGCGGCGTATCGTCCTGCCTTCGTCCGTAGAACGGCTGTCGATCACCTTGCTCTCCGTGCATCCGCAATACATACATTTCATAAATAAGCCCCGCCTGCACTATATGCTGTGGATATGTATATATAATACCACAAAATGAGTGCAATGTAAAGCATTTGTATAAATTTTGCCGATTTTTACGGGGCTTGAAAGGTTTTATGCCGTGCGCCGTCTTTTAATAATCCGTCCTGCCGAGCAGATAATCGGTGCTTGCCTCAAAATATTCGGCAAGCCGCACGAGCATGGCAAGGGAAGGTTCCTGCTTGTCGCTTTCCCGTGCGTGTACCGCGTTGCCGCTCACATTCATCAATGATGCCGGCTGTTTTTGCGTGAGTCCCTTCCCTGTCCGCAGCTCTTTCAGTCGTTCTCCGAAAACTTTCATATATGGTATATACACACAAAAATCCCCGCGTGAAAACGCGGGGATTTTTATCTGTTGTGGTTCTTAACTGAAATACTTCACGCCGCTTTCGAAGAGCTTCATGTCGAGCTCGCCGGTGCAGTTCTTGTACAGGTTTTCTCCCGCGCGTTCGGTATGCCCCATCTTGCCGTACACTCTCCCGTCGGGCGAAGTGATGCCCTCGACGGCCCATGCCGAGCCGTTGGGATTGAAGGGATATTCCATCGTAGGTTTCCCGGAAAGGTCGCAGTACTGCGTCGCGATCTGCCCGTTCTTTGCCATCTCCTCGAGCGCCGCAAAGGGTGCGACGATGCGCCCTTCGCCGTGCGAGACGGGTACGGTATACACCTCGCCGACTTTGCAGGCAGCGAGCCAGGGAGATTTGTTCGACGCCACGCGGATATCGACCAGCTTGGACACATGGCGCGCGATATTGTTATAGGTCAGCGTGGGGCTCTCCGCCGTAAGCGGCCTTATCTCGCCGTAAGGGACGAGCCCGAGTTTGATGAGCGCCTGGAAGCCGTTGCATATGCCGAGGATAAGCCCGTCGCGCTCTTTCAGAAGCTTCATCACCTGTTCGGCGATGCGCGGATTGCGGAACGTCGTGGCGATAAACTTGCCGCTGCCGTCCGGTTCGTCGCCGCCGGAAAACCCGCCCGGGAAGGCGATGATATTTGCGCGGGCGATCGCCGCGGAAATTGCCTGCACGCTCTCTTCGATGTCCTGTGCGCTGCGGTTGCGCACGACAACGGTCTCGCACTCCGCTCCTGCCAGGCGGAAGCGGCGCTCTGTATCCAGCTCGCAGTTCGTTCCGGGAAATACGGGAATAAACACGCGCGGGCGGGCAATTTTAACGGTGCCCTTTTTGTGCGATTTTACGGAATAATCGACGTCGCGCGCCTTCCCCTCCGCCGAGGCATGATCGGGGAACACGCCGTCAAGCGTGCCGCGGAACGCGGCGACCGCCTCTTCCTGCGATACCTTTTCTTTGTCGTAAACAAAATCCCCTTCCGAAGTTTCGCCGACGAGGATCTTCGGGCAATGCAGCAGCTCGGGATCTTCGAGGGAAACCAGCAATTCGCCGTAATGTTCGGAGAGCAGGCAGTCGCAGTCTCCGCCGAAGCTGAAACCGAGCCCGTTGCCGAAGCAGGACTTTGCGACCGCCGCTGCAATGCCGCCGTTTTCAACGACGGTAGCGAAGCGGATATTCCCGCTCTGTATATTTTTATGAACTTCGCGGTACATATCGGCAAGCTCGCCGAAGTCGGGTATTTTGCTGAAATCCTTATGCATCGGGATCCAATATACCTTTGTGCCCGCTTCATTAAGCACGTTCGTGATGAGTCCGCTCGCCTTTGCGGGCGCGAGCGCAAAGGAGATCAGCGTGGGCGGAACGTCGATATGCTCAAAGGTGCCGCTCATGCTGTCTTTCCCGCCGATGGCGCCGAGCCCCAGCCCGATCTGCGCGTACAGCGCGCCGAGCAGTGCGGACAGAGGAACGCCCCAGCGGGCGGGATCCTTCCCGAGGCGCATGAAAAACTCCTGGAAGGTCAGCCTGATCTCGTCATAATCGCACCCGGCGGCGATCAGTTTTGCGACCGAAGCCACGATGCTGTAAATTGCCCCCGTAAACGGGCTCGTGCTCATCAGCGCGGGGCTGTATCCGTAGGCGGAAACCGTGGCGACGTCTGTCTCTCCCCCGCATATCTTCGCAGCCATCGCGATGGCGGGAGTGAGCTGCCGCCTGCCGCCGAAAGGCATATAGACGCTGCGCGCGCCGATCGTCGAATCGAACATCTCCGAAAGTCCCTTTTTGGAACAGACGTTCAAAGAAGAGAGCGAACACAGTAAGTCGTCCCTGAAATTTTTGCGCTCTGTATCGAAGTAATGCGTGGCGTAGTCCGCGATCTTCGCGTCGGTGATCTGTTTTACGCCGTTCGTATCGAGAAAATCGCGGGAAATATCGACGATCGCACGCCCCTTGAAGAGCATCTTCATGCGCCTGTCATCCGTAACGACGGCAACGGGCGTCGCCGCAAGGTTTTCACGCGCGGCGAGGCGGATAAATTCGTCCCTGTCCTTTTCCGCAACGACGACCGCCATGCGCTCCTGCGACTCGGAGATGGCGAGTTCCGTACCCGACAGCCCCTCGTATTTGAGAGGCACTTTGTCGAGGTCGATGACCAGCCCGTCCGCAAGCTCGCCGATGGCGACGGAAACGCCGCCCGCGCCGAAGTCGTTGCATTTTTTGATCTTTCTCGTTACTTCCGGGTTGAGGAACAGGCGCTGCAATTTGCGCTCGGTGAGAGGGTTGCCCTTTTGTACTTCTGCGCCGCAGGTCTCCACCGAATGCGCGTCGTGCGCTTTAGAAGAACCGGTCGCGCCGCCGCATCCGTCGCGCCCCGTCTCTCCGCCGAGCAGGATGATGACGTCGCCCTTTGCGGGCTTCTCGCGGTAGACCATATCCCGCCTTGCTCCGCCGACGACGAAGCCCGTTTCCAGCCTCTTCGCCTTGTAACCGGGATGATAGACCTCGTCGACGATGCCCGTAGCAAGCCCTATCTGATTGCCGTAGGAAGAGAAGCCCGCCGCCGCCGTCTTTGTAATGACGCGCTGCGGCAGTTTGCCGGGGAGCGTATCCTCCAGCTTTTCGCGCGGGTCTGCACTGCCCGTGATGCGCATCGCCTGATACACATATGTGCGTCCGGAGAGCGGGTCGCGGATGGCGCCGCCCAGGCAGGTCGCCGCGCCGCCGAAAGGCTCGATCTCCGTCGGATGGTTGTGCGTCTCGTTCTTGAACATGACGAGATATTTTTCCGTCTTGCCGTCGATCTCCGCGTCGATGCAGACGGAGCAGGCGTTGATCTCGTCGGAAACGTCGAGGTTGTCGAGCCGCCCCTCTTTTTTCAGCTTTTTGACCGCGATGGTCGCAATATCCATCAGACATGGATATTTATCCTCGCGCGAGGCATTGAACTCCGCAAAGAGGTCTTTATAGAGATCGTATGCCTTTCCGATATGCGGGTTGTCGGAGCAGATCTCCACATTGCGTATCTCCGTGGCGAAGGTAGTGTGGCGGCAGTGATCCGACCAATAGGTATCTATGACTTTGACTTCGGTTTCCGTGGGGTTCCTGCCCTCTTTGCGGAAATAATCGCGCACGAAGACGAGGTCTTCCACGCTCATCGCAAAGCCGTTTTTCTTATGGTACGCGGCGATCTCTTCCACCGACATATCCGTAAAGCCCGCCACCTCCGGCACGTCGTGCGTATCCATCTTTGCGCGGGCGAGAGTCTTGGGCTTCCCGAGGGAAACTTCTGCACTTTCGACGGGATTGATGAGGTGTTTTTTGATCTTTTCGAGTTCTCCGTCGGTGACGCCCTTCACGCAGATGACGCGGGCGCACTTGACGAGCGGGCGCGCCTTTTGCGTGAGGAGCTGGATGCACTGTGCCGCGCTGTCTGCGCGCTGGTCGTACTGCCCGTCGAGAAAGGCTATGGCAAAGACCTTGTATCCCGCAGCCACGGGGAGCTCTTCGCGCCACACGTTATCGACAGGAGGTTCGGAGAACACGTTCACGACGGCGGCTTCGAGTTCCGCCTCGCTGATGCCCTCCGCATCGTAACGGATGACCTCGCGCAGGTCTTCCACGGCTATGCCGAGCTGCGCGTCGAGATCCTCCCGGATCTTTTTCGCCTGCAAATTTTCCTTCTTCTCAACGAAAACTCTGTATATCATAGAACTTAACCCTTTGCGTTATATTTGATGCCGATATCCGTGCGGTACTGCATCCCTTCGAAATGAACACACTTTATGTAGTCGTAAGCCTTTGCGCGGGCCTCGGCGACCGTCTTTCCCTTCGCGCAGATATTGAGTACCCTGCCGCCGTTCGTTTTCAGAACCCCGTTCTCCCGCACGGTGCCCGCATGATAGACAAATACATCTTTGCCGGGAGGACAATCGAAAGTGATTTCTTTACCCTTTGCGTATTTCTGCGGATAGCCGCCGCTGGCGAGCACGACGCAGACGCAGGCGCCCTCTTCCCATTCTATCTTTACGTCGGCAAGCCTTCCGTCCGTTACGGCCTCGAAAATTTCGAGGAGGTCGGTTTTGAGCATGGGCAGCACGACCTGCGTTTCGGGATCTCCGAAGCGGGAATTGTATTCCACCACCTTCATTCCTTCGGGGGTACGCATCAGCCCGCAGTACAAGACGCCCTTGAAGGGACACCCTTCCGCATTCATCGCCGCGACGGTCGGGAGCAGGATCTTGCCTATCACTTCGTCCGCGACCTCTTTATCATAGAACGGGCAGGGCGTGAAAGTACCCATCCCGCCGGTATTCAGCCCTTTATCCCCGTCGAGCGCGCGTTTATGGTCGCAGCTGGGGATCATGGGCACGATGGTCTTGCCGTCGGTAAAGGTAAGGACGGAAACCTCTTCTCCGGGCGTGAACTCCTTGCCCGTGAGAAATTCCTCCACTACCACTTTATTCCCGGCGGCGCCGAACGCCTTGTCGAGCATGATCTGTTTCAGCCCCGCTTCCGCGGCGGCAAGGTCTTCGCAGATCAGCACCCCCTTGCCCAAAGCGAGCCCGTCCGCTTTCAGCACCACGGGGAATTTGCCCGCGCGGACATAGCCGAGGGCTTTCTCATAATCGTCGAAAACCTCATAGGCTGCGGTAGGTATGCCGTATTTTTTCATCAGGGATTTGGCAAAGCTCTTGCTCGCCTCGATCTGCGCGGCGCGCTTATCCGGCCCGAATACGCGGTGCCCGCGCCTTTCGAGTTCGTCCGCAAGCCCCGCCGCGAGAGGGTCGTCGGGCGCGATGACGGTATATTCCACGTCTTTGTGCGCGTCCAGCCAGTCGCCGACGGCGGCGTTGTCCATATAATCGACGTTCACGCATTCCGCCAGTTCTGCGATGCCGGCGTTGCCCTTCATGCAATACAGTTTGCCCACTTTCGGGCTCTTGGCGAGCGCCGCGACGATGGCGTGCTCTCTGCCGCCGTTTCCGATGACCAATACGTTCATATCGTTCCCTTTATTTCCGATGTAAAAAATTTGCCTGTCCTTAAAAATTTTTATAATAAATTTGCCTCGCGGCTCCGCAGGCTGCGCCTGCAAAGCCACTCGTTAAATTTATTATAAATCTGAATTTTGCCGTTTTCAATGCACTCTGCCAAAAACTTTTCCGGCAGGCACGCTTGACAAACCGTATAGCGCATCAATGATGGAACAGGCGCATGCCCGTAAACGCCATGACCATCCCGTACTTGTCGCACGCCTCGATGACGAGGTCGTCGCGGACGGAGCCGCCGGGCTGCGCGACATAGCTCACGCCGCTCTTGCGGGCGCGTTCGATGTTGTCGGAGAACGGGAAAAACGCGTCGCTGCCGAGGGACACGCCCGTGATTTTGGAAAGGTATTCCTTCTGCTCCTCTTTCGTGAACGGCGCGGGGCGCTCGGCGAAGTACTGCTTCCACACGTCGTCGCCCAAGACGTCTTCGCACTCGTCTGAAAGATAGATGTCGATGATGTTGTTCTTGTCGGGACGGCCGACCCCTTCCGCAAAGCGAAGCCCCAGCACCTTGTCGCTCTGACGCAGATGCCACAGATCCGCCTTGCTGCCCGCGAGGCGCGTGCAGTGGATGCGGGACTGCTGCCCCGCCCCCACGCCGATCGCCTGCCCGTCCGCGGCAAAGCAGACGGAGTTCGACTGCGTATATTTGAGGGTGATGAGAGAGATGATGAGGTCTGTTTTTGCAGCCTCGGGCAAAGTTTTGTTCTTCGTGACGATGTTGTTGAGGAGGGCGGCGTCGATCTTAAACTCGTTCCTCCCCTGCTCGAAGGTGACGCCGAACACCTGCTTGCGCTCGACGGGATCGGGCTTGTAGTCCTTGTCTATCTTCACGATATTATAGCCGCCCTTGCGCTTTGCTTTGAGTATTTCGAGCGCCTTCGGCGAATAGCCGGGGGCGATGATACCGTCGGACACCTCGCGGGAAATGATGCGCGCCGTCACCTCGTCGCATTCGTCGGAGAGGGCGAGCCAGTCGCCGAAGGAGGACATACGGTCCGTGCCGCGGGCGCGCGCATAGGCACAGGCGAGCGGCGA
>ERZ1643251.2669-NODE-2669-length-17753-cov-4.354899_pt1 | contig 17753 bp, 14 predicted proteins | sample MGYA00579261_ERZ1643251 | MGnify/ENA primary metagenome ERZ1643251 (study PRJEB29033, sample SAMEA4952267) | chicken gut metagenome | biome: Broiler Chicken; feature: Gastrointestinal Tract; material: Caecum | place: Ireland | collected 2018 | study: Broiler...
ACTTTCCGCAGACGCTTTCAGCTTACCTGCCTCTTCCGTAAATCTTACCCCCATCCGGGAAAGAGCTTTCAGATGAAGGTCAATGGGCCTGACGCCGATGACACAGCCTCCCGGATGCTCCATCACCACCTGACCGCATCTCCCCAGAAGGGCGCCCAAAAGGCAGAGCGAAGACCGCATTCCGGTAATCGCCTCCCCGCGCATATCCCGTCTGCATACCTCCGCGGAGTTAACGCGCAGTCCTCCATCCTCCCAGACCACATGGCAGCCCAGGCTTTTCAAAAGACTGACCATACGGTGTACATCCGCAATTCTGGGACAGTTGCCTATAAAGGAGGTCTCTTTGGTAAGCAGGGTCGCCGCCAAAACGGGCAGAGCCGCATTTTTGGACCCCTGGATGCGGACCTTTCCCTGGAGGGAGACCCCTCCCTGAATATGAATCAAGTTCATGCAACACCATCCGGTTCCAAAATTTAAGACCTGTTCCATCCTATGTAAGCAGAGCCGGCATGGTACCTTGTACTCGGATTTTTCCCTACAATTCTTTCAGCTGAATTCTTTTGGCTACGCTCAGCACCAGTCCAATCTCAATCATGAGAAACATAATGGATGATCCTCCGTAGCTGATAAACGGAAGAGAAATTCCGGTATTGGGAATGGTATTTGTCACAACGGCAATATTCAAAATCGCCTGTATTGCAATATGGCCGATTACTCCCACCACCAGCATTGCCCCGAAGAGATCGGGAGCGTTGTTGGCAATAATCATCATCCGCCACAACAGCAGTGTGAACATCAATATAATGCAGATAGCCCCGAAAAGCCCCAGCTCCTCGCAGATTATGGAAAAAATCATATCGTTCTGCGCCTCCGGCAGAAAGCTGAGCTTTTGCATGCTCTGTCCCAGCCCCTTGCCCCAGATGCCTCCGCTGCCGATGGCGTAAAGAGCCTGCACCGTCTGAAAGCCCTTATCCTGCGAATGCCCCTCCGGATCCAGCCAGGCCAAAATGCGCTCGCTTCTGAATCCCTCCACAGAATCCGCATTCACGATCAGGAATACCACCAGCGCAACAGCCGCCGCCCCGGCCAGACCCATAATGATAAATTTCTTATAATCAGGGCTGGCTACAAATACCATAAGCAGGGAAATGCCCATTATAATAATGGCGGAGCTTAGATTATCCGTAATCTTCCAGACCATAATCACGATGGGGAGCGGGATACAGACCATTAAAATAAATCCTTTCATGGTTCTCACACTTTTACCCATTTTGCACACCAGGGTGGCGAGAAAAAGAATCATACAGAGCTTTGCCACCTCTGCGGGCTGCAGGTTAAAGCCGATTCCCGGAAGTCTTATCCAACGCCTTGCCCCGTGGGACTCCACTCCAATGGGAGTAAGTACCAGTGGGATCATTCCCGCGGAAACCAAGTACCCCAGCACCGCAAAGCGTTCCCAGAAATGATACGGTATATTGGCTACAATGGTCATCAGCACCAGGCCCAAAATGCCGGCAACCAGCTGGCGTTTCAGATAATATGCCGCATCGTTGTATTCCTCATAGGCTTCATAGGAGCTTGCGGAATAAATCATAATCAGTCCGAAGCCCATCAAAAACAGTACGATGAACAGCAGGCTGTAATCAAAAAAGTATTCGGATTGTTCTTTTCTTTTACGCTTCCTGGTTCCTCTCTGAGACATACATACTCCTTTTTACGGCTCTTTCTCATCCTCCAGGCCGTTTACATACTCCTTGAATTTTTCCCCTCTCACCTCATAATTCGTAAACATTCCCCAGCTTGCGCAGGCCGGTGAAAGCAGCACGGCGTCTCCGCTTTCCGCCAGACCTGTGCACAGACCCAGGCACTCCTCAAAAGTATCTGCAAATTTCACATTGTTAAAGCCATGCGCTCTTGCACAGGCCGCAATCTTCTCTCTTGTCTGGCCGATCAGCACCAGCCACTTCACCTTTCCCCCAAAGCTTTCTATCCACCGATCATACTCATTCTGCTTATCATACCCTCCCGCAATAAGCACCGTAGGTCTGCTCATGGCTCTGATTCCCTGAATGGCCGCATCCGGATTGGTCGCCTTGGAATCGTTATAATAATCAACCCCTTTTTTATTTGCAACAAATTCTATTCTGTGCTCTACGGCCTGGAACTGACGAACCACGGAAAGAATGGTCTCCATAGGGACTCCCATTCCCTCCGCTATGGCCATGGCCGCCATCACATTTTCTACGTTGCACAGTCCCACCAGCTTCATATCCCTATGGATATCAAGAAGGGAGGTCTCCTTTCCCTCCGCGCTTCTTATAATCCTGTCCCCCTCCAGATAATAGCCCTCGGAAAGCCTTCTCGCTGAGGAAAACCATACCACACGGGCGGGGCATCTCTCTCCAAAATTTCTTGTATTCTTATCCTCATAATTCAGGACACAGATATTTTCCTTCGTCTGGTTTTTCGCCACAGCCTCCTTGGCCGCCACATACGCCTCCATGGTGTGATGACGGTTCAGATGATCCGGCGTTATATTCAGAATAGCCGACACTGTCGGGTGAAAGGTATGTACTGTCTCCAGCTGAAAGGAACTGATCTCACCCACTGTAACGGTTTCAGGAGAAGTCCTGGACGCCTCCATGGTGTAGGGATTCCCTATATTTCCCACAACAAAGACTCTCTCTCTGCCCAGATGCGCCCTCATAATCTCTCCCACCAAAGTGGTGGTGGTGGTTTTGCCGTTTGTACCCGTAATGGCTGCCACCCTTCCCTTTTCGGCCAAAAACCCCAGTTCAATTTCTCCCAAAATATATGCGCCCCTGTCCCTTAGCCGGTTTACCAGAGGAATATCAGTGGGAACACCGGGGCTGAGCACCACAATGTCCACACTCTCCTCCAGTTCCTCAGGCAGACTGCCGGCCACACAGACTATCCGGTCAGATAAATCCTTCAGCTTCTCTTCCAGCTCCCGTACCGTAATCTTTTCGCTGCTGTCAAACAATATGATTTCCGCACCGAAGCGGTTCAGAAGATGCGCCGCACCGATACCGCTGATACCGGAGCCTATTACAAGACACCTTTGTCCTTTAAACATGCTTATACCTCCCTGCCCGCTACAGAAGACCAGCTCCAAAAGCAGACTATAATCCCATAAGGCCCACCAGACACATCACTGCCGTAAAAACAGTAAATACCGCCACAATTCTTGTTTCGGGCCAGCCGCACAGCTCAAAATGGTGATGCAGGGGAGCCATGCGGAAAATTCTCCTTCCTCTGCTACACTTATAATATAGCACCTGTATGATTACGGAAAGAACCTCTATCAGATAGACGCTGCCTGCGACCGCAATATACAGCGGCATCTGCAGCATATAGCCGCAGGCAGCCACAAAGCCTCCCAGAGCCAGTGAGCCCGTATCTCCCATAAACACGGAGGCAGGATGAACATTGAACAAAAGAAATCCCATTAGGGCTCCTGCCACCGCACATGTGACAGGCTCAATGCCGCTTCCCCAGCCCACAGCCACCACAGTAAAAAATACCGCTATAATCACTGTCACGCTTCCTGCCAAGCCATCCAACCCATCCGTGAAATTAGCCCCGTTGACGGTTCCAAGCACCACAAAAAAGAGAATGGGCAGATTCCATATGCCAAAATCCATGTACTGTCCCCCCGTCCAGGGAATCCTCATTGCAAGACTTACATCCGTGTAATGCAGCAGGTAGTACGCAAAGATACCTGTGACAAGAAACTGTCCTGCCATCTTCTGCCACGGCGCAAGTCCCATGGAGCGCCTGCAGACAATCTTGATATAATCGTCAAGAAAACCCACCAGCCCAAAGCCCACAGTGAGAAATAAAATAGGGGCGGTCCGGGGATATTCTTCCAGATAAAAAAAGGTGGTGATAACAACACTTAAAAGTATGAGAATACCTCCCATGGTAGGAGTCCCATCCTTTTTCAGATGTGTGCTGGGACCATCATTTCTGACAGTCTGGCCGCATTTCAGCTTTCGTAGAAAGGGAATCACAATCGGTCCCGCCGCAGCGCTGATTACAAAAGAAATCAGAACCGGCATGATGCTTATATTGCCCATAACCTGATCCTTTCATTGATTATACCCCATTATCCCAAGATAAGGAAGAATATTTTCAAAAAGCTGCCGTACAATGGGGGCCGCCACCTGCCCTCCGTAGTATACCCCATGGGGGTTATTTACAATAGCCAGAGCCATCACCTCAGGGTCATCTGCAGGCGCAAAGCCGATGAAGGAAGCAATATAGCGGCCGCTGTCCCTTGGAAGGGTCTGGCTGGTGGCAGTTTTTCCTCCAATTCTAAAGCCCTCTATTTTGCCGTTTTTCCCAGAGCCTTCGGATACTACCATCTCCAGCATTTCCCTCATAATAGCGCTGGTCTCTTCGGATACTATCCCCTCCTGCACCGGATATTCCAAAATTTCTTTCACATTTCCCTCGCTGTCCAGAGTCTTTACTCCAAAATGAGGCGTCACCCTGTTTCCCCCATTGACAATGGATGCCGCCGTAGTCAGAAGCTGTATGGGAGTGATTTGGAAGGACTGGCCGAAGGATACTGTAGCCAGTTCTACATTGCCCATATCCTCCTTTTTGTGCATTATGGTTCCCGCCTCCCCGGGAAGATCAATTCCCGTTTTCTCCATCAGTCCGAACTGCTCAAAATATTCATAATAATTGTCCAAGCCCAGTCTGAGACCCACTGTGATAAAAACGGGATTGCATGAGTTCATCGTAGCCTGAACGAAGGTTTCGGCCCCGTGTCCCGCCACCTTATGACAACGTATTTTTCTGTCATCCACGATAATATACCCGGGACAGCTGAAAGTGCTGTCAGTGGCAACTACCCCTTCCTCCAAACCTGCGGCGGCAGTTATTATTTTAAAAGTGGATCCCGGTTCATAGGTATCGTTAATGCAGCCGTTTCTCCAGACACTGTTCAAAATTTCCTGCGTCTCCTCCTGGCTCAGTTCCTCCTGCGTCACGGATATTTCCGGGACTAAGCCGGCCTCCTGATCCGTTTCTTCTTTTGCTGTCACTCTCGGCAATGCTTCCTCCGGAATCTCATAAGGATTGTTTAAATCAAATTCCGGAACATTGACCATTGCCAGTATTTCGCCGTTTTTGGGGTTCATTACCAGAATGGATACGCTGTCGGCCTCCTTTGTGGCCATAGCCTGCTTTGCAAGCTGAGTGGCATAGGATTGAATATTTACATCCAAGCTGATGCTTAAGCTGTCCCCGCTTACCGGCTCTATCCTCCTTTCCCCCGATTCCTCCACTTCTATTCCCTTCGCATCCGTAACTGTCAAAATCGTTCCCGGCTCTCCCTGCAGAATTTCCTCATAGACCACCTCCAGTCCGATAATTCCCTGATTGTCTGCCCCTGTGAAGCCCAGCACCTTACTGGCCAGCTCCCCATAGGGATAATAGCGTTTGTAATCTTCGTCCACCTTCACGCCCGCCAGGTCATATTCGCGGATCTTATCCCCTACCGTTTTGTCCACATTGCTCTTGATACGCTCCATGGAAGAATATTTCTCCACTCTTTTTCTGACGTATTCCTCTGAAAGATCCAGCTCCCGGCTAAGTACCTCTATCACCTCCTCAGGATCCTCCACCTGATTATGTATCACGGAAATGGTGCACACTGTTTTATTATCCGCCAACACCGTTCCGTTGCGATCCAATATCCTGCCCCGGGCCGCCTTGATGCTGCGTTCTCTCTCATGCAGCTCATCCGCAAGCTGAGAATAATGATCTGCCCGCCACACCATAAGATACACCAGTCTGACAAACAGGAGCAAAAATACGGCTGTGCAGAGAAAAAATACGGCTGTTATCTTTTTCCTATGAAAAATTTTATTATTGTTTATAAGCACAGGAAACCTCATAAAAAGGGTATTAATACACTGTATTCCCCATTTTATGAGGTTATTCTTTCTTTCGTATTCTGCTTGAGCCCAACAGTCCTTTTACGGACCCTCGCTCTCCTGTCCGCTGTTGGCGTTCACGAGATTCTCATTCACAGGACCGTTCTCTCCCAACGCAGATTCATCCGGATCAATCAATTCTCCCGTCTGTGCGTCCAGCTCCTGTCCTGTCTCGGGATTCACTCTGTATCCGGTGTCGGGATCAATGGGATAGCTCATCCATGCGGGCTGATTTTCCCCCTCCCCTGCGCCGCCCTGCTCTGTTCCGTTTTCTCCCTGACCCTGCTGTCCTTCGCCTGCTTCCAGATCATCCAAGGCTTCATCCTCAGGCGTCTGGGCGTACTGCGTGGTAATTTCCAGCTGCTTCTCATTCAGTTCCTGGATTTCCGCTTCACTCAGCTCCTCGGTCATAAAAATATTCAGATAGGGCAGTACCTCCGTCAATATATTCCGCACAATTCTGGTGGCAAATTTGGCGTCATCCTGTTCCTCGGCATTTGCCCGGTCCACAACCACATAAATGGCAATCTGAGGATCATCCGCAGGGGCGTAACCGATAAAGGACACTACATATTCGTCGTCAGAACGTGTGTGAGTGTTTTCATCAATCGTTTCCGCTGTTCCCGTCTTGCCGCCAATGGCATAGCCGGCCGGCCGGGCAGTTTTACCGGTTCTCAGACTGCCGCCTTCCTCCATAACCACCGCCCTGCAGTACTGGCGTATGAGCTCAGAAGTGGATTCGGATATTACCTGCTTCAGTATGCGGGGCTCTATGTTTTCCACCGTAGCTCCGCTGGCATTGGTAATTTTGTCCACCATGTGAGGCTCATAATAGTAGCCCCCGTTGATCAGCGCGCAAAATCCAGTAATCATCTGAATCATGGTGACGTTAAAATTCTGTCCGAATGAATTGGTAGCCAGATCCGCGCTTCCCATATTGTCTGCAGTATATATCAGGCTTGCGGTTCTCGCCTCACCTGCCAGATCTACATTTGTCTTCAGTCCGAAATTAAAAATCTGCTGGAATCTGCAGAATTCATCCACCCCCATAGCCTGTCCGATTTTCATGAGAGCCACATTACAGGACCAGGCCACAGAATCCTGCAGAGTCACAACACCGTCCCCGCCCCTGGCGTAGCTGTGACATTTTATGGTATGCCCTCCCACCTCAAGCGCGCCGTTACACTCAAATGTACTGCCCGCCGCAATGGAACCATCCTCCAGGGCAGCCGCCACCGTAAACGGTTTTACTGTGGAGCCCGGTTCATATGTGGTGGTGATACAGTAATTTTTCCATAGATTGTTCAGATTCAAATAAATCTGATCCTCATTCATGGAAGCCAGCACTTCTTCATTAATCACCGTGTCCGTTTTATGTATCTCAAAATATCCGTTTGCATTGGTGACCTGCTCCACCATAACGGAGCCCAGAAGGCCATCCGTATTCCTGACATCGTTTAAGTCAAAGGTGGGATAGCTTGCCATGGCCAGAACATTACCTGTGTCCACCTCCATAATGACACAACCCAGATTTTCGGCGCCGTTTCCCTCCCGAACTGCATCTTTATATTCTTCGTTAAATTGCTTCAGATATTTTTCCACAATACTTTGTATGTTGACATCAATAGTACTGTGAATGGTATTCCCGTCAACTGCGGCCCTGATGGTTCTCTCCAGATTCAGGTCTTCATTGAGATACCCGTATTCCCTGCCGTTGATCCCATTTAAAGTATCATTGTAATATTCCTCCAGCCCATAGGTTCCTGTGTTGTCAGCGTTGGTAAAGCCAATTACATCCGCAGCCAGCGAACCGTTGGGATAGACTCTCTTATACTCTTCCTCGAACCATACTCCTCTGATATTGGAATTCTCCAGAGCCGCCGCCTGAAAGCCGCTGATCTCTTCATAGGACAGCTGTCTTAAAGGCACATACCAGGACGAATTTTCATGTGTGGTTACATACTCTCGTATGGCGGTCATGTCCAGGTCAAAATTTTCTCCCAGAGCCTGAAGAGTGGGCTCCAGATATTCCTCTCTGTCCAGCATCACCTTGGCGTCGATCACAAGATTGTATACCTTCTCGCTGGTAGCCAGCTTTGTTCCCTTGGCATCCACAATATCCCCTCTTCGAAAGGGAATAGCGGTGGAATCATACCTCTGCTGTGAAAGCACATTTTTTTGGTATTCCGTTTCATTTTCTCTTGTAATCCAAATCAGTCTGGCGCTTAATCCCGCAAAAGCCAGTAGTACAAACAGAAATAGTACCACCAGCTTTTTTTGCATTTTTACGGAAAATTTTTGTGGTTTCTGCAAGTTCAGTTCCTTCACTGTACACCTCTAATTTTCATTTCCGGATACCCGACGCATATAATCGTTCCCCTCCACATTATAGGTAATGATCTGACCCTCCTTAGCGTAGGTCATGCCCAATTCCCCGATGGCCACCCTCTTTATCTCTTCCAGATCAATACTGCTGGTAATCCTGTTGTATTCCTCATCATTCGCCAACTTCAGGGAATTCAGTTCGCTTTCCAGAGAAGCAATATTGTTTATCCTGTTAGTCAGCTCCGCCTGCATCTGAACATAATTTACCAGAACAAATGCGGCCGCACACAATGCTCCCACAAGAAACACAACATATCCCAGGTTCATATGACGGGCCTTGTCCCTGTTTTTCCTCACCTCATTGCTGAGCTGTCTTTTGGGGCGCTCTTCCAGCTGCTTTCGTACATCGGGCTTATGTACGATTTCCGGCTTGCGCACGGCGTTTCCATATACATAAGCTTCCTGTATTCTTCTGCCGGTTCTTTTCTGATTTACTCTTTTGTCTGCAGGAATAGCGCTCGCTCTGCCTGTCCGTGCCATATACTTGCCTTCCTCCCGTCTGTTTTTTCATTCACATTTTTTGAAATACTCTCAGCTTTGCGCTTCTTGATCTATGGTTCCGGGAAAGCTCCTGTTCTCCCGGAAGAATGGGTTTTCTTGTGACCACCTTTCCTTTGGATACTGCCCCGCACACACATACCGGAAACTCCGGCGGGCAGGTGCAGGGATTTTCGTTCTTTCTGAATGTATTTTTTACGATTCGGTCCTCCAGGGAATGAAAGGTAATAATGCAAAACCTTCCCCCAGAATTCAGCATATCCGTCATATCGTCCAGGGATTCTTCCAGCGTTTCCAGTTCTCTGTTGCATTCTATCCGAAGAGCCTGAAAGGTTCTTTTGGAGGGATGTCCCTTCTGCCTGAGCTTTGCCGGAATGGCAGCCTTTATAACCTCATTGAGCTCAAAGGTGGTCTCCACCGGCTTATCCTGCCTTGCCCTCACAATATGTTTTGCAATATTCTTTGCAAAGGGATCCTCACCATACTCCCGGATGATTCGGTAAAGCTCTCCTTCCGAATAACCGTTTACAATGTCTTTTGCCGAAAGCGCCTGACGTCTGTCCATGCGCATATCCAGCGGAGCGTCAAACCGGTAGGAAAATCCCCTTTGGGATTCGTCGAACTGATGAGAAGAAACCCCCAGATCCAGCACAATGCCATCCACCTTTTCTACCCCCAGGGTCTCAAGGACGGCGCCTGCATTGCGGTAGTTATCTCTGATCACCGTAGCTTTGGAGCCAAAACAGGCCAGACGCTTTTTTGCCGCAGCAATGGCCGCATCATCCTGATCTATTCCATAGAGACGCCCTCCCGTAAGACGGCTGCAGATTTCGAAGGCATGTCCTGCTCCGCCCAGCGTACCATCCACATAAATTCCATTTGGTTTGATATTCAGCGCCGCAATGGTTTCCTCCAGCAAAACTGAATCATGGGAAAATTCCATGGGTGCCTCCTTTTCCTGTATCGCTTTAAATGGTCAGACCCAATCCCTCCATCGCGGCTGCTATGTCATCCATATCCGTATCGGAGTTGATGTCCTCCCACTTTTCCCTGCTCCATATTTCGATGCGGCTGCCCACTCCTACCAGCACCACATCCTTATCCAATCCGGCAAATTCTCTCAAAGAGGCCGGCAAGAGTATTCTGCCCTGCTTGTCCGCCTCCACCTGTGCGGCTCCTGCGAGGAAAAAACGCGCAAATTTTCTTGCTTCCTTATTAATCAAAGGCAGTGCGGTCAATTTCTGTTCAAAAGCATTCCAATCCTCGTTTGCATACACAAACAGGCAGCCATCCATTCCCTTGGAAACCACAAATTCGTCGCCGAGAGCTTCACGGAATTTGGAGGGAATAATCAAGCGGCCTTTGGGGTCTATGGTATGATTGTACTCGCTCATAAACATTGCCATCACCACCCATCAAAAAGCAGGTCTGCCACAGAAGATACCATTTACAAAGGGTCTGGTGAAAATAATGCGCAAACAGTTCACCACTTTATGACACTTTATACCACTTCCACCCACTTTTATAATGATTTTAATATAAATTTGGGTATTTTACAAGGGAAATCCATCAGAAAGTTTTGACACAAAACACGCAAAAAAGCGCCCTGCAAGCTTGTGCAAAGCGCTTTTACATCCAGGCAACACAATATATTGTGTGGTGGAGAGACTTCTCATACCATATATCCCATCCGGTTTTCAGGGATTCTTCTTAAGATTTCTTAAATATTTTTTAGCTTATCTTTCTTTTTTATACGATAGCGTATAATAATATCCGCAGAAACAGAAAAAATCACCGTACACAGCGCCAGAATCTGGGAAACCGCCAGCTGCGTTCCCGGTATCAGAAGCTGATCCGTGCGCAGACCCTCAACAAAGAATCTGCCGAGACCGTAGCCTCCCAGATAAAACAGACACATCTCTCCCTGAAATTTCTTATGCTTTCTGTAACAGAGCATCAAAACCAGAATCATGAGATTCCAAAGGCTCTCATAAAGGAAAGTGGGGTGCACCTGAATATAGTTGGTACCCTCCACAATGTGGGCGGCTATGTTTTCAGAGATGTAGCTGCTTCTTACCGCCTCTATGGGCAGCCTCATGGCAAACAGTGAATCAGTATACTCTCCAAAGGCCTCTCTGTTCATGAAATTTCCCCAGCGGCCGATGATCTGTCCCAGAATCAGTCCCATCACCCCGGTGTCCCCCATCTGAAAGGGATTTTGCTTTTTGATACGGCAGTAAATAAAAAGCGTAAGAAAAGCGCCGATTACACCGCCGTAAATAGCCATTCCTCCGTTTCTTGTGTTGAAAATGCTAAGCAGATCATCCTTGTAATTGTCCCATGCAAAAATCACATAATACAGACGGGCGCCGATCACCGAAAAAATCACAGCATATATGGCAAAATCCCAGTAAATATCAGGATTCTGTCCCGTAACCCTGGCCTCCCTGGCAGCCATAAGGATTCCCGCCAGGACGCCGATTCCAATAATCACTCCGTAAAAGGCTATGGAAAAGCCAAATATGCTGAAAGATTTCGGTACGTTTTCCAGATAAATCCCCAGATGGGGAAATGCAATGTCTCCCGCGTTCATATCTCAAACCTCTTTTCCCAGGACTTTTCTTTATACGTCCTATACATTGAACCGAAACAGGATTACATCCCCATCCTGCACCACATAATCCTTCCCCTCCATTCTCACAAGTCCCTTGTCCCGGGCTGCGGACAAGGAACCCTGCTCCAGAAGGTCTTTGTAGTTTACTACCTCCGCCTTGATAAATCCCCTCTCAAAGTCAGAATGTATTTTTCCCGCCGCTTGGGGCGCCCGTGTCCCAACTTTGATGGTCCAGGCCCGCGTCTCGTCCTCTCCTGCCGTCAGATAGCTGATCAGTCCGAGAATACGATAGCTTGCCTGAATCAGCTTTTCAAGGCCCGACTGCTTCAGTCCCAGCTCCTCCAGGAACATAGTTTTCTCTTCCTCGTCAAGCTCCGCAATTTCCTGCTCAATCTGAGCGCATATCACAAAAACTTCGCTGTTTTCCTCCGATGCAAGCTCCCGCACCTTCCCCACCATTTCATTGGAAACGCCATCATCAGAAAGATCCTCCTCCGTCACATTAGCCGCATAGATAACGGGCTTGTATGTAAGCAGATTATAGCTCCGAAGGAGCGCAAGCTCATCCTCATCCTCCGGGGCAAGCGTTTTTGCCATTCTGCCGCTCTCCAAATGCTGCCTGATACGCTCAATAAGCCCCTGCTCCTTTGCCAGCGTCTTATCCATTCTGGCGCCCTTAGCCACCTTTGCATACCGGCGCTCCAGAATTTCAAGATCGGAAAAAATCAGCTCCAGATTAATGGTTTCAATATCCCGCAGAGGATCCACGCTTCCGTCCACATGAATCACATTCCCGTCCTCAAAGCAGCGCACCACATGAATTATGGCGTCCACTTCCCGAATATTGCTCAAAAACTGGTTTCCCAATCCCTCGCCCTTAGAAGCGCCCTTTACCAATCCTGCAATATCCACAAATTCTATTACCGCAGGAGTCACCTTCCTGGACTGGTACATATCCCCTAAAAGCTTCAGCCTTTCATCAGGCACCGCCACAACACCCACGTTGGGATCTATGGTACAGAAAGGATAATTGGCTGATTCCGCCCCTGCTTTCGTCAGGGAGTTGAACAGTGTACTCTTTCCCACGTTGGGCAGACCTACGATTCCCAGTTTCATACTTCTTCTCAACCTCCATGCCCGCTCGCCTTTCCTTTATCCCTGGAAGCGGCGAGCGGCTTTCTTATTGTTTTTTAATTCCTCATATAAAAGGCGGTAGTTGTCATACCGTACCCTGCTGATTTTCCCCGCATCCACCGCATCCCGTACGCCGCAGACGGGCTCGCTTACATGAGAGCAGCCCCCAAAGCGGCAGTATTTTTCATACTTCGTAAATTCAGGATAATGGCGCGCCAACTCTTCCTTTTTCAGGTCAAACAGCTCAAGGGAGCTGAAGCCAGGCGTGTCCAGAATATAAGTGCTTTCTCCAACGGCAATTAATTCAGAATGTCTGGTGGTATGCTTTCCCCGCTCAATCTTTTCGCTGATGCTTCCCGTTTCCATGACAACCCCCGACTGGAGGCTGTTGACAAAGGAGGACTTCCCTACGCCGCTGGGACCTGCAACGGCAGTGGTCTTCCCCTTTAAAAGCGCCCCGACCTGTTCCAGTCCCCGTCTTTCCTTGACGCTCACGCACAAAACCCGACAGCCGCAGGAGCTGTAAACCTCTTCGCACTGTCTGCCCAGGTCTTCTTCATCTATATCCAGCTTGTTAAAGCAAAGGATACAGGGAAGTCCCCGCTGGCTCATCATAATCAGAAATCTGTCCAACAGATTGAAATTAGGCCGGGGCTGCACAATGGAAAAAATCACAAGAGCCTGATCCACATTGGCCACCGCCGGACGAATCAGATGACTTTTCCTGGGAAGGATTTCACGTATATTTCCGGAAAGTCCTTCCTCATCCAGCACGTCAAGCTCCACGTCATCCCCTACCAGCGGCTTTTTATGATCCTTTCTGAATACCCCTCTGGCCTTGCATTCATAGACGCCGCCACCCGGCACATGCACATAATAAAACCCTGCAATCCCCTTAATAATCTTACCCTGCATCCCTATCCTCTGTTTCCGCTTTATTCGGCGGTAAATTCCACTCTTCTGGTAAACGACCTGCTCTCGGTGGTTCCCGGCGTGCTAACCGTCTCGCCGGTCTCAGGATCCGTCGTAGTGCTTCCCTGAACGGTAACCGTGTAAGTCATGGTGATGGTGCCTCCAGAGGAAGTCAGACCATAGTAATTTGCCGACTGAGGAAAAGTGGTGACAGTTGTCTCCAAAAGCACCTGCCCATCGTCCGTTTCCAGACGTATCTGCACCTCGGAGCCCGACACATAATCAGGAGCCTCCGCCGCCGTTGGGGCGGTTATGCTGTCATTATATCTGTAGGTAACCTCCTGAGAGGGCTCCGGTCCCTGGCTTACCTTGATCTCAATAGATGTTCCCGGATCCACATATGACCCGTGAGAATAGCTCTGGTAACAGATATGACCTTCCTGTATCTCTTCATTGTACACATAGCTAACACTGCCGATCTCCAGTCCTGCCTCAATGGCCTCAAAGGTTCCGTCCTCCTCGGAAAGCCCTACCAGATTAGGCACCCTTACCTTTTCCTGCTCAGGCCCAAGACTCACCGTAACGGTAATGACGCTGCCTCTGGGTGCCTTGCCTCCGGAAGGATTCTGGGAAACCACAATTCCCTCCCCTATGGTATCGGAATAATTTTCCGTCTTATTCACTAAAAAGCCAAGACCGATCAGCTCACTGTTGGCTTCTTCAAAGGTTTTGCCCGTAACCACCGGCACCTCAATTCCCTCAGATCCGGCACTCACCGTAAGCGTCACCGTACTCCCTGCCTGAAGGGAGGCTCCCACGCTTACATCTGCGCTGATCACAATTCCCTCCTCATAGGAATCGGATTCTTCATAGATTATCTGCGGATTCAGTCCAAGCTCCGTCAGCATGCTTCTGGCTTCCTCTACATTGCGCCCGCTTACATCGGGCATTTCCACATAAGAAACCGTGGATTCCGTCTCCTCCGTTGTGATAATGGGGCTCTTCCTATCCTCATCGCTTCCCAATCCGCCGAAAATCCTGAGGGCGAGAAAAATAATGACAATACAGATCACAATTCCCACTACAATGGCCAGGATGGTAGTCACCTTTTCCATCTTGGGATTATAGTCATATTCATCTTCATCCTCTTCCTCCTCCCCATCCTCATAGGAGGCGGACACTTCGCTTCTCAGACGCATGGAATCCTGGCGCTCCAGATGCTCCGGACTTTCCTGGTATACGGACCGACGCTTGATCTGAGCCATGTCGTTGTCCGAAATCATACGGGTGCTGCCTGAGGAATCCGGATCATCCATCACCACGAAATTCTCTTCCGGGTTAACTAGAGACTGCTTTAAATCCGCAATCAGCTCCTGCATGCTCTGATACCTTCTGTCAGGAGATTTCTGACAGCACTTGAGCACAATATTCTCCACGCTTGCAGGAATCTCGGGCACAAACTCCTTGGGGGAAGGCATTTCTTCCTGTATATGCTTAATCGCTATGGCCACGGTGGTCTCCCCGTTGAAAGGAACTCTGCCCGTAAGCATTTCAAACATGGTAATGCCCAAAGAATAAATATCGCTCTTTTCATCGCTGTATCCTCCCCTTGCCTGCTCCGGAGAGGTATAATGAACAGAGCCCATGACATTGGAGGTAATGGTATTGCTGGTAGCCGCCTTGGCAATTCCAAAATCCGTTACCTTCACCTTTCCATCCTTGGAAATGATAATATTCTGAGGTTTAATGTCCCTGTGGATAATATGGTTGTTGTGAGCGGCCTCTATTCCCATGCTCACCTGAATTGCGATGCTCACCGCTTCCTTGTAGGAGAGACGGGCCTTCTTCTCAATATATTTTTTGAGTGTAATGCCTTCCACCAGTTCCATCACAATATAATAGATACCATTCTCTTCACCCACATCATAAACGTTGACGATATTCGGGTGCATCAGTCCCGCTGCAGCCTGGGCTTCAATCCGGAATTTTGATACAAAGTTGGCATTTTCGCTGAATTCCTGCTTTAACACCTTGATCGCCACATAGCGGTTCAGCTTATGACATTTTGCCTTGTAAACATCGGACATACCGCCTGTTCCGATTTTTTCCAGAATCTCATAGCGGTCGCCAATCATCATTCCAATCTTGATCATACTTCCTCTCCAATCTCAATCCTATCCGTTTCCAAAGCTTTTCTCCGGCCGAATTTCCTGTATTGTCAGGCTTTCCGTTTATGCGGACTCAACCAATATCACGCTGATATTATCCCTGCCGCCTCTCTCGTTGGCAGCCTTCACCAGCTCCTGAGCCATTTCCACAATATCCCTTGCGCCGCTTATAATCATCCTGATTTCCTCATCCTCCAGCATATTTGTCAGACCGTCCGAACACAGCAGAACAATGTCGCCCTTTTCATAGGGCACGGAAAAAAAGTCAGGCTCCACCATCTCCGCCGCGCCCACCGCCCGGGTGATGATGTTTTTGTCGGGATGATTGCGGGCCTCCTCCCTGGGAATCCCTCCCATGCGCACCATCTCCTCCACAAGGGAATGATCTCTGGTAATTTGACGTATATCGCTGTTTACAATGTAAAGTCTGCTGTCACCCACATTCGCCACTTCCAAACGCCCCTCCAGGCATACTGCCGCAACAACCGTGGTTCCCATACCCTCCAGCTCCGGATTTTCTCCGGCCTTTTTTCGTATCCTGCCGTTGGCCGCCTTGATTGCGCTCTCAAGAATGCGCTCCGGATCTTTCTCCTGAGAAGCGGAAATTTCGTTCACCATGGTTTCCACCGCAGCCTTGGATGCAAAGTCCCCTGCATTATGTCCTCCCATACCATCCGCAACAATAAAAAGATTCGGAAGACTACCCACGGGCCTCTGCGATGTGTATACAAAATCCTGATTCATTTTTCTCTTCCTGCCGATGTCGGTTATGGAAAACGTTTTGAGCACGCTACTCTTCCTCCTGTGCGGGGTCTTTTTGCATATGCCTGCGGCGAAGCTGCCCGCAGGCGCCGTCGATATCTCTCCCCATTTCCCTTCTAATAGTAACATTTATTTTGTTTTTTTCAAGTTTATTTTTAAATGCCAGAACGGCAGTTTTGTCTGACTGTACGTAATTCCTCTCTTTTATGGGGTTTACAGGAATCAGATTAATGTGGCAGCGCATCGTTCCCGCAACAGCGGAAAGCTCTTCCGCATCCCGGCCCGTATCGTTTACTCCTGCCACCAGACTGTATTCAAAGGTGATTCGCCTTCCAGTCTGTTCAAAATAATATCTGCAGGCATCCATAAGTTCCTCAACGGAGTATCTTTCCGCCACAGGCATGAGCTTTCTTCTCTTTTCATCCGTAGCCGCATGCAAGGACAGAGCCAGCGTAATCTGAAGCCTCTCCTCCGCCAGCCGACGCATCCCCGGTACAATTCCGCAGGTGGATACCGTAATATTTCTCTGACTGATATGCAGACCGTTTTCATCAGTAAGCAGTTTCAAAAAACACAGCAGATTATCGTAATTATCCAAAGGCTCTCCCGTTCCCATGACCACCACATTGGAAACTCTCTCCCCGGTCAGACGTATGACGGCATAAACCTGCTCCAGCATTTCCGAGGCGGACAAATTCCTCTCCAGTCCATCCAAGGTGGAAGCGCAAAATCTGCAGCCCATCCGGCAACCCACCTGAGAGGAAATACATACGCTGTTGCCGTGTCTGTATTTCATCCAGACACTTTCCACCAAATTCCCATCGTAAAGACGGAACAGAAATTTCCTGGTTTCATCTTTTTTCGATTCCTGTACTTTCACCGCTTCCAGAGAAATATACCTGTAATTTTCCTTACATTTCTCCCTGAGGCCGGAGGAAAGATTTGTCATCTCATCAAACGAAGCCGCAAGCTTTCTGTGCATCCAGTCATACATCTGTCTTGCCCGGAAGGGCTTTTCCCCTAACTTGCCCATTTCCTTTTCCAGCTGGCAAAGAGTGAGGGATTTTATATCTTTTTTTCTGTCATAGCGTACCTTTCAAAGCCCATCGCTTACTCCCCAGGCCGGGATCTGCGCCTGAGCCGGGCCATAAAAAACCCATCCGACTCCATATATCCCGGCATAAGCTGTATGCATGCCGCCCCTTCCTCTTCACTCAGGACCGGACGCCTCTGCTTTTTCAAAAGCTCCTCCAGAGCATCCCTTTCCCGAAGCAGTTTTTCAGGTAAATACGGGGCTATTGGATCCGGCTC
>ERZ1643251.2676-NODE-2676-length-17731-cov-4.726635_pt1 | contig 17731 bp, 20 predicted proteins | sample MGYA00579261_ERZ1643251 | MGnify/ENA primary metagenome ERZ1643251 (study PRJEB29033, sample SAMEA4952267) | chicken gut metagenome | biome: Broiler Chicken; feature: Gastrointestinal Tract; material: Caecum | place: Ireland | collected 2018 | study: Broiler...
ATGAACCGGCTCGGCAAGCCCGAGCACCGCGCGCGCTTTTGCTTCTTTTCTAAAAGAAGTCCCACGCCGGGATGAGGCGATTCTCGATAACATTGAAAATCCAGGTTCAGATGGGCTTTAACCGCAGCGCCACAAGCCTCGCAGCCCTAAAGCTTTTCCTAATTTCCCCAACGCGCGGCCGATGCTTGCACCACCACGCCCGCAGGAATTATCGCCGCACAGCCGCCCGCCATCCTCGCCCGCCGGCTGGCACGAAGCGCCGCTGCCCTTGGAATTTCGCTCTCTTGTGCGCACAGAGCCGAGTTCTGGAGTTTTGAACAAGCGGCTTTGGACTGCTCGAGGTTTCGCGGGTTTGCCTCTCGCTTGCGCTCCCGGGCGGCAAAACCGCAAAGCAAGAGCTCTTTTAGGGTTCATCCGTTTTGACATGCATACCGTCAAAGACGGAATCAGCGTGCCCCTTAACAACCCTAGGAAAAGCGTCCGGCTTGGCAACCCCGGGCATTTGCCGCCGGGATGGGGTACGGCAGAAATAAAACACGGCCCACTCGAACCATATCCCCTGCAGCGGGCGCTTGCAAGAATAAACGGACGAGTTTTCGGAGGTACATATGAAGCATCTATGGGGCAAATTCATGGAATGGAGCAAACGCCAACACAACCTCTATCAAGCGAATCTATGCTCGGCAGCGCTGCTCTTAGGATTCTGCACCTGGCTTCGCTGCAATGGGTTTTTGGCGCAGAGCCGGGCGGCAAAAGTGATCGGCGGTTTGGGATTTTCGCTGTGCATAGCGGTTCTGCAGATCCCGGTCATTGTGCATCTTTGGCCAGCTGCCTTTCGCGGCGCAGCGCACAATCCCGAGGAGGCACGCAAAGCGCGCAACCAGGCCATTTCCCAGCTGACAACGGCTGTTCTATGCATTGTGTTTATGCTGCTTCTCGTCGTTTTTGGGATTTTCCGGCCTTAAGCAAAAAAAGAAGCAAGCCGCTTTAAGCAGCTTAGCAAAATGCTGTGATGCTCTGCTCCCACGGATATATGGGAGCTTTTTGTTGCGCGGTCAAAAGGGCAAAGAGGGGGCATTGCCTGGTGCAACAGTTTCGGGGAATTCGTGCACAAGCGGCGCTAAAACAGTAAAGCCTGGAAGTGTTTCGATGAGCGAAACGCAAAATGGGTTGGCGGAGAATACCGACAAATTCTGCAAAGCGGGGTGGACACAAACCTTTCCAGCGCAATGCGTTTGACAGGAGCTGTCCAGATGTGTTACCATGCATATTGATATAGGATAAACAAGACATTGTGTGTGCTTTTCTCCGGCGCTGGCCGGAAATCATATCAAGAAAGGGTTTTGAAAGATGGTAACTCTCAAAATCGATGGAAGAACGGTTCAAGCGGAAGACGGCATGACTGTACTTGAAGCGTGCCTTCAAGAGGGCATTCGCATTCCCACGCTTTGCAACCTCAAGGACATCAACAACATCGGCGCCTGCCGTATGTGCCTTGTAGAGGATGCAAAATCCGGCAAGCTGCAGGCTTCCTGTGTGTTGCCAGTATCCGAAGGCCTTGAGGTCAAGACCGCTTCCCCCAAAGTGCTTGAAGCGCGCCGTGCCGTGCTGGAGCTCATCCTTTCCGACCATGACAGGAGCTGCCTCACCTGTAAGCGCAACCAGACCTGCGAACTGCAGGCGCTTGCAAATGAAATGGGCGTAAGCGAAATCGAATTCCAGGGTACGCGCATCATAAAAACGATCGACGAGCTTTCCCCGAGCGTGGTGCGGGATAACAATAAATGCATTCTGTGCCGCCGCTGCGTAGCTGCCTGTGCGAAAACGCAGGGCGTGTGCGCCATCGGCGTGCAGAATCGCGGCTTTAAGAGCCAAATCGGCTCCGAATTCGGAAAGAGCCTTGGCGAAGTAGCCTGCATCAACTGCGGCCAGTGCATCGCAGCTTGCCCAACCGGCGCTTTGACGGAAAAGGACGCTACCAAAGAGGTTTGGGCTGCCCTCAACGACCCGAAGAAATTTGTCGTGTTCCAACCGGCACCTGCCGTGCGCGTGGCCATTGGCGAAGAATTCGGCATGCCCATCGGCACGCGCTGCACGGGCAAGCTTGCTGCTGCGATGCGCCGCCTTGGGGCAGACCGCGTGTTCGATGTGGACTTCGCGGCAGACCTTACCATCATGGAAGAGGGAACGGAGCTTTTGCAGCGCATCCAAAACGGCGGCGTGCTGCCGATGATCACCTCCTGCAGCCCGGGCTGGATTAAGTTCTGCGAACACTTCTATCCGGAGTTCATTCCGAACCTTTCTACCTGCAAGAGCCCAAACCAGATGCAGGGCGCAGTCACTAAGACGTATTTCGCGGAGAAGAACGGCCTTGACCCGCGCGACATCTTCGTTGTTTCTGTGATGCCCTGCACAGCTAAGAAGTTCGAGATCCAGCGCCCCGAAATGGGACGGGATGGCTACCGCGACGTGGATGCGAACTTGACCACGCGCGAACTCGCGCGCATGATTCGCCAGGCGGGCATCGACTTCGTGCATCTGCCCGATGAGGACTTCGACGATGTGTTGGGCGAATCCACGGGCGCTGCGGTCATCTTTGGCGTAACGGGCGGCGTGATGGAAGCTGCGCTGCGCACGGTGGCGGACATCCTCAGCAAGCAGGATCTCAAGGAGATCGAGTACCAGGATGTGCGCGGCCTCACCGGCATCAAGGAAGCCACGGTCTCCATCGCCGGCATGGAGATCAAAGTCGCCGTTGCGCATGGCACGGCCAATGCCGCAAAGCTCCTTGACGCCATTAAGGCGGGCGAGAAGACCTACCACTTCATTGAAATCATGGGCTGCCCCGGCGGCTGCGTGACGGGCGGCGGACAGCCGATCGTGGACGCACGGACGCGCTATTTCGTGGACCCCAAGGCTGCGCGCGCTGCTGCTACCTACGATGAGGATGAAGCCAAGACCATCCGCAAGTCCCATGAAAACCCGGCAATCAAGAAGATTTATGCGGAGTTTCTGGGCGAACCTTGCGGGCACAAGAGCCACGAGTTGCTCCATACGCACTATGTGGACAGGAGCGCAACGAAGTAAAACGAAGTGAACGATGATAAAAAGCGGAGGCAGCCTGCCTCCGCTTTTGTTGCATGAGAGAAAGAGCCGCCAGCGGCGGTGTCTTTCCTTTGCGTTGACGCCCATTCACTCAGCGATGGAAACTTTGAGCTTGTTTCCTATGCGCTTTCTGCGAAACGGGAGCATGAAGGGGGGAATGCTCTTTTCACTTGCGGCGCCGAAAGAATAACCTGGAAAACGGTTCCGCAAAATGTGTCCTAAGCGCCTTGACGCATGCGCTGCTCCATGGCCGACGCAAGTAAGAGTGAGCACATTCGCAGGGGATACACTGCCTGCCGCAACGGCTGCATTTTACGATGCATCGGGCAAAGCGATCCTAACCATGGAGACTTGATTCGCGCAAGGGTTGGTGTAGGCATAGCGTGCTGCCAGCAATTTAGGCATAAAACAAACAGGGAACGCATCCCTGTTTTTACGTGATATGCATCATTTCATATGTGCGTTGTCAGCGTAGAAATGGTATAGCGGTAAAATAGGGCGGACTTTGGCTCTCCATAATAGATGACATCCTTTTCCCTATATTTTTGAAAGCCGCACTGTTCCATCACCCGGCGGGATGCCAGGTTATCTTTCGTGCAGATGCCATGCACCTCTGTTATACCGCATCGCGCCATGATCGCCGGTAAAAAAGCTTGCATAGCCTCAACCGCATAGCCATGCCCTCGAAACGCCGCACCAATATGGCAGGTAACCTCCCAGGCTTCACCATCCCAATCTTCAAGTGGGCTTAATGCTATGTGACCGATGCAGCCGCCTTCCTTGAGAAATATGGGGCACGCCTGTTCCCCCGCCGCTGCCTCCCAGTTATGGAGCCACTGCGCGATGGCCGCTTGCGCTTCTTCCAGCGTTTGAAATACTTCGTCCGGCAAAAATTTTCGATTGCCGCATCCTGCGAAAGAAGGCAAAGCGCTTCTGAAAGCTCCCTCCTCCATGTTTCGATTGTTAGGCGATCGGTTTTCACAAAGATCCGCTCCATACAATCCCCTTCCTTAGCGCAACATGCTCCATGCCGGCAAAGCAAGATTGCTGCTGCTCCCGAAATCGGGCGCCGCTACACAGCCGTTTCAGTTTAATTAAAATATTGCGGGAGGGTAGCGGTATCAACCAGGCCATAGAGCACTTTGTTTTCATGATCCAAGAGAGCTCGAAAGGATTGATCCTCCCTGCGCAGAAGGAGAAAATATTTTAGCCCTTCAGTGCTCTGCACGTCAAACGCCGCGCTGCAGGTTTCATCCATTCCCTGGGTGATCGGGTTATCGGAAGGGGAAATGGAGGCTGCCTGTATCCCGAAATCCGCGAAGATGCTTCTCAGATAGCGCAATTCCCGCCCGGAAGCCCCTGTTTGAGCCTTTAGGATCGCTTCATTTGGATCCATTGCAGATGTCGCAAAGCTGATTGTGAGGATGAGAACGATTAGGATGCCGGCAATCGCCGCCCATTTGGAAGGCGCTCGCGTTTTCATAATGGCTTTTACCCGTTCTTCCGCCGCGCTTTTGCTGAAATGGCTTGCAATCGGAAAACGCTGACCCTTTGCTTCTTCAAACGCAATCAGCGTCAGCGCATACGCCCCTTTTGCATCGGCACCCAAAATCTTCAAAGCGGCTTCATCGCAGGCCAATTCCATATCACGGTTCGCCATGCAATACATAAACCACACCAAAGGATTGAACCAGTGGACGCATGCAGCTGCCGCGAGCACAAGCTTGGCAAGCGCATCCCAGTGTTTGATGTGCATGTATTCATGGATAAGGGCATGGCGGTTTTTCTGGTCCGCCCAATCCGTACCCATTGGGAAAAGGATCACCGGGCGGAATATCCCGTACGTTAAGGGGGTCGCCGCCCGATCTGTTTGCCGTATTTGCACCTGGCGGCGCAGCGGAACTGGTTGTAAGGCCGCCATTTCCTGCTCCACCGGCATGGAGGAAACAAACCGTTTCCTGCCCCGGATATACGCCGCAAGGAAAAATGCCGCGCAGGATAGCACGCCAAGAATCCATACCCATTCCGCGGCGGATGGCGGAGCTCCATAATATTTTGCATAGGTCTCCATTTCAATGGCCTGGATCCCGGGCGGCCTCCACAAGGCTGAAATGCCTGCCGCTTCCCCTGCCATGGTTTGCGTACCCGGTGCTTCCAGCAACGAAAGGACGGTATAAAAGCTGAACCGGCAGGGAACGCGAAACGGCAGAAGCAAGCGAACCACAGCAATCCCCCAGAGCAGTTGGAAAACCCTTTTTGGCAGGCTGTACAACGCAAGCGCGCGGATGCACAGCGCCGCTGCGATGATCAGTGATGCGGATACGCTCATTTGTACAAGCATTGCATCCATAGCTTATCCCAGCTCCTCTACGATTTGCTTCAATTTCTCGATCTCATCCTTGCTTAGGCGTTTGTGGTGCAAAAGGGAAGCGAACAGCAGGTGAACGGAGCCGTCAAACATCCGGTCGATCATCTCTGCAAGTTCCTGCTCCTGCACTTCTTCTTTCGGGATCAGCGCGTGGCATAAAAAGTTTGGTTCCCTCCGCTCGATTGCGCCTTTCCCAATGCAACGTTTGATAAGCGTATAGGTTGTGTTCCTGTTCCAGCCCACCTGTTCTTTGAGTAGATCGGAAATCCTTTTTGCCGTCATATCGCCTTCTTTCCAAAGCACATGCATCACCTTTAACTCCGATTGAAACAGTTTCATTGCTTCGGCAGCCCTCCTTTCTCAATGATAGCAAATGAGACTACTGTAGTAGTTCCATTTATACTACCACAGTAGTCTCGTGCTGTCAATGCAAAACCGCATTTGGCGAAATTTTTGGCTGCCTGCACGGCGCGGGGCTTCGATGCCCGTGTGCCGCTCCGCAAGCAATTGGTTTCCACGCGCTCAGCTTATCCCCCGCGCAACAGGCTTGCGGTTGCAATGCAGCGTTTCAAACAACGGCCATGCTTACACCAGCGCCTCTGCAAATTGAGTTTCTACGGTTGCGATCGCATTGCCCGCTACATCGTAGAACACAACCGTTGCAGTAGGCAGTACACCCCCTGCGAACGTGCTTGCTCTTACTTGTGCCGACCATGGGTCAACGCATTCGGCAAGGCGCTGCAGGACATAGCTTGTGGAAGAGTTTTCCAGGTTTTCTTCCGGCGCTGCGAGGGAAAACAGGAATATCCCAGCATACTCCCGTTCCGAAGAAAGCGCATAGGAAACGGGCGCAGCGTCCGGGAAGCCGAGCGAATCGCTGGGCACGAGCGTAAAGGAAAGCTCCGCGCGCACGGCTTGCGGGAAATCGTCGAAAGCGGCGATCCAGAGCAGCTCATCCTCAAAGGAACGAAAGGGGGGATAGCCCGGGTAGGCTGCAACGGTTGCGCCGCCGGCGGATTTGGGAAAAAGGTAGAAAACATCGGAGCCGCGTGCGCCCCAGCCCAGCTTGAGCGGGGCGTCCTGTGCAACCCCGTAAAAGCCGGCAGCTGCATCGCCATATTCCACGAGGAGAAAGCGGGTTTGGTTATCGTTGTAGAGCATTTGTGGCACCTCGGCCAGGATTTCGCCGCGCATGGAAATGAGCGCGCGGCGCTCTGCGCGGCGCAGAGCCCCTTCCGGGGAAAAAGCCGGGTAGCCGGAGACAGCATACGCGGCAAGGAACAACAGCGCGGCGGCTAGAGCGCACAGGGCGATCCGAACAGGACGCGCCAGAGGTTTCACTTTTATGCGGAGGCGCTTCATGCGCGTTTTCCTCCTTCCGTTAAGTCGATGCAGAGGGTAAAGGAGCAGCCCAAACGCTCATAGCGAAGCTCCACCCATTCCGCAGCCGGGTCGAGATTGCTGATCCACAGCTCATAGCGGTAGCGCAGCAGGGTGCGCCCACGCGGATTACCGCCGACCTCCCTGTATGCCTCATCCGCAAGGGAATACTTTAGGCAGCGGTTGGGGTAGAGGTTCCCAACGCTGTCAACCGCAGAAAGGGAGCAGCGGACCCCTTCCGGAAAGCCGGCCCAGGGGAGCGGGTGCGCAGCCTCCAGCACAAAAAAGACGGCTTCATAAGGGGCTCGATCGTCATCCTTCCGAATGCGGTGGATCGCAAGCGGCACGGAGAACGTGTATCCATCGCGCTGCGCCTTGCATTGCGGGAAAAGGAGGAAGGTTTCAGAGCTGCTGGACTCGAGATCGAGCATTGGAAAGGGCTCGGAAAATCCGAACGCAGGAAAATCGAACCCGCTGCTGCAGGAAACCATGAACAAAAGTATCGCCGAAAGCGCAACAACCCATTTTGCAGCAACATACAGCCACCCAAGGTATGGTTTATGCACCCGCGCAAGCGCAGCGCCGGTTTCGTCGGCATCGCCCATGGCGGCAAGCGTCAAGCGCTCCGCCTCCTGTGCTGTTTTCCCTTCAGCGAGCAGGGCGTTGAAATGGTCTTCCATGTGCTCGCGCAATTCCTGCTCCACGGCCGGGCGATCGGGTTTGAAGCGGATGTGCGCGGCGGCGTGGAAGCACCAGTTGTCAAAAGAAAGGATGTGCCACTCCATCGCGCTATGCTCCAACCGGCGTGCACCCCTGCACGACCGCGTTTACCTTCTCCGAAAAAAGGCGCCATTCTTCGGCTTTATCCTGCAGCAAGGCGAGCCCTGTGGGCGTGATGCGGTAATATTTCCGCTCACGCCCGTTTTCCGCTTCCCGGCGGAAGCTTTTTACGCGGCCTTCTTTTTCCAGCGCATGCAGGATCGGGTAGAGCGTGCCTTCCTTCAATTGAAACGTGTTATCGGAACGCCGGGCAAGCTCCGCAATCATCTGGTAGCCATATTTCTCGCCTTCAGCAAGCAGGGAGAGCACGAGCAGCGTCGTGCTGCCCGCCATAAGCGCTTTATCGATCGGCATGGGAATTACCTCCTTGATACATTGATGATCTAGGCATATTATACATAGATGACCGATGTATGTCAAGCGGATGGCACTGCGCAAATGCTTAAATCTTGAAGGGCTGAGTACCTTTCGCGTTGTTCCCATGGCACGCAGCGTCTCTTCAATGAGAAACCAGAATAGCAGCATATTCCTTATGCGGATGCGGAATCCATGAAGATTTGAGACTGCCGAAAGTTTCGCGTTCCCTAAAGAGAATGTATTGACTTTTTAAACGCCTATGGTATACTATGGCTGTCTTAAATGAGACGTGAAACGGAGGCTGGAAGGGTGCAGAGGTCGCAGGCGGATCTTTTTGCAGCAGCGCTGGAAACGCCGCTGTTCCGCGGTTTGCCCGCAGCCTTTGTGGAGCACGCCATCGCGCAGGGCTATGTGGAACGCTTTGCGCCCGGCACGCCTGTGCTTCGTTCCGGGGATGCAAGGCGCCGCCTGGGGGTATTGCTTTTAGGCAGCGCGGAGGTGTATAAGCCAACGGGCGCAGGCCGCATCTTGATGAGCGTGCTGGCGCCGGGCGCGCTGCTGGGCGCAGCCTGCCTGTTCCTTGCGGACGCGCATGCTGTAACGGAAGTGGACGCAACCGAAGCCTGCGAGGTGCTGTTTTTTGATGAAGAAACGCTTAAAACGCTCATGCAGGAAAACTTTGCGCTTGCGGAAAATTACTTCTGTTATTTAACCGGGCGCATCCATTTTCTAACCGGGCGCATCGAAAGCATCGCATCGCCCACGGTTGTGGATAAGCTGCTCAACTACCTTGCGCAGAATGCGCAGGATGGCGCGGTGGAAGTGCCGTACGGCTACAGCCGGCTGGCAAACGCGCTTTCGGTGAGCCGTGCATCGCTTTACCGCGTGATGGAGGAGCTCGAACGGGAAGGGCGCATTGCCCGCGAAGGGAAACGCATCCTGCTCAAACGGATGCAGGATGAAATTCAATAGAGGGAAGGAAAACAACTATGAAGAAACTGACGGCAATTTTACTCATCGCATGCACGGCGGCCTTGCTGCTTGCAGGCTGCGGCACGGCCGAAACCACGCCCATCAACATCGCTGCGCTGCAGGGGCCCACGGGCATGGGAATCGTGACGCTCATGGGTGAGGAATTTGCAAGCAAGTATAACATCACCATTGAGTCCGCGCCGGATGCTGTTACCGGCAAGCTCATCAACGGCGAGCTTGATATCGCTGCGGTGCCGATCAACCTTGCTTCCGTGCTGTACAACAAAACGGAAGGGAACATCGTGATGATCGCCGTGAATACCCTTGGCGTGCTTTATGTGCTCGAGGATGGCGATACCGTAAACAGCATGGCGGACCTTGCCGGGAAAACGCTCTATGCTACCGGCCAGGGCTCCACGCCCGAATATATGCTGGCCTACCTGCTCGAGAAGAGCGGCCTTACGGAGAGCGTAACGGTGGAATATCTCACGGAGCACAGCGAACTTGCGGCGCTGATGGCATCGGGCGAGGTGAAGCTCGGCATGCTGCCGGAGCCCAACGTGAGCGCCACTTTGGCGAAGAACAGCAACCTGCGCGTTGCGCTCGACTTGACCGAGGAATGGAACAAGGTCGCAGGCGTTGAGCCGGTACAGGGTTGCATCGTGGTGCGCAAGGACTATTTTGAAGAGAACGAAACGGCCGTGCGTTTGTTCTTGAAAGAATACAATGCGGCTGTGAACTATACCAATGCAAACCATGCAGAAACCGCTGCGCTGATGGAGCAATACGGCATTCTTGCTTCCGCTGCAATTGCGGAGCAGGCGATTGAAAAGTGCAACATCGTCTGCTATCGCGATGAGCAGATGCGCACCGTTGCAGAAGCCATGCTCCAGGTGCTTTATGATGCAAACCCGGAAAGCGTGGGCGGCGCAATGCCGGGCGACGACTTCTACTACAGCGAAGCGGAAGAATAAAAAAACGATTTGCCGGGGCGGCTTTGCCGCCCCATTTTTTACCGGAGGGCCAATGAAGCGAACCCTAAAAAACTGCTTGATTGCTGCGTGCTGGCTTTTGCTGTGGCAGCTTGGCGCCATGGCGGTTGGAAGCCCGGTGCTCCTGCCTTCCCCATGGGAAACGGCGAAGGCATTTGTTGCGCTTGCGGGCACGGGCTTTTTCTGGAAAACGGCCGGGGCAACGCTCCTGCGCGTGGCAGCAGGTTTCCTGCTCGGCATGGCGGCTGGGGCAGCGCTTGGCATTCTGACCGCGTTCTCCAGGTTGGCGGATGACTTCCTTGCACCCATCCGCGGCATCATAAAAGCTACGCCCGTAACATCCTTCATCATTTTGGTATGGCTTTGGCTTACAACGACGCTTACGCCGGTGTTTATCGCGTTTTTGATGGTAACGCCTATTGCGTGGGCCAACGTGCGCGAAGGTATACTTGCAGTGGATGCCCAATTGCTGGAGATGGCGGAGGTGTTCCGCTTGCCGCGCGCAAAGAAGCTGCGGCATGTTTATCTGCCTTCCGTCCTGCCGCAGTGGCTTGCAGCCTGCACAACAGGGTTCGGCTTTGCATGGAAGAGCGGCGTGGCGGCGGAAGTAATTGCGCGGCCGGCCTTATCCATTGGCCGGAACCTATACGAAAGCAAGCTTTATTTGAACACGGAAGAGCTTTTTGCGTGGACGGCGATGGTGGTGCTTTTAAGCATGCTGCTGGAGCGGTTGCTGGTGCACGCGATGCGGAGGATACGCAAATGATCGAGCTTGCGCATGTTCATTGCATCTATGGAGAAAAAACGCCAATCAAGGATCTTACACTCATCTTGCCCGACGTTGGCGTAGTGGGCGTGTTCGGCGCATCCGGCGCCGGAAAGACGACGCTGCTGCGCCTGCTGGCCGGGCTGCTTCAACCCACATCCGGCACAATACAAGGACTTGCAGGCAAGCGCATTTCCATGGTGTTCCAGGAAGATAGGCTTCTGCCGTGGCTGACGGCGGCGGAAAATGTGGCGCTCGTGCGCGATGAAAGCGAGGCGGATGCCCGCGCTTTGCTTGCTGTGCTTGCGCTTTCTGCGGAGGCGGATCAGCTCCCGCGGGCACTTTCCGGCGGCATGCAGCGGCGCGTAGCGCTTGCGCGCGCGCTTAACTTCGGCGGGGATGTATTGCTGCTGGATGAACCGTTTAAAGGCCTGGATGCGGCATTGTGCGCGGAAGCTGCGGCTGTGGTGCGCGGCCGGTTCCCGCTCACCGTGATCGCCACGCACGACCGGGGGGAAGCGGAGGCACTTGGCATGACGATGGCGCTTACGGTAGAACCAGGCGGCATGTGGCGCATCGAAGAATAAGCAGGGTCAATAAAAAGGTCTGAAGCAGGCTTTGAGGAAAAGCTATGGGCTTTCGCACAAGCGGTGCTTATGGTGAATCCTATGGGAGAGCCAAGGCCATATCGTAAGATAGCAGTGGTGAAGGTAGGTTGCATCATGGGGAAAGGTCTCCCTATGAAATAGACGGAAAATCCGCAAAAACGCAAAAGCCTCCTGCCTGACTAGGCTCCATGGAAAGTTTGAAAAACGACGCAGTCAGCTCTGGCAGCCTTGCTGAAGCGCTTAAAGGCGGGATAGCTTGTTGTTTTTGCGAGATACTCCAGGAAATAACTTCAAGGAAAAAGATACTAAGATTCTGTGACCGTCTCATTGTCTTAAATTGAACCATTGAACTGAATGAAAGCGCATCCATTGCGAAGTCTGTCCTTTTATGGGTTGCATTAGCGAAAGCAAGGCAATGGGCGGTTTCCTTACATTTTTAACGCAACTCTGCATATTGATTTTTTACTGTTTTTTTGCTAACATGATGGACGGCTTGCAGGATATGCGGCCATGATTTTAGGATGCCGCTGAATTTTGCAGCAGCGGTTCCAACTTGGATGGAGGTAAACCTAATGAAAAAAACGATGATTGCCTGCGCGGTACTTGCTCTCGCCCTGCTGCTTGCCGCGTGTGGCGGAGCTGCAGACTACCCGGTGATGGAGCCTGTTGCACTCGATTCCCTCACGCTTGCGTCGGCTGAAAGCGATACGCTGTCCGCGCAGTTCCCGGAGGAAGAATGGGTTTTTGACGTCAGCATGGTTCCGGTGGATTTTGCCATTTATGACACGGAGACGCTGCTGGATGAAACCGGCACGATGAACATCAACATCATGCTTTCTGGCCAATACTCCGGCAAGCTCAAGCAAAGCGATCTCGATGGCGTAGTAGATGAGCTGAAAAACAGTGATATGGCAGATGGCATGAACATCGAGGTTTCCGAAATGCGCAGCCTGGAAGGCGAACCTGTGGGCTACATTGAAAGCACTTCGACCTACACCGAGAGCATGATCGATTTCTATCTGGAGAACAGTGGCATTACGGAAGAACAGCTGGAGGCACTGGGCGGCCGGGAAGCGCTGCTTAATACCCCGCCGACGCGCCAGATCCAGATGTATGCAGTGGTGGATGGCAACATCCTCGTCGTTACTGGTACCTACTACGACGATGCAGCAAAAACGCGCTTGGTAGATACGATGAGCATCCTGCTTCAAACGGTCAAAGTGAAATAAAAGGTTTCTTTAATAAAAGCACCTAAAAGCGCGCCCCGAAGGGCGCGCTTTTTGCATGCCGGGATTTCAGATCCCACAGATCGTGCGCATTTGGATGCTTATCGGATGCATTGCGACGCACCTGGATGAAATCGCACGGGAAACTCCGCCTAAACGATTCGAATAACGTGCAGAACGAGATGCGCAATAACACAACAATTCATATTTAAGAAAGAGATTGCGGAACAGAAGGCACTGAGAATGGCATTTCGGAGCCGCTCTCTAAAGTTGGGCTACTTGCATTGTGGGGACAGAGGTGCGCAAAGAGCATTACTGCCCTAAACCGTTCCTTGCATGCGCCATGGGATACCTCATGGCGGAATAACGCAGCACCCTAAAGCGGCAGAATGGACAAAGCATCGTAAAATGAAAGGATGAAAGCGTGGCATACGAGTAGGTTCTCTTTGCATTTTCGTTGAAAATGAAGTAAAATATCCATGCGAAACACACGGAAGCGTGTGCTGCAACCCTTTTTTTGCATTTCTTTAAAAAAAGGGTTGATTTCTCTGGGAAAATCCTGTATTATATGAGCGTTGCGCGAAAACTCCTGTGTGTTTTGCGTGCAGCGAGAACGGTAAATGCCTTTGCGGGAGGTTGCCGGTTCTGCCATCCGGGTAATTTCCGCGAGGTGCCCACGATACGGGCAACGGGTGCAGGTGCGCCCGGCCGAGTATTTTAGAGATGAAACACACGGCTGCGTGTACTGCCCGATACGAAAAGGAGGAAAGAAATAATATGGCAAATCAGAAGATCCGCATCAAGCTCAAGGCCTACGAGCACAACTTGATCGACCAGAGTGCCGAGAAGATCGTTGACACGGCCAAGCGGACAGGCGCGCGCGTAAGCGGCCCAATCCCCCTTCCGACGGAGAAAGAGATCGTTACGATTCTCCGTTCGCCCCACAAGTATAAGGACAGCCGCGAGCAGTTTGAAATGCGCACGCATAAGCGCTTGATCGACATCCTCCAGCCCTCCGCGAAAACCGTGGATGCGCTGATGAAGCTCGATCTCCCCGCTGGCGTTGACATCGAGATCAAGCTTTAAGCATTCGGAGGTATAAAATGAAGAAAGCGATTTTAGGAACCAAGGTGGGCATGACCCAGATGTTCCGCGAGGACGGCACCATGATCCCCGTCACCGTAGTTCTTGCGGGTCCCTGCCCCGTCGTCCAGAAGAAGACGGTTGAGCATGACGGGTATGATGCAATCCAGGTAGCATTTAAGCCCGTGCGCGAGAAGCTCGTCACCAAGCCGGAGATGGGCCATCTCAAGAAGGCTGGCGTTGGCGCACACCGCTACGTGCGCGAATTCAAGCTCGATGATACCGCGTCCTATGAGGTCGGCCAGGTCATTTCGGCGAATGTGTTCGCGGATGGAGACAAGGTGGACGTAGTCGGCACCAGCAAGGGCAAAGGGTTTGCCGGCAACATCAAGCGTTGGAACCAGGCCCGCGGCCGCAAGACCCACGGCTCCCATTCCTACCGCGTTGCGGGCTCCATGGGCGCCTGCACCTACCCGGGCGAAGTCTTCAAGACCAAGCACCTCCCCGGCCATATGGGCCATGAGCGCGTAACGGTTCAGAACCTTGAAGTCGTGCGCGTGGACGCCGAGCGCAACCTGCTCCTCATTAAGGGCGCGCTTCCCGGCGCCAAGGGCGGCCTCTTGATGGTCAAGGAAACCGTGAAGTAAGGAACCGCGAGCGAAAGGAGAACGTGAAATGCCAAACGTAGCATTGTATAACATCGCCGGGCAGAGCATCGGCGAGCTTGAGCTCAAAGAGAGCATTTTCGGCATCGAGCCCAACACTTCCGCGCTGCACGCGGTGGTTAAGGCCTATCTTGCCAATCAGCGCCAGGGCACGCAGAGCGCGCTCACCCGCGCAGAAGTGCGCGGCGGCGGCATCAAGATCTACCGCCAGAAGGGCACCGGCCGCGCCCGCCACAGCAGCAACCGCGCGCCGCTTTTCACCCACGGCGGCGTGGTATTCGCGCCCAAGCCGCGCGATTACCGGCAGAGCGTCAACAAGAAGGTAAAGCGCCTTGCGATGAAGAGCGCGCTTTCCTCCAAGGTGAGCGATGGCGACATCATCGTTTACGATGCGCTGGACATCAGCGCCCCGAAGACCAAGGAAATGGTCAAGGTGCTCAACGCGATGAACGTGAAGAAGGCGCTTGTGGTCCTTCCCGAAAAGGATGAGATCGTGGAGCGCGCAACGGCGAACATCCCGGGCGTGAAGACAACGCTGGTCGGCACGCTGAACGTGTATGAAATCCTAAAGTATGACACGCTGATCCTTACCAAGGATGCGGTCGCCAAGATCGAGGAGGTGTACGTATAATGAAGACGCCCCATGACGTTATTTTAAAGCCCGTTCTCACCGAGAAGAGCTACGACCATCTTGCCGACAAGGTTTACACCTTCATCGTGGATAAGAAAGCCAACAAGACCGAAATTAAGCAGGCCATCGAGGCGATCTTTGGCGTCAAGGTGGACAGCGTCCACACTATAAACAACCTTGGCAAGATGAAGCGGCAGGGCCTCCACCAGGGCCGGCGCCCTTCCACCAAGAAAGCCTATGTGAAGCTTAAGAAGGACTCCAAGGGCATTGAGTTCTTCGACAGCATCGCGCAGTAAGGAGGCAAGACCATGGCAATCAAAAAGATTAAACCCACGACCCCCGGCCAGCGCTTTATGACGGTTTCCACCTATGAGGAAATCACCTGCACCAAGCCGGAAAGATCCTTGCTGGAAGACCTGCGCTCAACTGGCGGCCGTAACAACCAGGGCCGGATCACCGTGCGCCATCGCGGCGGCGGCGCGCGGCGCAAGTACCGCATCATCGACTTCAAGCGCAATAAGGACGGCGTGCCTGCAAAGGTCGCCACGATCGAATATGACCCCAACCGCAGCGCGAACATCGCCCTGCTTCACTACGCGGATGGCGAAAAGCGCTACATCATCGCCCCGCTCGGCCTCAAGGTAGGCGACACGCTCGTTTCCGGCGAAGGCGCGGACATCAAGGTTGGCAACGCTATGGAGATCCGCCAGATCCCGGTCGGCACAATGATCCACTGCATCGAGCTTCGCCCCGGCAAAGGTGCGCAGCTCGTGCGCAGCGCGGGCAACGCAGCGCAGCTGATGGCAAAGGAAGGCGCTTATGCGCAGGTCCGGCTCCCGAGCGGCGAAGTTCGTCTGGTGCCCATGAACGCACGCGCTACCATCGGCCAGGTTGGCAATGTGGATTATGCCAACATCATGCTGGGTAAAGCGGGCCGCACGCGGCACATGGGCTTTAGGCCCACGGTGCGCGGTTCCGTCATGAACCCGAACGATCACCCGCACGGCGGTGGCGAAGGCAAGAGCCCGATCGGCCGCCCCGGCCCTGTTACCCCGTGGGGTAAGCCGGCGCTGGGATATAAGACCCGCAAGACCAAGAACGTTAACGATAAGTTCATCGTGCGTCGCAGGAACGGCAAGTAAGAGGCGAAAGGAGTCAATCAATGAGCAGGTCAGTCAAGAAAGGCCCGTTTGTTCAAGCGCGTTTGCTCAAACGCATTCAAGATATGAACGAGAGCGGCAAGAAGACCGTCGTTCGGACATGGTCCCGTGCATCCACTATCTTCCCGGATATGGTCGGTCACACCATTGCCGTGCACGATGGAAGAAAGCATGTCCCGGTCTATGTGACCGAGGAGATGGTAGGCCACAAGCTGGGTGAGTTCGCGCCCACCCGTACGTTCCGCGGCCACAGGGGCTCCGAGAAGTCCACGGGCGGAAAATAAGAAGGAGGAAGCGAATCATGGCAACTAGGTCTAGAGAAAAGAGCGCGGCGCGCAAGGCCAACGCCGATAAGCGCCCCCACGCAATCGCCCGTTATGTGCGCATTTCTTCGCGCAAGGTCAAGGTCGTGATCGACTTGATCCGCGGCAAGCAGGTAAAAGAAGCGCAGGCGATTCTGATGTATACCCCCAAAGCGGCGAGCGAGCCGGTTCTCAAGCTCCTCAACTCCGCCATTGCGAATGCGGAAAACAACCTTGATCTTTCCGCAGATACGTTGTATGTGGCTGAGGTCTATGCAAACCAGGGCCCCACGCTCAAGCGGTTCCGCCCCCGTGCACAAGGCCGCGCATCGCGCATCCGCAAGCGCACGAGCCACATCACCATCATCCTGGATCAGGCGAAGTAAGGGAGGTAAAGTATGGGACAAAAAGTTAATCCGAATGGCTTCCGCGTAGGCGTAATCCGGGATTGGAACACCCGCTGGTATGCCTCCAAGAAGGAATTTTCCGATTTCTTGATCGAAGATACGAAGATTCGGGAGCATTTGAAGAAAGCCCACTACGCAGCAGGCGTGAGCAAGATTGACATTGAGCGCGCCGCTGGTAAGGTCACGGTCAGCATCCATACTGCGCGCCCCGGCGTGCTGATTGGAAAGGGCGGCGTTGGCGTGGATGCCATCAAGGCAGATGTTTCCGCGCTCATCGGCAAGCCCGTGAACGTGAACATCATGGAGGTTAAGAACCCCGATGCAAATGCACAGCTCGTTGCCGAATCCATTGCGGCGCAGCTGGAGAAGCGCATCTCCTTCCGCCGTGCGATGAAGCAGGCGATGGGCCGCGCGATGAAATCCGGAGCCAAGGGCATTAAGCTCATGTGCAGCGGCCGCCTTGGCGGCGCGGAAATCGCACGCACCGAGGGCTACCATGAGGGCTCCATCCCGCTGCAGACCATGCGCGCGGACATCGAATACGGTTTCGCGGAAGCGCATACCACCTATGGCCGTATCGGCATCAAGGTGTGGATCTACAAGGGCGAAGTGCTCAACCGACAGAAGAAAGCGTAAGGAGGCAAAGAACCATGTTGATGCCTAAGAGAGTAAAGCGCAGGAGAGTGCATCGCGGCCGCATGACCGGTAAGGCCATGCGCGGCAACACCATCAATTACGGCGAATACGGCCTCGTTGCGCAGGAACCCGCGTGGGTAACCAGCAACCAGATCGAAGCAGCGCGTATCGCGATGACCCGTTACATCAAGCGTGGCGGTAAGGTCTGGATTAAGATCTTCCCCGACAAGCCCGTGACCGAAAAGCCGGCGGAAACCCGCATGGGTTCCGGTAAAGGTTCCCCGGAATACTGG
>ERZ1643251.2677-NODE-2677-length-17727-cov-39.604799_pt1 | contig 17727 bp, 16 predicted proteins | sample MGYA00579261_ERZ1643251 | MGnify/ENA primary metagenome ERZ1643251 (study PRJEB29033, sample SAMEA4952267) | chicken gut metagenome | biome: Broiler Chicken; feature: Gastrointestinal Tract; material: Caecum | place: Ireland | collected 2018 | study: Broiler...
GAGTTCCAACTACTTTACACCACTTATGTACAATTTTTAAGCGATTGCCTTACAATAATGTCCTTTCATTATATTTTCTTTTACTTATTATTTTGAAAATTGATGATATAATTTCTTCATCATAATTATGCGTTGAATTATATATTTTAACCAAATATTCAGATACATTATCAGCATTAATCCTTGTAGAAATATCATCTGAATACTTAATAGATTTTATTCCCATATTATTTAAATTACTTACTTTTTTTTCGCTATCTGTTATTAACAAAAAGGTATTTTTATCTATTGATAATTCTTTAAATATTTTGGCTACTATCCCATAATTTCTGTTGTCACAAAAATTATTAACATCTAATAAAATCTTTTGGGCTGAATCCCTGTCCTTTTTACCAATGTATTCCCCATTTGAAGTACGTCCCGACACTTGCAATTCAAGTTCTTTTAGTTTATAATGTAAGCCCCATCCCTGTGCTTCTTGTGGTAAGTGAACAAGAATTCCATCATTTTGAGAAATAATTTTAATTGAATTAATTCTTTGAATTTCACAATCACAATGTGAATCTCCATACATTCCTAAGAAGCATTCACTTTGAATTCTTAATATTATTTTTTTTTCTGAAAACATTTTTTTTATTTCATCATAATAATTACAATCATTTTCTGCTTTTATTTCAGAAATTTTATCGTTTTTAATAAATAAAACTATATTCGGAGATGTTAATCCATATTCTTTAATTTCGTTTTCATCAGCTTTATAACATACAGTTAAAACATCAGCATTAAACAAATTATTATTATTTTGTAGATAAAAAGATATTTTATCATTATTCATAATCCTCACCTTATTTTTTTAATTTTAAATACATTGTACAAGTTCCGTTTTCTGAAAAAATATTTTCCCTTTCATACATATTTTCCATAGGTAAAAAAACTGAATTATCCCGAGAATTTAAATAATTTGAAAAAATTCTATACATAGTTATTAATCTGTCATTTCTATATTTCATCTGTTCCTCAGTAAAACCCATGGAAGTATAAAATTTCTTATTATTCTTAACAAAAGCATCATAAGTAGTCTTGGAAATACTGTCTATAATTGAATGATCAACATATCCTTCACCATCTTTTTCTAATGAAAATACACTTATGTCAGATGCATTTTTAACATGCGTACTATCAAAATATTTATTTCCCTCTATATGAAATAATTTTCTATTATAATCTAACTGCTCTTTCCATCTTGGTTCTAATTTACTATTACAATTTTCTAAAAAAACATCTGAGTAATAACATATCATAGATGATTCAACATTATTTTTTTTTAACATAATTACAATATCACGAAGCGTTTTAAGTTTCCATAAAGTAGTATTACCTAAATATGATTTATAACCATATTTCGTATATCCAGGGCAAAATAATGCATGAAAATTTATTTTTTTATTTAATAATTTATAATCTATAATATATTTAAAAAAAGAGGAAAAATCAGTTTTTCTATTATAATTAGGATCAAAATAATTAAGGCATTTAGAGTAAATTATCCAACATTCTATAAAAAATTGTTCATCAAATATTAATTTTTGTTTTTCTTGAAGACAAACTCCTTTAGATATCATTGCTGCTATTAAAGACTTTACAGCAATGATATTGAGCTGTGAATGCTCAATATTAAAAATTTTAAATATATCATTTAAATAAATTTTCATTTTATCAGTCCCCTCGCATAAACATTATGTTGATGAATAGATTCTAAATTTTCTATTTCAGTACAAATCATTCCACCATTGTAATATTGTTTTAATGCAATTAATGTATCTCTAATTAAATCTTCAGAAAATTTTGGGTTTTCATACGCTTTTTCTGTTAATAGTTTTTCATCAACGCTTTTCACTATTCCATATACTTCAGCACTAAACTGTGAAAAAATTATTTCTAATACCTCTTCTAAAATCAAGTCATCTATATTTCCGTATAAGATTGCCTTTAAATTACATTTTTGACTATGTGCCCCATATTTCGAAATTGATTTAGAATTTGGACATAACATAGCACCTTGAGCAGTTAAAGATATACTTTTTTCAAGTTTATAATTATCTAATTTTCCACTTAGAACAATGTCACTATTCAAATATGTAATTTGTTTTGAAACAGGTGTCATTTTTGGATAGACTATTCCAAAAGACAATGAAATATTTGCATTATCTAATTCCAGCCTTTTAACTAATTCTTCCAATATGTAATTTAAACTATGAATTGTTATTATTTTATTTGCAACCATTTCATCTAAAACGTTTACAATTCTACTTAAATGTGCTCCTTTAATATTACTTTTCAATGCTACACCTGCAATTATTTCACATACTACATTATACTTATTTCCAGATTCAAATATCATAGGGAGCTTATATTTGCATATACCAACATTATCTATTTCTATATTTCTATTATCAGTCATGTCATGAATATAGCTCATTTTATCCCTTCTTTCTCAATATTAAAATGTGTTTTTGATTATCATCTCTTGTATTTTCTACACTAGAATCAGTTATAGTAACATTCCAACCATTAGGAATTATATCTAATAACTTCTCCTTTGTAATTACACATTGTAAATACGAAAATTCTTTTGTCACATCAGCAGTTGATACTCTATAAATACTTCTTTCATATTTCCCATCATAGTACCTAAACAATTCAACTTTTTCGTTATCATCTTCTTTAACAACCCGATAACTACTATCAGGAATTCTATCTCGCCATTCTTTATTAAATATATCTATAATTAAAACACCATTTTCCTTTAAAATTAAATTACATCTATTAATTGTATCAATAAATGCTTTATAATTACTGTATGAATTATATAATGAATAACAACAATCATACAAAATCATTGGTTTCCAACTATAAAAATCAGCATTATAAAAATTAAATAGTTTTTTCTCAGGAATAAATTCAAAATTTCCCATATCTACTCCCGATATGTTTTTATACCCCAATTTATATAGTTCGTTGCCAAGTCTACCATATCCACACATAATATCCAAAATATTAGCATCAGTATTTAAAAAACTTCTTTGTAAAAAATTCCTTTCATTTTCTGTAATTTTTTGAATTTTTTTTGAATTATAATCCTTTATCATATTAACTTCAAAAAAACTTTTAGCACTTGAATATTGATTCATAAATCCTCCTTATTTTTACTTTTTTATTATCGTTTAAATATAAGTGTCTCCTTAGCGGTATATTTTACCATTTTTTTATTATCTGTCAATAGGTTTGGTAAAAATTTAAAATTTTTATATCATATGTTACATTTTTAAAAAAAATATTTCTTTGTTACTTACTAACTAATTATAAAAAATATTATGTTTGTCAAGAATGATATAGTGATTTATTTTAGTCTTGATAAATGTAATGTCCTTTTTATATCATTTTTAATCAACGGTACAATTAATTTTATATTCTTTTACTATTTGATTTGGACTTTTAAGTCCTAATACTTTTTTAGCTATATTATTATATATTGCATTATATCTTTTTAATTTCTTTTTTAGATCTTCTACTGATGTAAATTCATTTCTACTATAAAATCTTTCTACATCTGTTTTATGACTTTGTTCCACCTTTCCATTTTGCTATAGGGAATATTGCATAGTTCTTCTATGATTAATTCCAAATTCTTTTAATGTTAATTCAAATAATATTAGTAAATTCGTTTTCAGTTAATTATTTACAAATTCATCTCCATTTTTTGTTTGAACTGTATTTATCTTTAAATCCATTTTTTCTTTTAATATCTCAATAAAACGTCTTGTATTGGTTACTCTTTTTTCATCAACTATTTCTAATATTCTTTTTCTAGAATATTCATATATTGCCGTTATTTGGTAATACTTTTTATCCATTGTATCAAATAATAAACATTCTCTTAGAACATATTTTATATCTACTTTAACTTTATTTCCTGGATATTTTCCGCACTTTTCTTCGTGTTTTCTATAAACTTTACTTAATTTTACTTTCTCTTTAGGGGGGATTTATTTGTTTTACTATTCAAACATTGCTCTTCTTGCATATCCTCTTTTCTTTAATTAAACATATACCTCTACCAATCAATCCATTCCATATCTAGACTTCATATTATTTATTAATTCTAATTCTAAATCTGCATGAGCATTTGGATGTGAGTGTGGTTTTCTTGACCTTTAATCTAGACCCTTACTGTTCCATCATACTTTTTTTATTGTCTATATATAATGTCTATTTGCGTGATTCCTTATTGATACTATTGTTATACCATTTTTATGTAAAATCAAATCCCCGTTACTCCCCCTCATTTCTTCTGTTATAACGTTCATAGATATTACTCTTCGTTATTTTTTGTCTTTCAACTTAATTATCAAGAATACTATCTTTTTTATTTTTAAATTGTAACATATATTTTATACCCCAATATTTTCTTATGATTTTGGTGATAGTTCGACAAAATACTACATGACTTAAATATATACTAAATATGGTGATAAAATGAAAGAGAAAATAAAAAATCAATTTAAAAAAATTGTAATTCCTGTTTTTGTATCAATACTATGTGGAGCAGCATGCGGAAAAATTGTCTATAACATATATGACGAAAATGATACTTTATTAGAAAATAATACTGTATATTTATTACAAGCTGGAGCCTACTCTAGTTATGATAATATGCGTGCTAATACTATGGGAAATAACTATGTATATTATGAGGATGATGGATTATATAAAGCAATTATAGGTATTACTTCTTCATATGATAATATTGAAAAAATTAAAAAAGCTTATAATGGTGATGTTATTGTTAATGAATATTATTTAAAAAATATAGAATTATCTAACAAAATATCTAAACTAGATAATGATTTAAGTAAAGAAGAAGATGATAACAATATAAAACAAATTATTAATTCTATGTTAGCTTTATATAAGGATGAAAAGATAAATTTAACGAAAGTTAATTAAAAAGTCATAAAGTGATTGACTTTTTTTTTATTTTACTATAGAATTAAATATGTAGTCATGGAGACGTACTCAAGAGGCTGAAGAGGCGCCCCTGCTAAGGGTGTAGACTGGGAAACTGGTGCGAGGGTTCAAATCCCTCCGTCTCCGCCATTTATGTAATTAAGAACAGTTATGTTCTTTTTTTTATTTTATTATATATTATTGATTTATATATATTTTTTTTGTATAATACATATAAAGATAGAAAAGAGGTTTTTAATGAAAAAATTATTTGATTTTACTAAATTACCTGTAGTAGATGCTGTTAATGAAATAATTATATATGCTGCTGAAAAAGGAGCTTCTGATATCCACTTTGACCCTACTGATGATTCTTTAAAAGTAAGAATTAGAATCGATGGAATATTAGATACATTAACTACTATCCCTAACAGTGTTAGACATAATATTGTAACTAGAATAAAAATATTATCTGGAATGAATATTACTGAAACTAGATTACCACAAGATGGAGCTATAAAAACAACACTAAGAGGTAAAAATTTAGATTTACGTGTCTCTTCACTTCCTACTAAAAGAGGAGAAAAAATAGTTATCCGTATTATGGATTATTCTTTAAGTTTAAAAGGAATTGAATATTTATGTTTTAGTGAAGATAATTATAAAAAAGTATTAAAGATGTTAAATTCTCCTAATGGTATAATTCTAGTTACTGGAGCTACAGGTTCTGGTAAATCTACTACTGTATACTCTTTCTTACAAAGATTAAATGTAGAAGGTTCTAATCTAGTTACAGTTGAAGATCCTGTAGAAATGGATATTGAAGGAATTAACCAAGTCCAAGTAAATAGTGAAATTGGTCTAGATTTTGCAACTGTTTTAAGAAGTATTTTAAGACAAGATCCTAATATTATAATGATTGGAGAAATTCGTGATACAGAAACTGCTAAAATTGCTGTTAGAGCTTCAATTACTGGTCATCTTGTATTATCAACAGTACACACAAATAATTCCTTAAATACAATAGAAAGGCTCTTAGATATGGATGTTGAAAGATATTTATTAGCAGGAGCTTTAACAGGAATAATATCACAAACATTACCTAGAAAATTATGTGATAAATGTAAACACTTAAGAGAAACAACACAATATGAAAAAATGTTATTTAAAACTGTATTAGGAAAAGACGTAAAACAAATATATGAAGCTGGTAACTGTGATGAATGTAATAATGGATATAAAGGAAGAATTGCATTACACGAAGTATTACTAATCAATCAAGATATAAGAGATGCAATTAGTGAAGGAATAAGTAAAGAAGAATTAAGACACCTTGTATATAACAAAAACGTTATTACAATGTTACAAGATGGATTATATAAAGTATTAGCCGGATTTACAACTTTTGAAGAAGTGATTAGATTAGTAGACATTGATGATAATTTAAATAACGAAAAAAACAACCGTATATTATAAATGGTTGTTTTTATTTTATTGAATCATTAAACTCTTTCATTTTGTTTAAATATTCTTTATAAACATTATTATTATTTAATTCTAATACTTTTTCTTCTATTTTTTTATCAATTTCAATATACTTTATATCCCCATTATATTCTAATATTAATGCTTCCTTTTGTAATTCATTTATCTCGTCAATTAATTTTTGAACATTTTCATCTTTTTTTAATATTTCCCCTATTTCATTATATCTATTATATAAGGATGATGATTTAATATTATTAAATAATGTATCTAAATTATTGTTCATTATATAATTCACCATCTAAAGACCATGTTTTTACATCAGTAATCTTAACTTTAACTATCTTACCAATATAAGAATTATCTGCTTTAACATTAACAAGTTTCATCGTATCAGTATATCCCATTAAATATCCTTCTTTTTCAGAAACTCCTTCAATTAATACTTCTACCACTTTATCTTTATATTTCATATTATTAATATTAGCATATTTATTTACAAGTTCATTAAGTCTAGCTAATCTTTCTTTTTTCTCTTCCATACTAACATTATCTTCCATGTTATAAGCAGGAGTTCCTACTCTTTTAGAGAATATAAAAGTATATGCTAAATCATATTTTAACTTATCTACTACTTCTAAAGTATCTTTGAAGTCTTCTTCAGTCTCTCCTGGAAAACCCACAATTATATCAGTAGAAATTGCCACATTAGGAACTTTATTTTTTATTTTATTAAATAGGAGAATATATTCTTCTTTAGTATATCTTCTACCCATTAATTTTAAAATTCTACTACTACCTGATTGAATAGGTAAATGAATATAAGGCATAATATTATCATATTTTGCTATTACATCAATCATATCATCAGTAAAATCCCAAGGATGAGAAGTAATAAATCTTACTCTTGGAATACCTATTTTTGCAACATCCTCAAGTAAATTAGTCATTGTGTAATTTATGTCTAAATCTTTTCCATAAGCATTAACATTTTGACCAAGTAAAGTAACTTCCATATATCCATCTTTCTTTAATTCTTCTACTTCTTTTAAGATATCTTCTGGAAGTCTACTTCTTTGTTTTCCTCTAGTATAAGGAACAATGCAATATGTACAAAATTTATCACAACCATACATTATATTTACCCAAGCCTTATATTTAGAATCTCTTTTTACAGGTATTCCTTCATATACAGATCCTTCAATACTGTATACTTCTATTTCTTGTTTTCTATTTTTATATAAATCACTTAAATATATTGGCAACTTATGAATATTATGAGTTCCAAATACTATATCTACCCATTTATATTTATCTTTTATCATATTAGCAATACTCTCTTCTTGAGCCATACAACCACAGAAAATAGTTATAATATCTTTTTTAGTTTCTCTTAAATGCTTAATTCTACCAAGCATACCTACTACTTTATTATGAGCATTTTCTCTGATTGCACAAGTGTTAATTACAATAACATCAGCTTCATCCATATTATCAGTATTTGTATATTTCATATCTTCTAATATAGCACTAATATTTTCTGAATCATGAACATTCATCTGACATCCATAAGTAATTACATGATATTTTTTATTTATACCAATATCTTTTACATCATTAGGAATTACATAATCATCTTTTACTATTTCTATTTTATTTTTTGTTCTTTTTTTTGCATCTTTTAAATTTGGAAGCATCATACTATCACTTCTTTCTTATTTTTCTTTTACTTACTAAATAATTATATTCACTAGCAAATAAAGCGTTATTTTTTAGTCTTTCATTTAAATATGGACAAACTTCTTTTATAATACTTTCCCATTTATAAATAGTTTTATCATCTACATTATTATTAAATACAATATCATATATTGTATATTGCCCTAAAGCATCTGCATACCTTCTAAGTGGACTAGTAGAATGCGAATAATAATCAAGTCCTAATCCATGATGAGGTCTACTAATACCAGAATATTCAGCATTCAAATATTTTTCCTTTACAGCGTTTACTATTTTAGCACATTTTGGATTATTTAACAATGTATATGGATCAATTCCTAGTATAAGCATTATATCTTTGTCTATATCATTAGAAGGAGCATTATGAACTCTATGAATATAAGGAAGATTTCTTTCTACAAAATATTTATCAACATGGAAATTTGGAAGAATCATCAATTCTTGAACTATCTTAGCGGACTTAGATTTACCTGCTAAAGAACTATTGGTTATTATTCCTGTAGTTTTATTTTCAGTAGTTCTATATATATCTTTATGTAAATTGTTATTTTTAAGTAATGTCGTTATAATATCTAACGCTCTTAACCTTGAACCTATATCATCAAGTTCTTCTTTTTGAAGTTTTTTATCCACCCAATTATAACTTAAACATCTATTAACATTAATAAGACCTTTTTTTATAACAAAACTATCAGGATCTATTTGGAAATCAGGAGTTACTAAAAATTGATAAGTTACGACATTTCTTGTTTTCCCTTCCAATAATGATCCCAAATTATTGCAAACGTTTTCTGGATAAGCGGTAAATTCAGCATCTTTTAAATATATAGTTTCTCCCATCTTGTAAGCCATAAAATCTAAATAACTATCCTTTTTTATCAAAGAAGGAACTGCAGAAATATGAATATACAAAGAATAAGTTCCATCTTTATTTTTCTCTATGTATAAACCGTCATCGTTACATTTATTCCCTTCATCATCTATTGTAAAAACTCTTTGATATCTAAAATCAGATATTTCATAATTATGTGGTTTTAAATTATGTTTAACATATATTAAATCATTATTTGTAGTTACATCATATTTTTTCTTTAAATCATCTAATAATATATTTTTGTTATTCAATCTATCAAGAAGTAATTTCACATGTTCTTTTTTAGATCCATTATTTAATATAGTAATATATCTTTCGCTATTTTTTTCTAAGTCTTTGTAAAAACAACTCTTTACAAAAATTATAATAACTTTATAAAAATATTTTATATCCTCTTCTTTAAATGAACAAACATAATCTTCTAAAACAGATGCAAATATTTCGTCAATAATCTTAAAATCAATATTCTTACGATTACTAATTACTGCTTCAACATTAGTTATATTTTTATCATCATAAATTACTTTATAAATTAAATTAAAAATATCTGTTTGTAACTCTTCTTGTTTTTTATTTTCTATTTCATTAATTATCCTAGATAATTTTGCTTTTAATCTAGAAACAATGTTTTTACTTTTTTTATTGTATGTTGCATCAATTCTGTTATTCAACTTTTTTACTAACTTGATTATTATTTTTTTATTTTCTTCATTTTCTTCTTTAATTATTTCTTCTATTTGTTGAAATATAGAATCAATTAATTCTACATTCTTATCTGCATGTTTCATTAATACATATAAAGAATTAATCATTCCCGTAACTGTTGATACAAAATCTTCTTTCTTATAATCTTCCAAATCCCCTATTTCCAAATCATAATTTAAAATTCTTTGTTCAATCTCCTTATTACTCATTATGGTCTCCTATTTTTTTCTATTTCATTTGTACTTAAAACTGATAAAAAGGCTTCACTAGGTATCTCGACATGACCTATTTGTTTCATTTTCTTTTTACCTTCTTTTTGTTTATCTAATAGTTTTCTCTTTCTTGTAATATCCCCTCCATAACATTTTGCCAATACATTTTTACGCATTGCTTTTATATCACTTCTAGCAATAACTTTGCTACCAATTACTGCTTGAATAGGAACTTCAAACATTTGTCTTGGTATAATGTTTTTTAAATTATCTACTACTATTCTTCCTCTTTTATATGCAAAATCTCTATGAACAATTACACTTAAGGCATCTACTATTTCTCCATTTAATAGTATATCCATTTTTACTAAATCGCTATCTTTATTACCAATTAAATCATAATCAAATGATGCATACCCTTTGGTATAAGACTTTAATTTATCAAAAAAATCATAAACTATTTCTGATAAAGGTATTTCATAATGAATATTTACTCTTGTTTTATCTATATATTCCATCCCAATATATGTTCCTCTTTTATCTTGACACAATTCCATAATACTACCAATATAAGTACTAGGAACAAATATATTAGTTCTAATATATGGTTCTTTTATTGTTTTAATTTTAACTCTTTCAGGAAATTCTGAAGGGTTATCTATATATATAGTATTTCCATCAGTAAGTTCTATTTCATAAACAACTGACGGAGAAGTAGATATTATCTCTACTCCAAATTCTCTTTCAATTCTTTCTACTATTATTTCCATATGTAATAGCCCTAAAAATCCTGTTCTAAATCCAAAACCTAAAGTAGTTGATGTTTCTGGTTCAAAAATTAATGATGCATCATTTAATTTAAGTTTTTCTAAGGCTTCTCTTAAATTAGGATATTTAGACGAGTCTATTGGATACAAACCACAAAAAACCATTGGTTTCATTGGCTTATATCCTTCTAAAGGATTTTCTGCAGGATTTTCTTTTAAAGTAATAGTATCTCCTACTTTTACATCATCAATACTCTTAATACTAGCGCATACAAAGCCAACATCTCCTGCTTCTAATGAATCTACTTTCTTTTCAGCAGGAGTATGATAACCAAGTTCTACTACACTATACGTTGCACCAGTAGCAATCATTTTTATAGTATCTCCTACTTTTACTTTTCCTTCCATTACCCTAACTAGAGCAATTACTCCTTTGTAAGAATCAAAGTAACTATCAAATATTAAACATTGTAACTTATTTTCTTTTTTTCCTATTGGTGACGGAATTCTCTCGATAATAGCATCTACTAGTTTATCGACACCTTCTCCTGTTTTAGCAGAAGTAAGAATTACTTCTTCCTTCTTAAAACCAAAAGTATCTTCTAACTCTTTAAGTCTACTTTCAATATCTGCATTAGGTAAATCAATCTTATTTATAACAGGTATTATTTCCAAATTATTTTCTATTGCTAAATATACATTCGCAAGTGTTTGAGCTTCAATTCCCTGAGCAGCATCCACTATTAAGATAGCTCCTTCACAAGACGCTAAACTTCTAGATACTTCATAAGTAAAATCAACATGTCCTGGAGTATCAATAAGATTAAGAACATAACCATTATAATTTAAACGTACTGTGTTTAATTTTATAGTAATTCCTCTTTCTCTTTCAATATCCATATTATCAAGTAATTGATCTTTCATTTGTCTTTTGTCAATTGCTCCAGTGTATTCCAAAATTCGATCAGCTAGTGTGCTTTTTCCATGATCTATATGAGCAATAATACTAAAATTTCTTATTTTTTTTATGTCCATAAAATCACAACTTTCCTTTTTAATTATAACATGTTAAATTAAATTTTAGCAATAAATATTATTTAAAATATTCAAATAAATTATACTAATATTAATTAACTTATGATATAATATTAATGTTATGGAGGCAATATATGAATATAATAACTTTAACAGAAATACAATTTAAAAATTATTCAAGAATACACAGTAAAAGAAACTATTTACAAAGTATAGAATATGCTAATTTAGAAAAAGAAAAAGGATATACTCCTCAATATATTGGAATGCTTGATGATAACAATAATTTAGTAGCAGCCTCTTTAATATTAAGCAAAAAAATAATTGGAAAATATTATTTTGGATATATACCCGGTGGTTATTTAATTGATTATAATAATTATGATTTATTAGAAAATTTTACTAATTTATTAAAAGATTACTTAAATAAATTAAATTATGTATATATATCAATTACACCATTAGCTACAATTAAAATTACTAACAAAATGAAAAATGTAATATATACTAATAATAACATAATTAGTAATTTAGAAAAACTAGGATATAAAAAAAGCAAAAAAAGTTCTATAACAACTAATTTATGTTTAAAAACTAATGGTAACACAAAAAAAACTTATGATAATTTTAGTAGATTTGTAAAAAGAAACATTCGTGAAAACGAACTTAAGGGTATTACTATATATAAGGGTGAAGAAAAAGACTTAGATGTTTTTTATAAATTAATACAAAAGAAAACTAATTATGATAAAAAATATTATAGTGACTTTTTTAAATATTTTGATAATGAAAATAATAAATTTGAAATTTATTTTGCTCGTTTAGATACAAGTGTTTATCTAAAAAATTATAATGCTTTATTAAACAAAGAAAAAACTACAAATAATAATTTAAGTAAAAAAATATTAGATATAAATATTAAAAATAAAGATTATTTAATAAATAAAAAAATAGCTTCTGATAAATTAATTGAAAAATATAATACAGAAATAAAAAAAGCTATATTATTAAACAATCTATATAAAGATGGAATAATAGCAGCTTGTGTTGCTATTATAAAAACAAATAATAAAATTAATTTCTTAGTAGAAGGTTATGAAGAAAAAATTAGAGATATAAGAGCATCTTACTCTATAAAGTGGGAAATCATAAAAGAATATAGTAAACAAGGATACACTCTATTTAATCTTGGATACATTCCTAACAACAATAATAATAAAGAACCTACAAATAAATTTAATGGAATATTTCTTTCAAGACTAGGATTTAATGCTGATATATATGATTTCCCCGAAACGTATAATCTTATAATTAACAATTATTTTTATACTTTAATCAATTTCATAGAACCAAAATAAAATACTTCAATATGAAGTATTTTATTTTATACAAACAAAAAAGAAGTTTTTTATAACTTCTTTTTTATTACTCGATAACTTCAGATACTACACCAGCACCTACTGTACGTCCACCTTCACGAATTGAGAAGTTAGTTCCGTTTTCAACAGCGATTGGCGCAATTAATTCAACAGTCATAGTTACTTTGTCACCTGGCATTACCATTTCTGTTCCTTCTGGTAATTCAATTACACCAGTAACATCAGTAGTTCTGAAATAGAATTGTGGTCTGTAGTTTGCAAAGAATGGAGTATGTCTTCCACCTTCTTCTTTAGTAAGTACATAAACTTCAGCTTTGAATTTTTTATGTGGATGAACACTTCCTGGTTTAGCAAGAACTTGTCCTCTTTCAACTTCTTCACGAGCAATACCACGTAATAATACACCAGCATTATCTCCTGCTTCAGCATAGTCAAGTTGTTTTCTAAACATTTCAATTCCTGTAACAACTGTTTTTTTAGTATCTTTAAGTCCAACTATTTCAACTTCATCATTAAGTTTTAATTGTCCTCTTTCAACACGACCTGTAACAACTGTTCCACGACCTGTAATTGTAAATACGTCTTCAATTGACATTAAGAATGGTTTATCAGTATCTCTTTCTGGAGTTGGAATCCAAGTGTCTACTGCATCCATTAATTTTTCAATTGATTCTACATATTTAGCATCTCCTTCAAGAGCTTTTAATGCAGAACCTCTTATTACTGGAGTATTATCTCCATCGTATCCATATTCGTTTAATAATTCACGAATTTCCATTTCTACAAGGTCTAATAATTCTTCATCATCAACCATGTCACATTTGTTCATGAATACAACCATTTTAGGAACTCCAACTTGTCTTGATAATAAGATGTGTTCTCTTGTTTGAGCCATTGGTCCATCAGTTGCAGCAATAACTAAAATTGCTCCATCCATTTGAGCAGCACCTGTAATCATGTTTTTTACATAGTCTGCGTGTCCTGGACAGTCAACGTGAGCATAATGACGTTTTTCTGTTTGATACTCAACGTGAGAAGTATTAATTGTAATACCTCTTTCTCTTTCTTCAGGAGCTTTATCAATGTTAGCATAATCAACGAATTCTGCTCCACCTTTACTTGCTAATACTTTAGTAATAGCAGCAGTTAATGTAGTTTTACCATGGTCAACGTGGCCAATTGTACCAATGTTAACATGGGGTTTGCTTCTGTCAAATTTTTCTTTTGCCATTTTTATTTTCCTCTCTTTCTTAATTAATTACATATTCTATTTTATCAAATTTTGGAAATATTGCAATATTTTTGCCTAATTTCCACCATTTTTTTTGATTATGTCTTCTGCAATAGATTTTGGAACTTCTTCATAATGATCAAGTACCATAGTGAAGTTTCCTCTACCTTGTGTATTAGAACGAAGACTAGTTGCATAACCAAACATTTCTGCAAGTGGTACCATTGCTTCAAAAGCGATTGCATTTCCTCTAGATTCTTGACCTAGTGGACGACCACGTCTTGAAGTAATATCTCCCATTACAGCACCTGTATATTCTTCTGGAGCAACTACTACTACTTTCATAATTGGTTCTAGAAGAACTGGTTTACATTTATTTTTAGCTTCTTTTAAAGCAAGTGATGCAGCAATCTTAAATGCCATTTCTGATGAGTCTACATCATGGTATGATCCATCAAATAATGTAGCTTTTACATCTACCATTGGATATCCTGCAAGTACACCTGTTTGCATTGCTTCTTGTAATCCTTTATCTACTACAGGAATATATTCTCTTGGTACTACACCACCAACAATGTTATCAACAAATTCATATCCTTTTTCTGGATTTGGTTCAAATCTAACCCAAACATGTCCATATTGTCCACGTCCACCAGATTGTTTAATATGTTTACCTTCACATTCTGCAGTTTGAGTAAGTGTTTCACGATAAGCAACTTGAGGAGCACCTACTGTAGCTTCTACACCAAATTCTCTTCTCATTCTATCAATTAATACATCTAAGTGTAATTCTCCCATACCAGAAATAACTGTTTGACCTGTTTCTGGATCTGTATGCATCTTAAATGTTGGATCTTCTTCTGCTAATTTTTGAAGAGCTAATCCCATTTTATCTTGGTCAGCTTTTGATTTTGGTTCAACCGCTTGTGAAATAACTGGTTCTGGGAATTCCATACCTTTCATTATGCATGGTTTCTTTTCATCACATAAAGTATCAGCAGTTGTTGTATTTTTAAGTCCTACTGCAGCTGCAATATCTCCTGCATATACTTCTGATATTTCTTCTCTGTGATTAGCATGCATTTGAAGAATTCTTCCAACTCTTTCTTTAGCATTTTTAGTTGAGTTAAGTACGTAAGAACCACTATTTAATGTTCCTGAATAAACTCTAAAAAATGTAAGTTTTCCAACAAATGGATCTGTCATGATTTTAAAAGCTAGAGCTGTAAATGGTTCAGAATCAGACGGATGTCTTAATACTTCATTACCATTCATATCAGTACATTCAATAGCTTCTACATCAGTTGGAGCAGGTAAATAATCAATTACAGCATCAAGTAATAACTTAATACCCTTGTTTCCTAAAGCAGTTCCACACATAACTGGGAAGAATTCTGCTTTTAAAACACCAGTTCTAATAGCTTTTTTAAGAGCTTCTACTGTAATTTCTCCTCCATCTAAATAAGTCATCATTAATTCTTCATCAAAATCTGCTGCTTTTTCAATTAAGATATTACGGTATTCTTCAGCTTTATCTTTCATATCAGCAGGGATTTCAATTTCAGTATAATTTTCATCTTGTCCACCATCAAAATGATAAGCTTTCATAGTTACTAAGTCAATTACACCATCAAAGTCAGCTTCTGCTCCAATAGGAAGTTCTATAGCCGCACTATTAGCGCCTAATCTATCTTCAATAGTTTTTAAACTAAAGTAAAAATCAGCTCCCATTTTGTCCATTTTATTTGAGAAAATTATTCTTGGTACTTTATATTCATTAGCTTGTCTCCATACAGTTTCACTTTGTGGTTCTACTCCTGCTTGAGAGTCAATTAATAATACAGCACCATCAAGTACTCTAAGACTTCTTTGTACTTCAATAGTAAAGTCAACGTGTCCTGGAGTATCTATAATATTAAATCTATAACCTTTCCAAAATGCTGTAGTAGCAGCAGAAGTAATAGTTATACCACGTTCTTGCTCTTGTTCCATCCAGTCCATTTGGCTTTCCCCATCATGAGTTTCACCAATCTTATGGATTTTACCAGTATGATATAAAACACGTTCTGTTGTTGTTGTTTTACCAGCATCGATATGGGCCATAATTCCAATATTACGTGTATGTTCTAACGATATTTTACGAGCCATATTTTATTTCCTTTCCTTAATTACCATCTATAATGAGCAAATGCTTTATTAGCTTCAGCCATCTTATGAGTATCTTCTCTTTTCTTAACAGAAGCCCCTACTCCATTAGATGCATCAATTATTTCATTTGCTAAATTTTCAGACATTGAATGTCCATTTCTAAGTCTTGCATATTGTACTAACCAACGAAATGCAAGTGTTTGAGCACGTTCAGCTTTAACTTCAATTGGAACTTGATAGTTAGCTCCGCCAACTCTTCTTGATTTAACTTCTAAAGCTGGTTTAATATTTTCCATTGCAGCATTAAATACTTCCATTGCTTCTTTACCAGTTTTTTCTTCAATCATCTTAAATGCATCATAAACTATTCTTTGAGCTGTTCCTTTTTTACCATCATTCATTATTTGATTGATTAATTTAGTAACAACTTTAGAATTATATATTGCATCAGGTAATACATCTCTTTTTACTGCACGTCTTTTACGCATGTTCTTCCTCCTCCCTTACATATATTAATTTAAAAGTTTTATTTCTTAGGTTTTTTTGCACCATATTTAGAACGACCTTGCATACGGTTTTGAACTCCGGCAGTATCCATAGTACCACGAATAATGTGATATCTAACACCGATTAAGTCCTTAACACGTCCTCCTCTAATTAATACAACACTGTGTTCTTGTAAGTTATGTCCAATTCCTGGAATATAACAAGTAACTTCCATTCCATTAGATAAACGAACACGAGCATATTTACGAAGCGCAGAGTTTGGTTTTTTTGGTGTCATTGTTCCAACACGAGTACATACTCCTCTTTTTTGAGGTGCATTTAATTTAGTAGTTTTCTTTTGAATACTATTAATTCCTACTCCTAAAGCTGGTGATTTACTCTTTCTGTTTTTTGTACCTCTACCTTTTCTAATAATTTGATTAATTGTAGGCATTATAACCCTCCTTTCTTACACATACCCTGGTGTTTCATTTTTTACACAAAAGATAAGTTCTGTGACAACACAAAACTTAAATTTATGAACAATAATAATATAACACACTCTTGGGGGTGTGTCAATATTTTTCAATTAAATTGCAGGACAAAATGTGATTTTTCAGTAAATATTTGACTTAATTATGTAGTTAATTTTCAGAGA
>ERZ1643251.2678-NODE-2678-length-17727-cov-5.186623_pt1 | contig 17727 bp, 33 predicted proteins | sample MGYA00579261_ERZ1643251 | MGnify/ENA primary metagenome ERZ1643251 (study PRJEB29033, sample SAMEA4952267) | chicken gut metagenome | biome: Broiler Chicken; feature: Gastrointestinal Tract; material: Caecum | place: Ireland | collected 2018 | study: Broiler...
AGAATATACATCTGGATGGAGACCAATGTATCGTAAAAAATATGGAATTGTAGAAATAACAGGTGGTGTGAAACCAGTAAAAACAATATCTGGTAGTATGACGGAATATACTATATTTACATTACCTAGTGGTTTTCGACCATTAAAAAGGATGTCGGAAGTCATGCAAGGATCTGGTACGGATGAATGGCTATTTCAAGTTGATAGTTCAACAGGAAATGTGACGTTCTCTCGATATAGGGCAAATAATTCTACTAGTTATAAAAATGTGGATACAAATGTATGGCTACCATTTCATACAATGTTCTTTGCAGTTGGTTAACTAATGATGAAAATAAATAGTTGAAAATTTTACGAAACAATAAAACACAGATTTTATCTACCGTTAATGCTATATACAGTAGCCTAAATTCACGATATAGACTGTATATAGCAATTTTGTTTCGGATTAAGTTGATAAGGAGAAATGAATATGAAAATAGAGAATCTTACTATTGGTGGAGCAAATACATTGAGGTTTAATTATATGAATATATTAAACAAAGTCTCAAATGTACCAGTATCATCAATTATTTTATGCAATTTAATTGAAGCTGTGAAAAGATTAAATACGTCATTACAGTCTTTTGATGAAACACGAACTTTACTGTGTAAACAGTATGGGAAAAATAATGTAATAAAAAAAGAGGATGATCCTGAATCATATGAAAAAGTAGAAAAAGAATTAAGTGAATTAGCAAAGGAATCATTGGATGTTGATTTAAATCATATGAGTTTGACCTATGATGAATTACTAAATCGTTTTAGTCAAATTGACATTCCGATGACACAAATGGAATTACTTAGTTTGAAACATTTGTGTAAACCAACTATTTAATTTTTAGTACAACATATGAGATGGGTGAGGAAAGGATTTATAATGGAGGAACTACGTTTACTCATTCATTTAATAACTAAACATTTAGCTGATTTTATTATTATCATGTTTGGAATTTTGCTGGCTTTAGATAAAGTATGGGGAATATCTTCCAAAATTCAAAATAAATTTGGAATACGTACAAAATCTTCAATTGAGAGAGAACACAATCGTACAAAAATAATTGAACACGAACAGAACATCAAACGCCAACGTGAATTAATCGAAAATCTTATGGTTAAAATTGATGAGCAAAATGAAAAACAAACAGCAATTTTAGAGAACCAAAACGAGCAGATTGAAAGAATCTTGAAACATACTGCTTCGTTATCACAGTCAATTTTAGAAATCAATAAAGTAGACGAAGCTTTGACAAAAGGTATGGCTGCTCTCTTGAGAGATAAAATCAAACAAGCTCATAAATATTATATAGAAAAACAATCTATTTCTCCAACTGGACTAGAGAATATAACTGAGATATATAAGGTTTATCATGATCAATTGCATGAAAATGGAGTTGGTGAAAAGATGTTTAAGGAAATTAAAAATTTACCGTTGAAAGATGATTCTGAAGATGGAGAAGCAATTTAAAGGAGGTAACCACATGAACAAAATTATTTCATTTATTAAAACGATTGATCTGAAAAGTATCAAACCGCATACCATTGTAAGTTTACTTGCTATGATAATTAGTTATATTAATATGGGATTGCTCTATTCTGGAAAACCAATCATTGATATCGGAACAGATCAATTAAATGCCATCGTTGGTATTGTCTACACAATCATCATTACTTTATATGGTTGGTATAAAAATCAATCTGTAACCAAACCAGCACAGGCACTAGATAAGTTACTGATCCATATGAGAGATGGTAAATTGACAAAAGACGAATTGACAGATTTGATTGAAAATTATGGAGATGAGGAAACTATTGACTTTGTAAAGAAAGACTTAACTGAAAATAAATAATACATATCAATAAATGATAATCAGAGCAGGAAATTACTCTTGCTCTTTTTTGTGTCAAAAATCAGAAAGGAGAATTTATATATGGCAAAATATAACGTACACGGTGGACATAATAAGATTGTTCCAGGAGCTGCGGGATACCTTAATGAAGTGACTGAAGATCGAAAAGTTAAAAATGCAGTTATTAAGTATCTTAAGGCGCAAGGTCATACAGTTTATGACTGTACAGACGATTCCGGAAATACTCAGTCTAAAAATTTATCAAATATTGTAAAGAAGTGTAATGCTCACAGTGGAATTACTCTTGATATTTCTATTCATTTAAATGCTGGTGGTGGTACAGGTGTTGAAGTTTTGTACACTTCTAGTAAAGGAAAACCATATGCAAAAAAAGTTTCTAAAGCTATTGCTAATTCATTAGGATTCAAGAATAGAGGTGCAAAAGAAAGAAACAATCTGTATGTATTAAATCATACAACCGCACCAGCTATTTTGGTAGAATGTTGTTTTGTAGATAGTAAAACTGACAAATCAAAATGGAATGTTGATAAGTGCGCAAAAGCTATTGTAGAAGCTGTAACTGGTAAAAAAGTAACTAGTACAAGTTCTTCTTCTAGTTCTAGTGCAAGTAATTCTTCTAGTGGATCTTTCACTATTAAAGTAAGTGGAGTTGCAAAAGGAGATGTTTTGAATATTAGAGCTGGTGCAGGAGCAAATTATAAAAAGACTGGTGAATTAGCTTATAATGATCCAAATAAGTATACGATTGTGCAAACGAAGAAGAATGGTTCTGATACTTGGGGTAAACTTAAGAGTGGCATTGGATGGATTAATTTAGCTTATACTAAGAGAGTGTAAATCAAGAATAACCCGGAATCGTAAAGCTCCGGGTTATTTTTTACGAAATCTTTATTTTTCAAATCAAAAAAGATATGATGTAATTAATAATTCAACCTATAATTGTATTTAAAAACACCTTGTGTTATTATTGAATGACTTTGAGATTTTATTAGATTTACAAACTTAATCAATGATCATATTTAAAAACACCTTGTGTTACTGTTAAAAAGATTAAATTGTAAACACAAATTCAATCCCTTATCATATTTAAAAACACCTTGTGTTAAGGTTTACAAAGGTTAAACTATCAACCTCATATCTTTATTTAATTAACTATTATCACAATGATGATGAATTGTCAATAGTAGTTTTATCATTAATTTGATTTAATTTTGCTTTTTTGTATTAGATTCTTATTTTCATTCCACCATTATAGAATCTCTAAGGTTGTATTTATCAAAAAGTCCAGTTTAATCCATTTATACGAAGTCTTGTCACTAGTAATTTTTTTAAAAAACCTCCCTTAAACCGGGAACGGAAAAATGGAAGGGAAATCCATTATTTCGCATTGTACTATATATAAAAATATCTATATGTTATTTAGATTATACCCCCGGAGTAATAAGCCCCGTGGGGTATATTTTTAATTAATTTTGAATCCGGGCGTAGCCATTTTAACAAAATCATCTGTTGAATAACGAGAAAACAGCATGTTTAGATACATTCCATATTGTCCTTTGTCAAACGGACGTTTCAATAAATTTTCGACGTTTTTCTTAATCTTGTCTGTAAATCTTTCTGAAAATCCGACGAGCCTTAATGCTTCCAGCCTTCCGGTGCTGGTATCAAATAACATTATTGTTGTTGCTAATCCTTTTTCCTGCTCGGTCTCTATGTTTGTTAGACTTCGGCTTAGATGAGGTGTGTACGGCGCATCCATCCAATTTAGGGAACCGAATTTCACGAGAAACATTATTGTATCAGAGAGATCTAGCAACCTGATTTCGAATTTCTTATCTGATTTGAAATTCTCGATCTCTTTTGCTGTAGGTCTGTTAAAATATACAGCGAGGGTTGCTCCATCGTCTGCAATATCAAAATAGCATCCCTCTGTGTGTCCTACAATTTCCGGATAAACTTTCCCAACCTCATATTTTTTCATCTTTCTTCCTCTTTTCTTTCTTTTTGTTCTTACCACGTATGCTGTCTTTTCTGCTTTGTCTCAATACCATTTTCTGTTACTTTTAAATATCTCACAACCCAATCCCAGTTGCATTCTTCGCTAGGATCATCGCAAGGTTCCATACCTTTTGCATACACAACCCAGTCGCCTGTACGCCTGGATTCTTCAAGTTCTTTTGAGTGTTCCTCTTCAAAGTACTCTTTTTTGAATTTTTCTTGCCACATATTTTCTTCTTGTGCTTTCTTCTCTTTCAGATATGCCATTATCTGCGGTTTATGTTTTCGTACATACTTAAGATCTTCTTTTTCGATTTCCGGATCTATTATTAACCCTTCGCCTTTTGCAAGAGTATATCCAATTTTTATGTTCCATTTTTTAATTATTTCAATTATTTTTTCCATTTTTCTCCCTCCTGTTCTGATGAACCATATGATTCCATCTGCATTCCCATGAGAAAATACATCCTATTTTCTACAGGACATGGTTTATTCATACAGTCTGTCCAATCTTCTGAATCAATGAAATTCATAAATCTTGCAATACGATTATTTAATTCTTCTGGAATTCCACAAGACATTGCTTTATGTAATACAATAGTAAAATACTTTATAGGGAATATATCACAATTTGGATATGGATTATGTGGAATTCTGGTAGTCTTATTATGTTTATGTAATGTGTTGATCAATGCCTGATAACAACCACCTAGTTCTTTGAGTAATTCTATATCTTTATAAAGTATAAAATTACTTCGATCTTCTTCTACTACTCTTCCTAGTAGTTTATTTACATACTCTGGACATTTTCGTTTTTCTGATTCCCAGTCTTCTAATGTTCGTACTGGTATGCTATATCTTTTTGAAAAATCTGCTCTACTTAATCCAGATGATTCTCGTATTTCTTTGATAGATTGCACAAGACACCTCCTACTTGAAATGATTATTACTGATTACATAATACCACGCATTGCGTGGATAGTCAAATATTAAATATAATGGTTGTACAAATTGATTCCTGTAGCATATAGCTATTTTATTTACATTGGTGTATAATTAAATTAATTTTAGATACGGAGGAAAATAAGTATGAAGAAAAGATTGTTAAGTTTATGTTTGGTTGGAGTATTATGTTTTACTCTGACTGGTTGTGGGAATACTGATTTTAGTACTGCTGAGTTTAATGGTGAAACAATATCGTTAGGTGAATCTAAAGAAGATGTACAAGATAAATTTGGTGAATTTTATGACAAAGAGTATGATGATATTTCAAATGATAAAAATGGAAGTGTTAATTTAGAGATTAGCGATGACAATAAAGTAATGTCTATTAGCGGATTTGATGATGTAACAATTGGTTCAATTACAATAGGAGATACTTTGGAAGATACGGCAAATGCTTTGGGAATAGAAACAAAAGATATAGGGAACGATACAAAAAAGTTATTTTTATTTGATGAAGATGACCACATGTTTCGTTCTTTAACAACTGAAATACCAGACTATTATGACAGAGATGGTGACGGTTATTTCAAGGATACTCGTGAAAATTTTGGTTATTTAAATGAAATAATTGAATGTTATCCAGAAATTAATGACACTTTTAAAAATTCAAAATACGCATTAGTAGTGGATATAGAAGATGGAAAAGTTCTTTCATTATCTGTTATCGACGTACCAAGTGTTTTGAATGGATCCGGACAGGGATTTTTTTGGTAGAATAACTGTTGATGTAATTGAAAATAATAAATCAAACCAGAGAAGTAACCTTTATTTCTCTGGTTTTCTTTTTTAGGAGGTATTTAATGATGTATAAAGGATTTTCAGTAAATAGAGGAATTAAGATACATTCAAAAGGTAATCATTGTGTAGAATTTGAAAAAGAAAATAGTCCATTTTTTGATAGTTTACAAGTTGTTGGAAATAAATCAATTTGTATAGAACCCGGATCAATTAAAATAAGAAGTGAACTTATTGACAACTATAATATAAAGTTTTAAATACATAGAGTAAGCCACTTTCAGGGATAATGTAGTAAAAGGTGAAAGTGGCTGAAACTATTTAAAATCCTTGAGGGAAAAGGATTTTTAAACATTATATCACAAAGTATTTGTATTGTACATCACTTATCTGTACCATGATCTGTTTTTAATTCTGTGTGTTAATTCACTATAATCACCACATATAAACCATTTTTTGCTAATTGGTATATATTTAAACCAGAAAGTTTTCTCGTGACTCTGAAAGCGATTTATGATTTCTACACGCCCTTTATAATATACAGCTTTATATTCTCTTCTACTGTAGTCGTATTCTATTTTATGGCTATCCAAAACCATACTGATTATGCGATATGTTCTCAGGTCTCCATGATTATCTAAAATTTGTAATTTTACATTTGGGATTTCTCCATAAATATTTACCAATTTTGTTGGAGTACTATTATCCATATTTATCACCTCAATTGAATTATAGCAGAACGTGTGTTCGTTGTAAAGATATAAAACTATTTGCCAAAAGTCTAGGGATTTTTCCTGGGCTTTTTTTGATTGAAAGGAGTTTATATATGACAAATATAGATTTATTGCAAGAAGCTGTCAATGCAGGTATAATTAACTTAGACAGTGTGCAAGAACAAATTGATATGAAAAAAAAGGAAAAAATCTTAAAAGAACATCCATACTCCATCTGGGAAGGAAAAGATGGAAAATGGAGAACTTACGTTTTTGATGAAACGAAAGCAAAGAACAGGAGGCTGATAAAGAGAAAAACAAAAGAAGACATTGAAGATTTCATTGTGAAAGAATATGAAAAAGAACAAAAAAAGAAAATAAAAGCCAATATTACAATAAGAATCTTATATCCAGAATGGATCAAATATAAGTCTTTACAAGTAAATTCTTCAAGTACAATTGCTAGAATCAATGCTGATTGGAAGAAATATTATTGTAATGATTTATATAATCAAATACACAATATTAATATAATTGATACGCCAATAAAATCTTTAAATTTTTTGACTTTAGATAAGTGGGCACATTATATTGTAAAAAATGGGAATCTTTTTCCATCGTCTAATAATTATAAACCAAAAAGCCAAGAATCAAACTTATCTAGAAAGCAGTATTTTAATGTGTCATTGATTGTAAGACAAATTTTAGATTATGCTGTGCATAAAGAAATTATAGAGTCTAATCCTTTTACGAATGTTACAATTGACAAAAAACTTTTTAGAAAAGTGGCGAAAAAATCAGATGAATCTCAAGTATATTTAATTAATGAAGAACACGACTTATTACATCTGTTGTGGAAAAGTTTTAATCAAACAAAAAATGATTTGAGGATCCTGGCTGTCATTCTAAATTTTTATCTTGGTTTACGAGTTGGCGAATTGGTTGCTTTAAAACGTTCTGATATAAACGGTAGGTATTTGCATGTACAACGACAATTGGTAAAAGAATTTATAATATCAGAAGATAATGATACAGAATTTGTTGGATATAAACCAGTAAATTTTACAAAAAGTGTCGCTGGTGATAGAAAAATTTATTTAGTTGATGAAGCCATGAAAATTATAGATATAATCCTTTCTACACTCGATAATAATTACAAAAATGTACCAGAATATAAACAAGGATTCTTATTTGTAAAGCAAGATGGATTTATTCTTCCTTCAAATATTGACAGTGTATTAGTAAGTTATTGTAAAAAATTAAATATCTTAACCAAGCGAAGTCATAAAATAAGAAAAACTGTAATTTCTACTTTGGTTGACAGTGGCTTAAATATAAATACAATACGAGAGTTTGCTGGTCATGAAGATGAAAGAACAACTTTTAACAATTACACTTTCAATCGACTTGGAAATGATGGAATCGAAAATATGTTAGAAAAATCATTATCAAAATTCAATTCTTAAAAAATAATGTGAAGCAACACCTAACTATCGGGTAAAAAAAAAAAAAAATGATTACCATGATATCACAAAAGGTAATCACAGGTAATCACTTTTATTTTTCGTCAAATTAAGTAAAAATGGCTTAAAATCGAGCTTTTTTACACATCATAGAAATGCCGATGGTGGGACTCGAACCCAAGGTACACCTTGAAAAACCGCATAGAAAGGAGCTTTGCACACTGTCTTTTCAAAAGGTAACCCCAAAGGTAACCCCATATATTAATATATTTTATATCTTTTTAATTTTATATTTAATCCTATAACGCTTCTCTCTGCTGATTATGGAATTCAATATAAAATTAAACATAAAAAGAGGGTGACAAAGATCAACATGACTTTCATCACCCTCAACTAATTATTTTCATATCTATAAGAAAGCCTATGCTGCTTTCTTATTTTTTACGCTTTCTTTTTATATCTTTCCAAAACATAAGATTATATGCGTCATATCTATTTTGTAAAGTATCAAGAGGAAGAGCATATTCCTTACAAAAGTCAAGGAATCTTGTCCAATAACCACATGCTTGAAATTCAGGACATCCACCCCTATAAACGCAATTTGGCACAAGAACATTTGATTCTAACGGATGAGTTTTATGTAATGTATATTTAAAGTTTTCTGCCAATGCCCTCGCTTCTTTAGTTGCTTGACGGCATAATCGTTTTCTCCAACCATCTATCAAATGTTGCATGTTAGCATATCCATCAAAATTAACTGGAGTATTCTGCGGTTTTTCATCTCTAGGAATTTCATCTATTAACCGATCATCTCGTTGAGATGAGATGAATTTTTCAAACTTATGTCTGCTCCATTCTGTTGATACCCAGTATGGAATATCCCTCCAACTCCAATCAAATTCCAGTAGCCGAATCGGTGAATGTTCCGACATCAACAACTTCTTTTTGAATGTTTCTGTAGCATCTTTTTCGGTAAAATCTTTATTATCTGTGGTTCTACAGTGATTTTTTACTCTTCTCCAGTCATCAATAATACAATTAAAGTCCGTTCTAATATTAATAATAATTCCTCCTTAAGAATTATAATGTGTTTATATGTTTCTCTAAGTAATCACAATATTCATCAAATAATCCTTTGAAATGAATATAATTTCTACCTTTCAACCCACATTTTTTCTGATCTTTTTTCAAGTCTTGTTCAGTAAATCTTTTATCGCATAACTTTTCTTTTGTAAAATCTTTCGTAATATGTGCTATTAAATACATCTTATTTTGAGGTATATTTTTGATTATATCTTTATATTTGGTTAAATCTTCATCTGGAATATTATATTTAGTTTTAGGTAGGTTTTTCGTAGAAAATGGTGATATATATTTGTAATTGCCATCAACATCTTTACGATTAGTAAAGGCTTTTAATTTTTCAGCTACTACATCCAAATCATGTACTTCAAATTTAAATAACACTTCTTTGTCTGTAATTTCTACATCAAAATAAATATCTTCGTTTAAGGATTCAAGAATATTCTTTCCCCTTTGTCTAGAAGGAATGTAGGCAACTAAAATATGTTGCCCACGTTTCTTCCCTTTACCATAGTGGTAAATCTGATTTCCGTATCTACATTTTATGTACACATCTTCGAATGATTTATCAATCAATCCATCTTCGGTTCTAGGGTAATCATTCGTAGTCAAATCATAATCTGCTACAACTCGGTATTTTTTAAAATACTTTTTATTCTGTAAAAATGTTGCCATTTGTTAAATTATTTCACTTCCTCATCTTCAGGTGTTTCAGAAGTACTTCCAATACCTCCAACTCTTTTTGTAGTCACTTCATCTTTATCTGCAACACCAAATGGAATAAACACTCCCTGTAAGATTGCTTCTCCAGCTTTTACTTTCATTGGTTCTGTTCCATGATTTTCAATCTTAGCAAAAATGTGACCTTCGTTATCAGCATTGTAATAATCGCTATCAATAACGCCTGTTCCATTTGCTAACTTTGCACCTTTTTTGATTCCCATGCTGCTTCTAACATAAATCATAAGAACATATCCTGTAGAGATTTTGCATCGTACACCCGTTGGGATTGTGATGGAATTACCAGGACGAACAATAAAGCTAAAAGGACTAACGAAATCATGTCCAGCAGACCCTTTTGTTTTTCTTGCTGGTAATTTGATATTTTCATACATCACTTCTGAATCTTCTTTAATGAAAGGAATAGTATTTTTGCAATCTTTATCAAACTGATTGAAACTAACTTTTTCAAATTCTGCTACTTTCATTAATCCGTCTGTATTAAATAAACTCATATTATGTAAATCCTCCATTAATCGTTGTTTTCATCATTGTTAGCTAAGTATGTATTTAATCCTAAAATTTTGGATTCATAGTAATAACTATCTTCTGGGAATGTAATTTCACCATCGTCTTCTGTATAAGTTGATTTTACTTTTTCTTCAAAGTGTGTTTTGAATTTTTCTACCTCTTCTTTTGTTCCGGATACTAAGATACTGATGTCTCCATCGTATACACCATCTTTATAAGATGGAACAGCAATCGTATACAATCCTCTTTCAGATTCAATATGATTATAAGCAAAATTCAGATAGTCTTTGTTATAGTCATATTTTTTCAATAATGCTTTTACATCTTCTAAGAATTCGGATTTCCTTTTCTGTTCTTTTGCAAATTCGGCTAATTCTTGCATCTTTTTATCTTTTTCAGTATATTCTACATTTGATACATTTTCACTCATTCAAATATTTCCTCCTACTTCAATACAACATCTTCTGAAACGTTACTGTCGTCATAATCTTTTTCAATAGTTTCATTTTCTTCCTGTAATAATAAGATAAGTTTGTCAATTAAGTTTTCATCAATTTTGACATTTAATAATGTTTCTAACTGATTATTCAAATACTGTTTTTCTACTACCACAGATTGTAATATCTGCTCATTATCAGCAATTTCATACATCAGATTCTGCGCTCTTTTAGAGTTAAGATGTTTCATAAATAACACCCCACCAATTGTTACTCCACAAAAACAACTGATCAACATCACTATCAGTAAAATTACGATGAATGGAATTAAATTAATAGTTATCACGATCTTCTATTTTTACCTCCTGTAAACGAGCTTCATCCAGTTTATTAACTTCAGATTTTGGTAATGGTAACATATGGTACCATAAATATTCATTTTTATTTAATTCAAAATTATAGTTATGACTTTTACAATACTCGTTATAGCATTCGTATATCCATGGGAATCCCCATAACTCTATAGCAGCTAATGGTACCTCTTTTGAAGAAAAACACTTTGCATAAATCATTTACACTTTCTCCATTAATAATTGCTTGCTGTATTCGTGAATTGACATAATATTTCAAACCTACATTAATGATTAACTCATTTTCTTTAATTGTTCACTCGTCTCCTTTCTATGTTTTTCTTCCAACCACTTTTCTTTATCTTCATCTGTAAGCCAGATATTAAGAATCTTAATACCAGCTTTATCTAATTTTTCTTTAAGCTGATGTAATTCAAACTTAGTCTGTTCTTCTATTTTGTTTCTAGGATGTCTGTAATCAAAAATCATGTCATAAATATCTTTGTCAATTTCATAGGTTTCCAGTAGTATCACCTCCTAATTCTGCAATCTAATTGGTATTTTTTACTCCTAGGAATGAAATATCAGTTGAAATATTTTTTAAATCAAAATCACAATCGAACTGAGAACATCTTTCCTCTCCATTTAAACTTTTTATGAGATTTAAAGCATCAGAAATGCTTAATGTTTTTCCTTTATATTCTACTGGAACATCATAAGTGCTTATGTATTCGCAAGTCTTTTTTACTTGAATTGTGTATTTCGTCATATAATATAACACCTCTCTCGTCTTGATATTCATTCATTTGGAATTACGTATATATTTACACAAGGTGCTTCTCCTAAATCCTCATTTGGAAAAACAAATGTAATATCCTCGACATCATAAAGCTGTTCATCATATTCAATTTTTGATAAGTCTTGAATAATGTTCACAATTTCAGATGGTTCAACAAGAGAAGTAAATCCTTGTAAAAATTTAGAATTGTTATTAAGTGTTCCATATTCCAAGTTAAGATCTTCATTATATCCAGCTTCTACTAATCTAAATAGCACTTATTCACCAACCTTTCTTTATTAAGCTTCTTCAATATTTTTGTTCGGAAATACTTTCATATACATATCAGGATGGGTTTTTAATATGTTTTCCATTTCAAAATCGTCAACTGGGTAAAAATTAATATCACTTCCTATAATTGTTAATTTGAAAAAATTATTATTTGGAGATTTATAATATAAGATTTTTTCAGGCCAATAATAAAAATCATTTAATGAGAGAAGAAGTTCAGATTTTGAAGTATCGTAAAGTTTATTACCATAGATAATTTTATATTCAAAATCGTTATCATTATTTTTTGATTCTTCTTTTTTATTATTGTTTTCTGTATCTTTTGAAAAAATAAATTCTCTTAAGCCCAAGTATAGTAATAATATTAAACTAGCTGACATAAAACATATTGATATAATATCAAGTCCATTTATGTTCATTTTCACACCTTATCTCTCTTGTCTACAACATACAATGAACCTATTACATCAACTCCTCCCGTCTGATAATTTGTGAATGTTGAAATGTTTAGCATTTCCGTTAACTGTTCACGCAAACTATCAATCATGAAAGTTTTTGCAGTCTTTAATTCAACTGGATGTACGTCAGAATCATATGTTGAATATATTGCACTCAATTTTCGAGTATCAAAATTCTGCACATTTATATCTAATGATTTTTTATAAACTGCTTTTTCATTTTCCAATTGAGATTTTAAATCTGAAACTTCAAATTTTAAATTTTCGATTTCACTTTTTAATTGTTTTTTAGATTCTCTATTTTTTAATCTTTCAAAGATTGAAAAGATTGAACTGATGATCATCACCTTCTTTTAGTTAAGACATTATGATTGGTAATCCAATTACCACAAATAAGAATATAGCAACCGAAATACATGTCATGATGATTAAATCTCTATCTGGTGTCATTTAAAAATTACCTCCTTTTTTCTAATCTTTTTAATATTGCTAATTCCCCCAACTGCTGATTCTTACAAAAAATAATATGAGCTATATTCGTATTCATAAAATCACGCATTTTTGAAAAGTAGATTGCCTGTGCTTCTCCTGACAAATCGTAAAAATCGTCAGATAAAACATCCATTTCATGTTCCCTATTTTTCACTTCATTTACAAGTTTTAAAATATTATCATTGATCACTTTATCACCTACCAAGTTTAGTTTACTAATAGCCAAATAATCGTGATAGGATAATATACATAATCTAATATGATATTGAAGATGTTATCAATCCTGAAATACCAAAAGTAAATTTTACTATTGTAGTATAGATACTTTTCATCGTTAAAATACTTTTCGATATTATATCCTTCGTATTTATCAACAATAAAATGAATCATGGTCGCAATTAATTGAATAATTGTTAAAATTGTTATTGTAATATTATCTACCCGAATTAACGTTAACAAATAAACTGATGTCAAAAAAATATAAAACACATAAACTATCAAATCATTTAAAAAATCTAATTTCTTTTGTGACATGATGAAATTAATAGTTTTCGTATCATGGTTCTTAAAATAAGTAATAACTCTATTAATCTGCCAGTCATAATATTCGTCTTGATTGACAGATAACGTAACTGCATTTTTAGTATTTTTAATACTGTTGATAAATAAAAATATCAAACATAATATTAAAATCATTTTTTCTCCTTTCTTACACTGAATACAATACCCCAGCTACAGGTGGGATTTCAGAGAATTCCGATGGTAGTACTCCACCACATTCTTCTACGAAATCATCAGAAATTTCTACTTCTTTGTAATGAATACGATTATCCATACACACATAATCAAATGTATCAAAATCAGATAATCTATCATTGATAATGTTCATTAAATTTTTACATGTTAATTGGTGTCCTTCTCCTTCTTCATTTACAGCGAATCCATCTACATACACCCAATGCCAGTCACTGCAATATACATCTATTACGTTTATTCTTATCACCTCTTATACTTTAGTTAAAAATATCACCTTTAAATGGCAACCATATTGATTTATTAATATCATTTTTATCATCTATCAGAATGTCATATCCAATTTTTCTTGGATCACTACCAAACTTTTCTATTTCTTCTGGAAGATTTTCATTCACTGCATCAAACATCAATCCATGTTTTTCACACCATTCAACAGCATTAAGCAACTCTGTTCCTTCTCTACATGTCCATAGTGTCACTTTATGACCTTCTTTTTTCTTCTTGATTAAGAACTTGATAAGTCGTTTATTTGGTTTGCCAAAATTTGGATATTCGCTATCACACAATGTTCCATCAAAATCAACTGCATACAACAAATATGGTTTGTTAATGTATGCAGTTTTTCGGTATGTGTTAACTCGTTTTGCAATATGCACGATTGAGGTTTTAATTGAGTAACTAAATAAAGTTATGATAATTACATAAGTTAAAATATCACTTTGACGAAATCTCCAAATAAGTTGATTGAGTACACAATAGCACAACATAAATGCAATGATTCCAATAACAATATCAATGATATTCTTAATCCACATCACGATTAATTTTGTTACTTTCAAATACTTCAAGTACTCCTATTCCTTTTTCTATAAATACTGATGGCCGTATTCCCATTAAATCATCCATGGTAAATGGTATTCCAATATCTTCTTCGTACATTGAATTTGATTCCCATTCACTTTTATAAATTGGTTTTAATTTAATAGGATTTATAAAATCATCTATATTTATCACCTCACTATTTTACAAACGGGGATGTTACGATGATATATAGCTACACTCAATCATCTACCCCAAGTGACGAGATCCACTGTGGCGATTCCACTTCCGGTAGCGTCTCACTGTTTAATTCATAATTTTTTATCATTTACATATGTAATTTTCACAAACATCTACAATATGCTCACATAATTCTTTAGGATACACTGCTCTGTTATCAGCTCCTTTTATTCCTTGCAATCCATGTCTACTCCCCCTTGGGGCACGTTCATGACAAGGATCTCCATTTTTACATGGTGGTTTCAACTGTAAATCTATATTGCTAAAGAAATCTGTAGGTTTCATATATTTAAATCCATATTGACAATATGTGGTCGTCTGTCTATTCAAATCTTGCCTATACCACATTTTTCTTAAACCAGCTCTTGGATTCTCCCAAATTTGTATAATCGGATTTAATTCTCGTATCAATTCTTTGACATGAATATTTGTAGCATCACATTTTTTAGCTTTATCACTAATTGGGTCAAGATTACCTGTTTCTACATTTTTTCTTCTATGTTTACTGATAGCTGCCACAGAAAATGTAGAACAATCTGTTCCGACAAATATCACATCCGGTCTTCCAAACTTATCTAAAATCTCATCAGAAGTTAAATTCTCAATATCAATATGCAAATCACTAGGGAACTTTTCATCCCAATCTACCGTGAAACATTCATGACCTCTTGCTCTAAAAGCATCTGATAAACATTCTGTACCACTAAATAATTCTAAGACTTTAAGTTTTCTGGAAGGAGATATAGCGTCTCGCTGTACCCCCCCCCCCCCGGTCAATTTTTACGTCTGACATTCTTATTCACAAAGAACGTGTACACGCATACTCACCGGTTATCTTTTTCTCCTTTATCTATAAATTTCTACCGTGTACTTTAGTAGATTGATTATTAAATTATTAAACTATTTAAATTGAATCATCATGACACGATTACCTAGGATATGTCATATGTTTTTAGTTACAACTGTTATGTTTTATAAATTCATCAAGTTATAAGAAAGATTGCCGTCTTTCTTTATGTATATTTAACTATACTTATGTTCATATGGTTTTGGAACATGACAAGGCATCCATGCAAAAACCTCATCGTTTGACCAAAATTGTCCATTTTCACATAAAAATCCTTTCCTCATTAGATTGCTATATCTTGAAGTATAAATAGCTTTCTTCACAGAACCATTCTTTATACTCACCCAAACATCTTGTCCTTCCGCAGGAGCTTTTAAAATTATTGGAATATACCGATTGTCAGTATTATTTTTTAAGTCATATAATTCTACTAACCAGTCACGTATATTCGTGTATAATTCTCTGCTTTCTTTGTTATTCCATACTGTAACTGGTGTTGTTAATGGCTCAGTTAAATATTCAATGATTTTTTCTAAAGTCATTTGTATCATCACCTCCTGATTTACCTCTGAATCGTTGTATAAGTGGCATTTATTTCTTATTTTCTCTATCTTCTTGAATAACTTCTATGAATGCTTTTATTACAGTAATTAATAAATCAATTCCAACAACTATAAAAATTAATACTACGCACACAGGGATTATACTAAGTATCCCACCCATGATATATGAAAGATTGTCATTTATATTACTGAAACCTAGTAATGCTACAATGTAATCAACTGCACCTAAGGCAAACGACATTATCACCAATGCAAATATAGAGATTATTAAAAAGACACAAATATATCCCATATATACTTACCTCATTTGTCATTTTTTAATACTTTCTGAGCATCACATTCATCGAAAAATACACTATCTTCAATATCAGCAGAATCGAATTTCATTGTTCTACCATTTTCAAACTTTACTTTAAACGTCAACCCATTGGCACCCATGTTAATGGAAATGATTTTTCCTTTGATAGGTGTATCTTTTTTACAAATTGTGAATAAGTGCCAAAATCCTGTGGGTGAATCGCTACAGTAAACAGTTTCACCAATTGATATTGGACGATTATTTAAATATTCATTTGCTAACTCACATGATCTCATATTCCATTTATGAGCAGCTTTTTCTGGAGTTGCTTCAAGCGATGATCTTGCTCCACATTTACTACAATGACCAGCCCATAGAAAATATGGACGGTAATAATCTGGAAATACTTCTATTGACGCTTCGTTACCACAATATGGACAGTTCTTCAATTTTATTAATTTGTTCATACTTTACATCTCACCTACCATCTCAATCAAATCAACTATACTATCAGCTACATTTTCAGCTACATCAAGATAATTTTCGTCAGTGATGTCTAAAGCATTTTTTAAAATTTTAATATGTTTGTCAGTCAATTCAACTGCTATTAATTTTCTATCTTTCATGCTGACACCTCGTGTACAGTTACTCTCTGACCACAATTCGGGCAATAATCGTAATCATCAAAACCAATCTCGTATTTTTCGCCACAGTTCGGACAAATCCACGTATCGTATATTGGATCACCATTTTCGTCACAGCTATCGCCTTCATAATCCGCTTCTATTGGCGCGCATCTCTGAACAGCATTTTCACATACATTTACACTCCCAATTTTCCGATATTGCTCAAGTTCTTCCAGAAATTCCTTTAGATAGTTAATAATTTTTTGTCCTTAATACCATCATAAGCGTAAATTATCTTCATAGCTTCGTCACAAATTTTTATTGCTTCTTCCAGTTTCATTTTTCCCGCCTTTCAATTCAATTTCTTTATATACATCTTCTCCAAAGTGAATTTTCCTTGTTACATGTTTCCATACAAAGAAACTTAACCACGCTGACCACTTAAATAAACATTTTTTGTAGAAAACCTCTTTTCCTTTGCCTATAACTTTTACATCCTAACAATCGTCATAGTTATTATATTTGATTTCAAGCCATGCTTTCATTTTTTTACTTCACACCGCCTTTCTCGACAATCTCGATTGCTCGATCTTTTTTAATATATCTTCCAACAG
>ERZ1643251.2679-NODE-2679-length-17726-cov-40.643710_pt1 | contig 17726 bp, 16 predicted proteins | sample MGYA00579261_ERZ1643251 | MGnify/ENA primary metagenome ERZ1643251 (study PRJEB29033, sample SAMEA4952267) | chicken gut metagenome | biome: Broiler Chicken; feature: Gastrointestinal Tract; material: Caecum | place: Ireland | collected 2018 | study: Broiler...
CCACGCCCACGAACATCTCCACAAAGTCGGAGCCGGAGATGGAGAAGAAGGGCACGTTGGCCTCTCCTGCCACCGCCTTGGCCAGCAGGGTCTTACCAGTACCGGGAGGGCCCACCAGCAGCGCGCCCTTGGGCAGCTTGGCGCCGATCTCAGTATAGCGCTGGGGATGGTGGAGGAAGTCGATGATCTCCTCCAGGCTCTCCTTGGCCTCGTCCTGGCCTGCCACGTCCCGGAAGGTGACGCCGGTGGATTTCTCCACGTACACCTTGGCGTTGGCCTTGCCCACGCCGCCCAGGCCGCCCAGACCGCCGCCGCCCATCTTCTTGAACATGTAGCGGTAGAGGAAGACCATGGCTACCACCAAAATCAAGGTAGGAAGCACATAGCTGAGCACGCCGTAGAGCATGGTCTGCTCGCTGCTGATCATTTCCGATTTGTACTCCACCCCGTGCTCGGTCATCAGGTTGATGATGTCCGAGTCCTCCACCGGGGGCATGGCCGCCTGGAACTTCAATTTGTTTTTCTGGTTGCTGCCAAGCTGGTCCATCAGCAGGTTGCTGACGCTCAGGCTGGTGGAGCCGGAATTTTTGATTTTATCCTTGTACTCTTGCAGGGGGGCTGCGTCGTCCTTCAAGGTGAAGTAGTACCCGTAGTTGTCCATCTCCACCTTGTCCACATAGTCGCTGACCACCCACTCCCGGAAGGTGGAGTAGGGCACGGTGATGGTACTGGCCGAGCGCATGGATACCACGCAGCTGTTGAGCAGCACCACCAACAGAATGGCCCACACCACGATGCCGATAAAGCCCAGGGATGGTCGCTTTCTGTTGTCATTTTGATTGTTGGGTCCATTGGGTCCCGCCATAGGGGTGTCCTCCTTAAAATCACACAAGCCGGGTAAGATTGCCCGGCGTTTTTCTCCTGAAACGGTTTCGTTTCACCATTTGCGAGAAGTATAACACATCTGAAAGGTAAAAACAAGAAATGTTCTTGGCCTGGGTGTAAACTTTCTATGACTTTGCCCGGATTCCCTGTTAGATTCTCCGTTTTCCCTCTTTTTCATCCGGCAAAACCGTGATATAATACTACGTCAACCATGAACAAATTTTTCTGCGATCTTCTGGATCGACTTCCATAATAGAGATCAGAACAAAGGAGCACGTTGCTATGCGCCAACAACACAGAGAGCAAAACAGTCCCGCCGACGGCATCATCGAGGGCCGTAACGCCGTTATTGAGGCCCTGCGGGCCGGCACCGCCGTGGATAAAGTCTATATCGCCAAGGGTGAGACCGACGCCACCCTGGGCCACATCGCCTCCACCGCCCGGGGTAAGGGCATTGTAGTGGTGGAAGCAGACCGCCGCAAGCTGGACGCCATGAGCGTCACCCACTCCCACCAGGGCGTCATCGCCGTGGCGGCGGTGCGGGAGTACGCCAGTGTGTCCGACATCCTCCAGTCCGCCCGGGACAAGGGGGAGGCCCCCCTGGTGGTGGTGTGCGACGAGCTCAGCGACCCCCACAACCTGGGCGCTGTCATCCGTACCGCCGAGGCCGCCGGAGCCCACGGGGTCATCATCCCCAAGCGCCGCTCCGCCGGCCTGACCGCCATCGTGGCCAAGACCTCCGCCGGGGCCGTCAGCTACCTGCCTGTGGCCCGGGTGGCCAACCTCACCGCCCTGCTCCGTGAGCTGAAAGAGGAGGGGCTGTGGGTGTTCGGCACCGCCGCCGACGGCTCCACCAGCCTCTATCAGGCGGATTTGAAGGGCCCCGCCGCCATTGTCATCGGCAGCGAGGGGGACGGCATGAGCCGTCTGGTGCGGGAGCAGTGTGACTTCCTGGTGTCCATCCCCATGCGGGGCCAGGTCAACTCCCTCAACGCCTCGGCCGCCGCCGCTGTGGTGTTGTATGAAGCCGTCCGCCAGCGCAGCTGAACCGCCGCAAAGGAGCACGCCCCATGTCTGAACGTTACGATCCCCAACAGCCCAACTACGCGTTGGATGATATTTTAGCCGAATTTAGCTCCACTTCCTCTGCCACATCCGCTCCGCCGCCCCCGGAGGAGCCGGAACTCGAAGAAGAGGAGGAGATTCTGGACGAGGAACAGGTAGAAGAGGCAGAAGAGGAGCCGGAAGAAGAGGCTCCCGCCCAGCCCCCGGTCCAGGACCCGGAGAAGGTAGAGGCCATTTTACAGCTGAAAATGCGGCTGGAGAGCCGCCCGGACTCCCACCACCCAGACAGCGAGGAGGGGGAGGACTCCTCCGCGCAAGAGGCCGAAGAGGGCAAGGGCAAGGCCAAAGTGGTCCCCTTCCCGGAAAAGAAGAAGAAACAGGGGGAGCAAGCCCCCCAGCAGCCCCCGGTGGACGGCCCTGAGCCCGTCCAGTTTGAAAAGAAGGCCCCCACCCAGGAGGAGGAACCGAGCCAGAACCAGGATGACCAGGAAGCCCCGCCCATGCCCATCATCCAGCCTGCCACCCTGCTGCGCCACCTGGGCGCCCGCCTGTCCACCCTGAGCCGTCGGGCCGACCACTTCGCCGACCACATGTACGACCAGGCCGAGCCGGACGCGGAGACCAAAAAGGTGGAGACCTATCTGCCCGGCGTGGACCAGGAGACCCCGGTGCCCACGCCCAAAAAGAAACAGGTACCCAAGCTGCCCAAGGTACTCAAAGCCCTCAGCAAACTCAAACGGCCCAAGCCCGCCCGGGCCAAGGTCAAGCCTGTCCCCCCGGACACCAAGCCCTCCGAGCTGGCCGCCCGCTATCAAAAGGGGTTGAAGGCCCGGCGCAACCGGGTGATCATCTCCCTGGTGCTCAGCCTCCTGGCCATGGCCCTCTCGGTGGATATCCCGGTTTCCATCTCCATCTCCGTGCCCGGGGTGTCCCTGACCCAGCTGCGGGTGTGGATTTTGTGTGGTCTGCTGGCCATTGTGGGCATTTTGTGTATGGAAGTGCTGGTGGTGGGCATTGTCCGCCTGTGTAAGCTCCACCCCCGGGCCGAGTCCCTGGTGGCACTGGCCTGGCTGTTCTCCCTCATCGACGGCCTCACCTTCTCGGTGTGGCCCCAGCGTGGGGAGAATCTGCCCTGCTGCGCCATCACCGCCCTGGGCCTGACCATGGCCATGTGGGGCCGCTACCTGCGCCAGCAGGGAGACCGGTTCTCTGCCAAGGCCGCCGCTCAGACCAGCGCCCCCTATGTGGTGTCCCTGGACGAGGACAAGTGGAATCACCGTCCCGCCTACTCCAAGTGGCCCGGCACCTCCCGGGGCTTCGGCTCCCAGCTGCAAATGGAGGACGGGGCCCAGCAGGCCTACGCCATCGCTGCCCCCCTGCTCATTTTAGCCTGTCTGCTCTGCTCTCTGCTGGCCTCTGTGGGCCAGGGAGCCGGAGAGCGGTTTGTGTGGGCCGCTGCCGCCACCTTTACCGCAGCGTCCTCTTACTCCTCTCTGCTGGCCTTTGCCCTGCCCTACAAGAAGCTGTCCTCCCGTCTTTATAAGGTGGGGGCTGCCATCGCCGGGTGGGCGGGGGTGCAGCGCTGCCGCCATGCGGGCATCGTCCTCACCGACGGAGACCTGTTCCCCCCCGGATGCATTCAGGTGTCCCAGTTTGAGCTGTTCGGCACCGCCAAGAAGGAAAAAACCGTGTCCTATGCCGCCACTCTGTTAAAGGTGGCCGACTGCGGCCTGACCCAGCCCTTCTATAAGCTGCTGCAATCCACCGGCGCGCTCTACCGGGAGGCCTCCGGGGTGCGGTTCCACGAGGGCGGCATCACCGGCATCATCCACAACCACGACATCATCGTGGGCACCTCCGACTTCATGCACCTGGTGGACATTCCCCTGCCCCGGAGCATCCGGGTCAAGCACGCCATCTACTGTGCCGTAGACGGCAAGCTGGCGGCCATGTTCCCGGTCACCTACGCCATGCCCTCCACGGTGCGTCCCAGCCTGTCCACCCTCATCGGGTTGAAGGTGACCCCCATTCTGGCCACCCGGGACCCCAACCTCATCCCTGCCCTGCTCAGCTCCAAGTTCAAGCTGCCGGTGGATAAGATGGAGTTCCCCTCCACCGACCGCCGCCGAGAGCTGTCCGACGCCAACCAGCTCCACTCCACCCAGCCCGTGGCTCTGCTGTCCCGGGAGGGCGTGGGCGCCTTCTGCGACACCGTGCTGGGCTGCCGCCGTCTGCGCTGGGCCACCCGGCTGAGTCTGGTGTTTGCCCTGGCCGGGGCCGTCCTGGGCGTTTTGCTCACCTGCTTTATCGCCTACACCGGCTCCTATGAGGCCCTGAGCCCTGTGAACTTCTTTATTTTTATGCTGGCCTGGCTGGTTCCGGAATTGCTCATTGCGGGATGGGTCAACCAATATTGAGCCCATTGATACCATATTTTACCCATACACCCCGGACGGGGCCCTTTGGCCCCAACTCCGGGGTGTATTTTTTTCGTATTTATTGCACAAATATAGCTTGACAAGAAACTCACTTTTGCATTATAATATCAACGCCAAATTGGGAAACCCCGTTGAAAGGAGAGAATGTTCTATGAACAAAAGAAAACTCTTGCAAAGAGTGGGTGCCTGTGCCTTAGCAGCGGCTCTGTGCGTCCCATTCCTGGCCCCCACCCGGGCCAACGCCGCCTCCTCCCGTGTGGAGGAGATTCTGGGCAACATGACCCTGAAACAAAAGGTGGAGCAGATGCTCATGCCCGACTTCCGGGACTGGTCCACCACCGGAGAGGGCACCGCCCCTGACTTCACCGAGATGAACGATCAGGTGGCCCAGGTGCTCCACGACCACGACTTTGGCGGCGTCATCCTCTTCGCCGACAACGTCAAGACCACCGAGCAGAGCTTCAACCTGGTCCAGGACCTGCAGGCGGAGAACCTGGAGGGCAAGGACAGCCCGGTGCCCATGCTCATCGGCATTGACCAGGAGGGCGGCATTGTGTACCGTCTGGGCTCTGGCAGCGCTCTGCCCGGCAACATGGCCGTGGGCGCCACTGGCGACACCGAGTACGCCAAGCGGGCCGGTGCCATCATCGGCCGGGAGCTCAGCGCCCTGGGCATCAACACCGACTTTGCCCCTGTGGTGGATGTGAACAACAACCCCAATAACCCCGTCATCGGTCTGCGTTCCTTCGGCGATGACCCCTACAAAGTCGCAGACTATGCTGTTGCCATGATTCAGGGCATCAACTCCTCCAACGTCATCACCGCTGCCAAGCACTTCCCCGGCCACGGCGATACCGCCACCGACTCCCACACCGGCCTGCCCGTGGTGGACAAGAGCTATGAGGAGATCAAGAACATGGAGCTGGTCCCCTTCCAGGCTGCTATGGATGCGGGCACCGACATGTTCATGGTGGCCCACATCGCCTATCCCCAGATTGACCCCACCATGAAGGACGGCAACTACATCCCTGCCACGGTCTCCAAGAAGTTCCTGACCGACATCGTCCGGGGTGACATGGGTTACGACGGCGTTCTCATCACCGATGCCATGAACATGGCCGGTCTGGCCGACATGTACACCCAGTCGGAGGCCTGCATCGAGTCCATCAAGGCTGGTATGGACATTCTGCTCATGCCCTGCGTGCTGGATCGGAACAGCAGCGTGGACAACCTGGACCAGATCATCGCCGACATCATGGCCGCTGTGGAGTCCGGTGAGATTCCCCAGAGCCGTATCGACGAGGCCGTCACCCGCATCCTGACCCTGAAGGAGAAGCGCGGCATTCTGGACTACGACCCCGCCGACTACTCCCTGGAGAAGGCTCTGGCCGCCGTGGGTTCCGAGGAGAACCGCCAGGAGGAGCGTGAAATCTCCGCCGCCGGTGTCACCGTGGTGAAGAACGAGGACAACACTCTGCCCATCCGCACCAAGGGCGGTGAGAAGGTGCTGCTCATCGGCGCCTACTCCAATGAAGCCCCGGGCCTGGAGCTGGGCTTCCGCCGCGCTCAGGCTGCCGGTCTGGTGGACGGCGTGGAGTATGAGTCCCTGATCTACTACAACGCCGACGAGGCCACCCAGGCCCAGATCAAGGACAAGATCGCCGAGAGCGACTACGTCATCGTCATCTCCGAGCTCAGTGGCTCCTCCATGAAGCCGGGCACCTGGAAGCGGGACATGCCCGAAATGATCGTGAACACCGCCCACGAGCTGGGCAAGAAGTCCGTGGTCATGAGCATCTCCCACCCCTATGACGTGCAGTTCTACGACAATGCCGACGCCATCATGGCCGTGTACGGCAACAAGGGCATGGACCCCACCGAGGGTCTGGTGCCTGACGCCGCCTTTGGTCCCAACGTCCCCGCCGGTGTGGAAGTGGCCTTCGGCATCTTCCCCGCCCAGGGCACTCTGCCTGTGAACATCATGGAGTATGACGAGGAGCAGGGCGCTTTCACCGACAACGTCTTTGCTCTCAACGGCCAGACCTATGCCAACGGCTACGGCCTGAGCTACAACGCTCTCTCTGTGGGCGACAAGGGCGAGATCACCGCTGTGCTGGGCAGCATCGCCGGCATGGATTCCTCCCTGTACACTCAGGAGTCCTGGACTGCGCTCCAGGGCGTGGTGAAGGAGGCCTCCGACCTGCTGACCTACAGCGCCCTGACCACCGACGAGGTGGCCGCTATGGTCTCCAAGCTCAACGACGCCATTGCCGCTCTGGAAGAGGTGGTCACTCCCACTGTGGAGCCCACCGCTCAGCCCACCGCTCAGCCTACCGTGGAGCCCACCGCCAAGCCCTCTGAGAAGCCCGACGTGCCTCAGACTGGCGACTCCGCCCAGGTGCTGTGGTATGTGGCCGCTCTGGCCTCCGCTGTGGTGTGCCTGGGTGCCGCCACCGTGGCCTACAAGCGCAGCCGCCGCTAATCCCTAACAGATAAAAAAGTACGGTCAGCGAAAGCTGACCGTACTTTTTTGATGATAAAAACTGTGCTGTCCGCCCCAGGGCACACCGCACCCCCCGCCTTGACTCTACCAGGGGGAGCCAAGGGGAAAAGCCCTCCCGTCTCTGCCTCTCATAAGATCTGTGCTGCAAAGCGGCACACCACAATTATTCACTATTCATTATTCACTATTCATTTATTTCAGTTCCACCACTCGGTCACAGCTCTGGGCCAAGTGGGGCTCGTGGGCCACCAAAATCACCGGCTTGCCCAGGTCTTTCAGCCGCTGCAAGATACGCTGTGCCCGCTGGGGGTCCACCCCGGTAAAGGGCTCGTCCAACAGCAGCACGTCCCGCTCCAAGGCCAGACACCGCCCCAGGGCCAGCCGCCGGGCCATACCGCCGGACAGGGCCGCAGGGTAGCTTTCCTCCTCCCCTTCCAGCTCCACCAGGGACAGCCAGTGCTGGGGGGCCATGGCAGGGTGGCGGGGGGCCACATCAGTGAGGTGTTGGAGCACTGTGCGCCAGGGCAGCAGGCGGTTTTCCTGAAAGAGAAACGCAGTCTCTGCGGGGTTCAGGCCGGAGATTTTCCCCTGTTGGAGCTGCATCAGCCCGCCCAGCACCCGCAGCAGAGTGGTCTTGCCGCACCCGGATGGACCCACCAGGGCGGTGACCCCGGACCGGGGAATGGAGACGCTCACGTCATCCAGGGCCACCTTGTCCCCGTATCGTACCGTGAGATGTTCCACCTGTATCATGTCGCACCCTCCCCTCTGGGTTTCAGCCACAGCCCCAGCAGCCCCTCCAGAACCAGGGAGAGAACCACAATCACCGCCGTCCAGGCAAACAGTTCCGGGGTCTCCAGGGCCTGCCGGGCCTGCTGAATGCTGGAGCCGATGGCGAATTTGGGCGGACAGAGCACCTCGGCGGCCACCCCGGACTTCCAGGCCAGGCCGAAACCATTGAGGAGGGCGGCGGTGAAGTGGGGGCGCAGAGAGGGCAGGTAAATGAGGCGCAGGGTCTTGAGGCGGGAGAAACCATAGGCCCGGGCCAGCTCCAGCAGCTGTCCGTCCACCGCCTTGAGCCCCGCCGTCAGGCTGCCCCACACCACCGGGAGCACCATCATTCCCGCGATGAGGCCGGGAATGTTGGCCCGGGCCACCCATAAGTAGACCAGCAAAATAAAGCACACCACCGGGGTAGCCCGCAGCACCCGGATGGCAGGGGAGAAAATCCGGTCCGCCCAGGTGGAAAAGTGGGTGAGAAAGGCCAACAGAGTGCCCAGCACCACCCCGCCCACCAGGCCGCATACCACCCGGGTCAGGGTGGACACCGCAGACAGCCAGAACTCCCCGGTCTGGCCCAGTTCCACCAGGCATGCCGCCACCGAGGCCGGGGAGGGCAGCAGCAGGTCCCGCCCCACCCACCAAGATGCCAGCTGCCATACCCCCAGCCAGACGGCCAGGGGTATGGCAACCCGGAACAGTGTTTTCTTTCCCTTAGGGGACATAGTAGATGTCGTCATCCGGCAGTTTTCCGCCCACTGCGGTGGGGTCGATGGAGTAGAGTACCTCATAGTAGCCGCTGATGGCGGGCTTCATGTCTTCCCCGGACAAAAACACCAGGTTGCACTGGGGAATGGCTTTCTGAGCGATGGCGGCGGAGGGAGCAATGCCCAAATCCGCCACCAGCTGCCCCGCCTCCTCCGGGTTCTCCTTGACATAGGTGACGGAAGCCTCATACTCCTCCAGGAAGGTGTCCACCGCCTGGGGGTGCTCGGCCAGGAAGTCCGCCCGGGCCACCACAGCGGACATGATGAGTTGGCTGCCGTTGTCCAGGTCGTTCCAGGCCGTGGTGAGGTCGATGGCGTCCCGGACGCTGCCCTTGCTCTGGGCGATGGCGGCAGTTGCGGCGGGCACAGGGAGCATGGCTGTCTCAATCTCCCCGGAAATCAGCTTGGCGCTGATCTCGGTGGCGTCGGCAAAGACGATCTCCACGTCCTTGTCCGGGTCCAAGCCATTCTCGGTGAGCAGGTGGCGGAGGATATACTCCGGGTTGGCCCCCTGTACGGTGGCGTAGATGGTCTTGCCCTTCAAATCCTTCATGGACTGGATGGCGGTGCCGTTGCTCCCCTCCAGAATGTGGAGCACACCCTGGGTGCCTAGGGCTAGGATCTTCACATCCCCTTCGGTCTTGTTGTACAGGTTGGCGGCCACGTTGGAGGCCACCATGGCGATGTCATACTCCCCATCGGCGGCGGTGAGCCCCGCCACCACCTCGTTGTTGTCGGAGGCCACGGTGTAGGTGTAGTGGTTGACGGTGTCGCCGTTGTCGCTGCCCGACAGCAGCTTGGCCGCTCCAATGCCCGTGGGGCCGGAGAGCACCGCCAGGCGCACGTCCTCACCCTGGAACACCTCCTGGGTGGGCTGGTCGGTGGGCTGGGTGGTGGTCTCGGCGGCCTTGGGACCGGAGCAGGCGGCCAGGCTCAGGGACAGGGCCCCGGCCAGCACCGCAGCAAGTAGCGTTTTCATCTTCTTCATGGTTCTTCTTCCTTTCTATCCAATTAGAAGGACACCAGGGGGGCCTCCCCGTTGTCCTCGCCCGGCTCAATGGCCCGGATGATCACGTCATAGCCGTAGTTGTCGTTGACCTGTACCGTCACCCGGTCCCCCACCCGGCGGCCCAACACCGCCCGACCCACCGGGGACTCCTTGCTCACCAGGCCCTTGAGGGCGTCCTGGCGCATGGTGGTGACGATCTGGATGACCATCTCCTCCTCGTCGTCCTCCACATAGAGGGTGACTTTGTCGTACAGCCCCACCGTCCCCTCCTGGGATTTGTCCGAGATGATGGTGGCGGTGCGGATGACGTTTTCCAGGTAGCGGCACCGGCTGTCATTGCGGTTTTTCTCCTGCTTGGCGGCCTTGTACTCGAAGTTCTCGCTGAGGTCGCCAAAGGCCCGGGCCTCCTTCACCGCCTCGATGAGTTTGGGCCGCAGCTCAAACCGGCGGTGATACAGCTCCTGGCGCATAAGCTCAATGTCCTTTTCGGTCAATTCCTTTCCCATAGCTGGTTCCTCCTATTCTCACCCAGTTTGGCACACCCCCGCTCTGCCGTCAAGAGGAATTTTTCCCGATTTTAAAATTTTCTCTTGACACAGCCCCGGGGCCATGGTATTATAATTCTTGCCCACGGGCCGGAGTGGCGGAATTGGCAGACGCCCGGGACTTAAAATCCCGTGGGAGAAATCCCGTGCCGGTTCGATCCCGGTCTCCGGCACCACAATTTTATATCGCGGGGTAGAGCAGTTTGGTAGCTCGTCGGGCTCATAACCCGGAGGTCGTAGGTTCAAATCCTGCCCCCGCAACCAGAAAACCGCTGGAATCGTAAGATTCCGGCGGTTTTATTTTGTTTCTCTGCACTTTTTCAGTTGCTTGATTTTCATAGCTTTCCTTTGACCCAGATTTTGACCCATACGGGAATTTGGAGCAGTTATTGAGTATAACATCTTAGGGATTCCAGCAGAAGAAAACACAAAAAGTTGTAACCTATTTATTTGAATTACGAGTAGTTTGTTGAAGGGCCTTATCAAACGGAGAATGGAGGCAACCAATGGAGGACGTCCACATTATTGAACTTTTCTGGGCAAGATCAGAAACAGCCATAGGCGCAACTTCTGCAAAGTACGGAAAATACTGCTATACCATAGCCTACAACATTCTTGCCAATGCAGAGGATGCAGACGAAAGTGTCAATGATACATACCTGAACGCTTGGAATAGTATCCCGCCACATCGTCCGTCTAATCTAGCAACTTTTTTGGGGAAAATCACGCGCCGGATTGCCATAGATAAGTGGAGATCACGCAGTGCAGAAAAGCGAGGTGGCGGGGAGATTCCTCTGGCACTGGATGAATTGTCTGACTGTATTCCTGCAAAATCGAGTGTTGAGCAGGAGGTAGAAACCGAAGAGCTGGAACAAGTAATGAATGACTTTGTTATGGCTCTGCCAATTACTGAGCGCCGAGTCTTTATCTGCCGATACTGGTATCTTGATTCCATTTCTTCAATAAGTCAACAGTTTGGCTTTTCTCAGAGCAAGGTGAAAGTAATGTTGCACCGGACACGCAAAGACTTAAGAATCTATTTGCATAGAAAGGGTGTTATTTGATGGATAGTAATCATATTCTGAACGCCATGGGAGCAATCGATGATAATGCAATCCTTGATGCCAAATCTTATCAAAGGCCCAAATCCCACCGCTGGTTACGATGGGGAGCGTGGGTTGCTTGTATATGCCTTGTGATTTCACTTTCCATACCTACAATGGCTGCAAAAATTCCTTCATTTTATAATGTCCTTTATGAAATTTCTCCGGCTACCGCACAATTTTTCAAACCAGTTCAGAGATCTTGCGAAAGTCAAGGAATTCAAATGGAGGTAGTTGCATCTTACATCCATGAGGACACGGCAGAGATTTACGTTTCACTGCAAGATCTGGAAGGTGATCGATTGAGTGAATCGACAGACCTTTTTGACAGCTATTCCATCCATACGCCATTTGATTGCACTTCAAATTGCACATTGGTAAGTTATGATCCGAATACGAAAACGGCAACATTCTTGATTACGATTGAACAGTGGGGAAACGTCGATATTGTGGGCGATAAGCTCACATTCTCCGTTAGAGAGTTTTTGGGACAGAAGGAAGAACATAGGGGAACAATCAGCGACGTTGATTTAGGTCATATTACCTTGAGCACATCGACTCAGGCAGTGTCTTCACGGGGAATGAGTGGAGATGAATATGTGGCAGAAAATGAATACGCTGATAGCTCAACCGGTGTCGTTGTGCTGAAATCCAACGGAAGAATTGCTTCGCCGACCGGTGGTGTAGCCCTGACCGGCATAGGCTATATTGATGGGAGGCTCCATGTGCAGGTTTATTATGAGGACATTTTGAAAACCGATAATCATGGATTTATTAAACTCATCAATAAGAATACAGGTGAAAGCATTGATTGCTATGGCTCAGTCTCCTTTTTTGATGAGGAACAGAGAGGAAGTTATACGGATTACGTTTTCACGAATATCCCTATGGAAACATTGGGAGAGTATGAGTTATACGGAGAATTTGTTACTTCTTCTGGGAGTATTGAAGGACATTGGAGTATTACTTTCCCTTTGGATACTGTGGACAACAAATAACGGCACCGGAGGCGATAAGGTGTCGTAGGGCAGTTGCATTAAGACGAAATCGTCACGGTGAAATGCTGCCAGACAGTACGTTTTCCATAGTCTTTGCCGCTTGCCTCTGGGCTGCACTGGTGATATGGGCGTAGGTATCGAGAGTGAAGCCCGCCGAGAAGTGGCCCAGCATCCCGGACACAGTTTTCACATCCACCCCATTTTGCAGGGCCAGGGTGGCAAAGGTGTGGCGCAAGTCGTGGAATCGCACCTTGGGCAGCCCGGCCCGTTTCAGCACCCGATGGAGCATATGCAGCACACTGTCCGGGGAGATGGGCCCACCGTTGGGAGAGGGGAACACCCAGGGGCTATTGCCTACTTTTCTTCTCTGTTCTCTCAGAACGCTTACCGTGTCCTCTGCCAAGGGCAGGGTGCGGTAGGCGTTTTTCGTTTTCAGGGGCGCTTCCACCACTTCCCCGTTGATCCGGGAGACTTGCCGCCGTACCCGGAGGTCCCCCCGTTCCAAATCAATGCCCGCACTGCGGGCATTTGTGGGGCGGAGAGGGGGCGGTCACGCCCCCTCTCCTTTCTCCTGCTTTTCTTTCGTCGACTGCCATCTACCCTGAAGATCGGCCAAAATCCCCTCAAGAGGCCCTGCTGGGGCAGTTGCACTCCCCATCCGCCAAGAGGCCACACATCGGCTCACAAGGGGAAAGAGGCTGGAACTTTCGCTGCCCCCAGAGTTGTAAACACTGCACTGCCATGGTACACTGATCACAGGAAATGATGCCGCTTTTATTTCTTCAACCCCCATGGTATAATGTTTTCAGAAGCACACCAACCACAGAGGAGGTATGCAGGTATGTCTGAACAAATCTACTCCCTGAATGAGATTTCTGCGGTGGTATTGACCTTGCTGAAAAAGTATCATGCAGAGCGGGCCATCTTGTTTGGCTCCTACGCCCGACAAGAGGCGGATGCTTCCTCGGATATTGATTTGATCGTTGTTGGAGGCAAGAATTTCGACCCTACCGATGTTCTGTGCATTGCTGAAGAACTGCACACAGCACTGAACAAACCCGTTGATGTGTTCGAGCTCAGGGAAATCAACCCCGATTCCACCTTCTATGACACCATTATGGGGGAGGGCGTGCAAATCGCATGAAATACAGTGACGAGCAACGGATTGCAAAGATCCAGGAAACCACCGAGAAATTACTGAGCTACATCAGCCGGGAAAGCATTACCCCCGAACGAATCTTTCACGAGGAGCCCATTCAATGGGCGGTTACCACTCCCCTGTACAACATTGGGGAACATGTGGCCAACCTGACCGCTGAGTTCAAACAGGAACACAACACCATCCCGTGGGTGAAAATTGCCGGACTGAGACATCGGCTGGTTCACCACTACGAGGACACCAACTGGACGGTCATCTGCGCCATTATCTATGATGTCCTTCCAAAGTTCCTAGAGGAGCTGAAACAGCTTTGACCCAAACCGTGACCCATACTGGTTCTGGAGTGTGCGGAGCCAACGAAACACACAGGGTCAAACAGCATATGCATTCCGAGCAAAAAGGGCTAAAAAGCATTCGACGAGGCCAAAAGTATCAACAATCCGCAGCTCATAACCCGGAGGTCGTAGGTTCAAATCCTGCCCCCGCAACCATAAATCCCAGATGCGAAAGCATCTGGGATTTCCTTTTTCCCTATTCACTCTTCACTATTCACTTATTTCTCCCGAATTTTAGGACTTTTTCGGTAGTTTGGATTTGTGATGGCTTCCCTCCCCTGGTAGTGTCAAAACGGCACTAAACTGGCTTGACCCAAACCGTGACCCATACGGGAGTTTGGAGCGGTGAGAGCTGGATTTTCCCGGAGAGGATGCGCCAGAACATAATCTACAACACCGGCAGCTACTCACAAAGTAAAAGCAGCCCTGGACTAGCCGTGCAGGACTGCTATGTAAAAATTGGCCTTACTGGGACAAATTCGAAATTTTCATTTTCTTATCTTCGTCATACCATAGGTATATGGAATAGACCAACATAACAATGAGCCCCAACACCAATACTGGATTTAGCTTAACAACAAACACGGATAAAAGCGTATTTATCAGTCCGTGAAAGACATTACAAGCGAAAACACATTGTGTCTTTTTATAAATCGCAGCCAGCCAAAAACTTAATATTACTGCAAGGATTAAAAATAACAAAAAATCCATATTTTGTTGAGATGAGCCTTCCACAAACCAAAGCGGAATATGCCAAACGCCCCATACCACACCTGTAATTACGGTCGCTATTTGAAAATTATACTTTTTCTCTAATAGAGGCTGCATTGTACCACGCCAACCCAATTCTTCTTCTCCTCCATATATAAATACGGCTTGAAGAAAAACGACTGGTACCAGATACCACGGCAGTACCGAATTAAATTCCATCGACGAAATCCCAATTGTTACTATTGCCATAACAGACAGTATCCAAAAACAGGTCATCGATTTCTTTTTTCCATGAAACACAAACTTTTTCACAGAATCGAATGTCAATTTCTCGTCTATTAGAAGTAAGGCTGCGATTGTCGGTCCAAACCCGCCTATAATATGCAAAATGGTACCTATTGGATGTGTGAACGAAATAATGCACAATTTCGTTAAAGCAGCAAGACTAATCCAAGCTATACCTGTGATAGAAAATGTAATTATTAGAAAATACATCAAACGATTTTTGTGCATTTTCGCATTCCACCTCCGCAACATGAAACTATTTATTGTTATCATACCACATCCAGCCATCCATGTCACCAATGCTCCTAAATTTTGTGTAAGACAGCCCATAGAGTGTCTTGAGATTGTAATTTGAAGTGGCCCTTCCTACGCCCCCATTACTCTGGAAACCTTACAAAACTCCAGGCAGAAGTTTTCAAGCAACAATCAAGTCTGGATTGTCCCCGCCAGCACGTTCCCCATCGTCTGCGCTGCCTGTCTCTGTGCTGCGCTGGTGATATGGGCGTAGGTGTCCAGGGTGAATCCTGCCGAGAAGTGGCCCAGCATCCCGGATACGGTTTTTACATCTACCCCGTTTTGCAAGGCCAGGGTGGCGAAGGTGTGGCGCAAGTCATGGAATCGCACCTTGGGCAGCCCTGCCCGTTTCAGCACCCGATGGAGCATATGCAGCACACGGTCCGGGGAGATGGGCCCGCCATTGGGGGACGGAAACACCCAGGGACTATTGCCCACTGAAGTTGTAAACATGGCATTGTCGTGGTATACTGATTACAAGAAACGAGGTGAGCCATGTGGCCAAGTTCAGACTTTATATCTGGGACACAAAGAAAGCCAAAGTTTTTATGACTGCTGCAAAAGCCGTCCGGCAAGATCTGGAGGTCACATGCTCCGATCCCCAATGGCAGACAGACTGGACCAGCCATTACATCACATCCAGCGGCTTTGACCTGTATGCGTTCAAAACAGCAGAAGGGGAATTGGTGGCTTTGGGGGCCTATGAAGTTCGAAATGGAACGATGGGTGTCCATGTCATCTACATGGAGAGTCAAGCAGAAAGCAATCGAACTCTTGTAGAGACACCGAAATACGGAGGAATCGGTCGGGCGTTGATTGCCTATGGCATTAAGTTATCCGTGGATGCCGGATTTAACGGCGATGTCACGCTGGATGCCAAGACGCCGGAGTTGGCACAGCATTATGAGCGAGATTTTGGTGCAGTTCGTTTGCCCAGTCGGGAAACCAATGCAGCACCCAGATATTTGATCTGTGACGAAGCTGCACAGATGATTTTTACAGATTACTTGGAGGAGGGCTGAATATGGAAAACGCCAAGTGGTATTTCACCCATGAGAGCGAGGAAGACCGGCTGTGGTACGGAACTTTTTTCTCCATGTGCAAAAAGTTCAATGTCTCTTGGCCCACAGCCACCCCCACACAAAAGGCATTTATTGAAGAGATCACCCGTGTCAACTATGAGCGAGAGCTGGCAAAACGGGAGCTTTCCTCTCAGCCGGTGCGAGGCTTCTTTGACGAGTCCGTTTCCGCTTGACCCAAACCGTGACCCATACGGGGTTTGGACGGTAGGGAGCCAACGAAACACACAGGGTCAAACTGCATACGCATTCTGAGCAAACAGGGCTGAAAAGCATCCAACGGGGCCAAAAGCATCAACGATCCGCAGCTCATAACCCGGAGGTCGTAGGTTCAAATCCTGCCCCCGCAACCATAAATCCCAGATGCGAAAGCATCTGGGATTTCCTTTTTCCCTATTCACTCTTCACTATTCACTTATTTCTCCCGAATTTTAGGACTTTTTCGGTAGTTTGGATTTGTGATGGCTTCCCTCCCCTGGTAGTGTCAAAACGGCACTAAACTGGCTTGACCCAAACCGTGACCCATACGGGAGTTTGGAGCGGTGAGAGCTGGATTTTCCCGGAGAGGATGCGCCAGAACATAATCTACAACACCGGCAGCTACTCACAAAGTAAAAGCAGCCCTGGACTAGCCGTGCAGGACTGCTATGTAAAAATTGGCCTTACTGGGACAAATTCGAAATTTTCATTTTCTTATCTTCGTCATACCATAGGTATATGGAATAGACCAACATAACAATGAGCCCCAACACCAATACTGGATTTAGCTTAACAACAAACACGGATAAAAGCGTATTTATCAGTCCGTGAAAGACATTACAAGCGAAAACACATTGTGTCTTTTTATAAATCGCAGCCAGCCAAAAACTTAATATTACTGCAAGGATTAAAAATAACAAAAAATCCATATTTTGTTGAGATGAGCCTTCCACAAACCAAAGCGGAATATGCCAAACGCCCCATACCACACCTGTAATTACGGTCGCTATTTGAAAATTATACTTTTTCTCTAATAGAGGCTGCATTGTACCACGCCAACCCAATTCTTCTTCTCCTCCATATATAAATACGGCTTGAAGAAAAACGACTGGTACCAGATACCACGGCAGTACCGAATTAAATTCCATCGACGAAATCCCAATTGTTACTATTGCCATAACAGACAGTATCCAAAAACAGGTCATCGATTTCTTTTTTCCATGAAACACAAACTTTTTCACAGAATCGAATGTCAATTTCTCGTCTATTAGAAGTAAGGCTGCGATTGTCGGTCCAAACCCGCCTATAATATGCAAAATGGTACCTATTGGATGTGTGAACGAAATAATGCACAATTTCGTTAAAGCAGCAAGACTAATCCAAGCTATACCTGTGATAGAAAATGTAATTATTAGAAAATACATCAAACGATTTTTGTGCATTTTCGCATTCCACCTCCGCAACATGAAACTATTTATTGTTATCATACCACATCCAGCCATCCATGTCACCAATGCTCCTAAATTTTGTGTAAGACAGCCCATAGAGTGTCTTGAGATTGTAATTTGAAGTGGCCCTTCCTACGCCCCCATTACTCTGGAAACCTTACAAAACTCCAGGCAGAAGTTTTCAAGCAACAATCAAGTCTGGATTGTCCCCGCCAGCACACTCCCCATGGTCTTCGCCGCCTGCCTCTGGGCTGCGCTGGTGATGCGGGCGTAGGTATCCAGAAGGTGAAGGGCCTGTTGCAAAATAGGCCAGAACAACAAAACGAGAGGCTAACCTTTTTGG
>ERZ1643251.2681-NODE-2681-length-17722-cov-5.222505_pt1 | contig 17722 bp, 9 predicted proteins | sample MGYA00579261_ERZ1643251 | MGnify/ENA primary metagenome ERZ1643251 (study PRJEB29033, sample SAMEA4952267) | chicken gut metagenome | biome: Broiler Chicken; feature: Gastrointestinal Tract; material: Caecum | place: Ireland | collected 2018 | study: Broiler...
TCTGCGGCCCGCCCACCATGTCCACCGCTTCGCCCAGCACGGGGATGTGCTCTTGGATGATGGGGCTCTTTGTGATGTGGGAAAAGCTCGTGAGCGCGCCGATGCGGATGGTGCCATCCTCCGTGCGGGAAACGCCGCGCAGTTCGTCCAGCCCGTAAATGGAAACGAGCGTTGCGCCGGCAAGCTTGCCTTCGCGGATCTGGATGAGCACGTCGCTCCCGCCGGCGATGATCTTTGCCTTCCTCTTTGAAGCGGGCAAAGAGGCGGTGCGGTGTGATGGGGATGCTGTCAAAGGCGACGCCCGTCGCGGCGAGGATCGCGTTGCGGATGGCCGGCGCACCCGGGCAGGCGGGCGGCTCGCCCAGCGCCTTGGTGCCGAACGCGCTCGTGGGCTCATAGTTTTCCACAAAGCGTGCGGCGATGTCCGGGTGGTCCATCATGGTGGAAAGCTTGTAATCGAGCAGGTTGTTGTTGAGCGGCTTTCCGGTTTTTTCATCGAAGAGCAGCTGCTCGGAAAGCCCGTAGCCGATGGCCATGCTCATGCCGCCGTGCACCTGCGCTTCGGCGAGCGCGGGGTTGATGAGCCGCCCGCAATCGTGCACGTTTACGATGTTGAGGAGCTTCACCTTGCAAAGCGGGATATCCACTTCCACCTCCGCAAAGGAGCAGCCGAAGGAATAGGCGTTGGATTTGATCTGGTAGGTGCTCTCCGCGGTGATGTGCTCGCTGTGGGAGAGGCTGTAAAGTGCCTCCGTCGCAAGCTCGCCCAGCGTCATGAGCACGCGCCCATCGCTTTTGCGCAGGATCCTGCCATCCACGATATCCATCTCAAAGGGCGGCATGCGCGTGAGCTCATAGGCATATTTTAGGATCCGCTCCCGCATGAGAAGCGCCGTCTGCTTGATGGAGAAGCCACCGATGTAGGTTTGGCGCGAAGCGTATGCCCCAAGGCCGAAGGGCGTCACATCTGTGTCCTGCGTGGAGATGACGTGCACCGAAGCAAACGGGATGCCAAGCGCCTCCGCGGCCATCTGCGCAAAGGCGGTGTCCGCACCCTGGCCGATCTCCGTTTCCCCCATCTGCAACTGGATGGAGCCATCCTGGTTGAGCACCATGCGGCAGGAGGAGGATTCGAGCGAGATGGGCCACACGGCCGTGTTGTACCAGAAGATCGCCATGCCAACGCCGTGGCGCACCGGGCCCGTCTCCTTAGCGTAGGCCTCCTTTTTGCGCGCGTAATCCAGGTATTCCATGCCCTTTTCAATGCATTGGTTGAGGGAGTCGGAATAGTTCTCGTTTTTGGAGAAGTCATCCACATAGCCCACCGGCATCATGTTCTTCCTGCGGAAAGCCAGCGGGTCCATGTGAAGCGCGCGCGCAACGTCATCGATGTGGCTTTCGCCGGCGAACATGGCCTGCGGGATGCCGTAGCCGCGCATGGCGCCTGAAACGGGCTTGTTGGTGAACACGGTATAGGCGTCGCACTCAAGGTTCTCGCAGGGGTAAAGCTGCGGGAACGCGCCCATGCCCTTGGCGGCAATGCCGTGGCCGTGGGAGGCATAAGCGCCCTGGTCGGAGAAGCATTCCATTTTGCGCGCGGCAAAGGTGCCGTCCGGCCGGACATAGGAGATGATGTGGGTGCGGATCGCATGGCGCACGCGGTTGCAGACGAACGTCTCCTCGCGGCTGACGTCAAGCTTTACGCGCCTGCCGCCCACCTGCGTGCAGAGGTAGGCGCACAGCGGCTCATACAGCGCATCCTGCTTGTTGCCGAAGCCGCCTCCGATGTATGGTTTCACGATGCGCACGTTGCCCCATGGGATGCCGAGCGCCTGCCCCACGATGCGGCGCACGATGTGCGGGATCTGCGTGGAGGAGGTCACAACGATGCGCCCGCCCTCCATTTCCGCAAAACAGATGTGGTTTTCGATGTGGCAGTGCTGCACGGTAGGGGTATCGTACCACCCTTCCACCTTGATGAGCCCTGGCTCCTGGATCGCAGAAGCATAATCGCCTTTGTAAATGCTCGTGTGCGCCAGGATGTTGTTCGGGTATTCCGCGTGCAGCTGCGGCGCGCCCGGCTCCATGGCTTTTTGCGCATCGAGCACGAACGGGTACTCCTCATACTCCACCTCGATCGCCCGCAGCGCGGCCGCGGCGGCGATTTCATCCTCCGCGACAACGGCCGCCACGTCGTCGCCATAGAAGCGCACACGGCTTGTGAGCAGCAGGCGGTCCGCAACGTCCTGGTGGTGCGGGTCGGTGGACCAGGGGTGGCCTGCGGTCGGGAATTTGTATTGCGGCACGTCGAAGCAGGTAACGATCTTCACCACGCCTTCGATCTGCTCCGCGGCGCGGGTGTCGATGCACTTCACCACGCCGTTTGCAATGGTGGAATGCAGCACCTTGGCAACGAGCGCGCCACTGCCGCAAAGGTCGTCCGTATAGCGCGCGCGGCCGGTTACCTTGTCAAACGCATCCACGCGCTTTTCGCTTTTTCCAACGGTTCCGCTCATGCGGGTCCCTCCTTTTCATGGTTGGAAGTCAGAAACGGATAAACTCCATCTTTGTTACGTCAAACAGGCCTTCATCCGTCAGCCGCACCGCCGGGATCACCGGCAGTGCCAGGAACGAAAGGGCAATGAGCGGGTCGGTCCGCTCGTCTGCGCCGAGGCTCTTCGCCGCTTCCAGAAGCGCCTGCTGGCGCGCCAATACGTCTTCAACCGGCGCATCCGTCATGAGCCCTGCAATCGGCAGCGGCAGCCGCGCCAGCACGATCCCCCGGCTTACCACGCAATAGCCGCCGCCGCATTCGCGCAGCGCCTCAATGGCCATGAGCATATCGCGGTCGTTGTCGCCGGCCACTACGAGGTTGTGCGAATCGTGCGCCACTGTGGATGCAATTGCGCCGTTTTGAATGTTGAGTCCCTCCACAATGCCGAGGCCAATGCTGCCGGTTGCGTGATGACGCTCCACCACGGCCAGCTTGCACAGCCCGTCCGAAGGGGTGAACGCCCCATGCTCGCTCTTCACGCTGCGCCACACGAGCTCGGTGATGAGCTGCTCGGGGACCATCTTGATTACCGGCATGCGCTCGCGCGCGGGCAGGCAGAGCGAGCCTTCGTCCACAGGTGCGATGCGCACGCTGTCGAACACCGCGCCCGGCAGCAGGGGCATGCGGTATTCCGCCTCGGGTGCATAGGGCTTGCCAAAGCGCGTGAACACCTGCTTCACGCGGAAATCCTTCAAATCTTCAAAAAGCACCATGTCCGCCTTGTAGCCGGGCGCGATGGCGCCGATGTTTTTGAGGCCGTAGGCGCGCGCGGCGTTGTAGCTCGCCATCTTCACCGCCTCTACCGGCGGGATACCGCAGGCCACGGCGAAGCGGGCGTTGTGGTTGATGTGGCCCTCCTGCCGGATGGTTTCGATGTGCTTGTCATCCGTGCAGAAGAGGAAGTTTTCCGTGGGCAGGCCATCGCGCACGATGCCGCGGAGGATCTCCTCAATGCCCTTTGCCGCGGAGCCGATGCGGATGAGGATGCGCATGCCGGCGCGCAGCTTCTCCTTGACCTCCTCATAGTTGGAGCATTCATGGTCCGTAGAAGGTCCTGCAACGCGGTAGGCGTTGAGCGTGCGGCCGGAAACAAGGGGCGCATGGCCGTCGATGGGCTTCCCATCGAAAAGGCGCAGCTTATCAAGCATCTCCTGCGCGCCGTTTGTGGCCGAAACATAATCCATCACTTCGCCTAGGCCGAGGATGCGGCTCTTACGCAGGAACTGCTCCATGTCCTCTGCCACGAGCTTTGCGCCGCTGTGCTCAAAGGGCGTTGCGGGCACGCAGGAAGGCATCATGTACAGCACGCGCAGCGGCAGGTCGTCCGTCATTTTGTACATGGCGCGCACGCCCGCCACACCCGCAACGTTTGCGATCTCGTGGGGGTCGGCGATGATGGTTGTGGTGCCATGGGGCATGATCACCTGCATAAACGAAGATGGGATCACCATGGAGGATTCAATGTGCACATGCGCATCGATAAACCCCGGCGTGAGATAGCCGCCCTCAGCGTCGATCTCGTTTTCGCAGGAGTATGCGCCCACGCCGATGATCACATCCTCATACAGCGCCACATCCGCAGGGATGATCTCGCCCGTGAATACGTTTACCACGTTCGCATTTTTGATGACGCACGTCGCCTTCCCTTCGAGCGCCGCGCGGATCAGATCCTGTTGCCTCAATGCATGCGCCTCCTTTTTTAATTTTCAGTGTCCGTTCGTTTCAGTTGCAAGAATCGTCAAAGAATACAAAGAAAGTTTGCCTACAATAAATTCTGTTTGATGCAGTATATCACAAAAGCGGCTCCGAAGCAAGCCGCGCAGCCCTGCAAAGCAGGGAGTTTCAAGGCGATAGAAGCAAGAAACCATCGGTTACCTGCCGTTTGCCCGCGCTGCGTTGGCTGGCTTTGGAAGAACAGCATAAAAGGAACGGCTTTGCAGCAGATACGTAAGAGCGGCGGCATACGCCGCCTGCGATGCTGGTGAAGCCGCAAAAACATGCCCCGTTTCGGGCACACTTTCTTTCCCGGTGGTTTTATGATACAATAAAAACACATTTAGGATTTAAGCCAGCCGCTGCGCAGGAAGCGGAGCAAAAACCGGCTGGAAAAAGCAGCGCACCCGGGCATGGCGCAAAGCGAAACCAGCGGGAACCTTGAGAAACAGGCCGCGGGAAGCCGAATCACCCGTTTCCAAACAGCATACAACAAACAACAGCGTTACATAAAGCATTAAAAACAGCCCCATCCGTTTGCGGCATCCGGCGTGCAGGGGCAATGGTTTCTTTCTATCTAAAATAAAACGATAATAAATATGAAGAAAAAGGGGGCTGTGCAATGGAACTGCTCATTCAAAACGGGATCGTGGTCAATGCGGATGGGCGCATGCAGGCGGATGTGCTCGTGCAGGGGGATCGGATCGCCGCCGTGGGCGCAGGGCTCTCCTGCCCCGGTGCGGCGCGCATCGATGCAGAGTGCTGCTTCGTGCTGCCGGGCTTCATCGACACGCACACGCATTTTGACCTTGATACCGGATCTGCCCGCACGGCCGATGATTTTATCACGGGCGGCCGCGCGGCGCTCCTTGGCGGCACGACGGCCGTGCTGGATTTTGCGACCCAGGCGCGCGGCGGCACGCTGCAAGAAGCGTTTGACGCCTGGAGCGAAAAGGCGCGCGGATGCTCCTGCAATTATGGGTTTCACATGGCGATCGCCCAGTGGGATGCGCGGACGGAGGCGGAGCTTCCCCAAATGACGCGCCTGGGCGTGACTTCCTATAAGCTTTACATGGTATATGATGGGCTGCGCCTGGACGACGGGGCGATTTATGCGGCGCTCAAGGCGGCAAAGCGCGAAGGCGCGCTTGTTGGGGTGCATTGCGAAAACTGGGATGTGCTCAACCGCCGTATCGCGGAGGTCAAGGCCGCAGGGTTCACGGGGCCCACGGGCCACCCGCGTTCCCGCCCGGCGCCTGTGGAAGCGGAGGCCGTTGCGCGCCTAATGCGCATTGCGGAGCTTGCGGAGGCGCCCGTGTCCGTGGTGCACCTTTCCACGGCGGAGGGGCTTTCGGAAGCGCGGCGCGCCCGTGCCCGCGGCCAGGAGGTCTATCTGGAAACCTGTCCGCAATACCTGCTTCTAACCGAGGATTGCTATGCTGCGCCGGATGGCGAAAAATACGTGATGTCCCCGCCGCTGCGCACGGAGGCGGACAAGGCCGCGCTTTGGGCGGCGCTCGCCGCAGGCGAGATCGACTACATCGGCACCGATCACTGTTCATTCACTATGGCGCAGAAGCGCGCCTATGCGCATGATTTTGCGCGCATCCCAAACGGCGGCGCGGGCGTGCAGCACCGCGGTCAGCTGCTGTATACCTATGGCGTGTGCGCGGGGCGCATTGCGCTCGAGCAGATGGTGCAGCTGCTCTCTGCTGGGCCGGCGCGGTGCTTTGGCATGGAAGGGCGCGGCGCTGTGGCGCCGGGCATGGCGGCGGACGTTGTGGTTTGGGACCCTGGGTTTACAGGCGTTATTACGGATACGGGCACCGCGCACAATTGCGATAACTCGCCGTTTGCGGGGCTTGCCGTGCGCGGCAGGGCGCGGGAGGTGCTGCTCAACGGGCAGCATGTTGTAGCGGAAGGCGCGCTGATTGCCCCCGGCTGCGGGCGGTATATCCCCCGGAAAGGGTATGGGCGGTGCAGATGAACGTTGGCTGCATCCTAATGGCGGCAGGCGCTGGGCAGCGCTTTGGCGGGGATAAGCTTCTTGCCGAATTCAAGGGGGCGCCGCTGTATGCGCATGCCCTTGCATGCATCCCGGCTGAGGCGTTTGCGGGCGTTGCCGTTGTGGCGCATGCGGAAGCGGTGCTTTCGGCGGCGCGGCGGCGCGGCTTTTGCGCCGTGTATAATTCCGCCCCGGAGGCGGGCGTAAGCCGCACCATCGCCCTTGGCATGGATGCGCTTGCCGGCATGGATGCGCTGCTGTTCCTCGTTGCGGATCAGCCGCTCCTGCGCCCGGAGAGCGTGCGCGCGCAGATCGCGTTTTTCCGCGCGCATCCCCATAACATCGTGGCGCTGGGGCATGGCGCACGGCGTGGGAATCCGGTCGTTTTTCCAAAGGCGTACTTCCCTGCCCTGCGTGCGCTTTCGGGCGATGTGGGCGGCAGCGCAGTGATCCGGGCGAATCCGGATGCATTGCTGCTCTTTGCGGTGGAGAACCCGCTTGAGCTTGCAGATGTGGATACCGTGGCGGCGCTGCAGACGCTTGCCAATAGGCAGGTATAGCGGCAGCGCTTGCGCAAAGGCTTTGGAGTCTTGATAGAACGTGCCAACGCTTTTCGATTCGGCGCGATCCCCCTGGCCGAGCGGCCGGAGCAGGCAGGCGGAGAAAGGTCGGGAGATAAAGCATAAAACAGCCCGCGGAAAAAGTGGATTGCACTGCTTTTCAAAAAATGCACGGTTCCTTTGCAGGGCAACCCTTGCTGCGAAAGGCTTTTCTGCGGATTTCCCGCGCAGCCTCCAGCGGGGCGCTCTTTTCACTTGGGGCAATGCGCCTTGTGCAGGTTCCGGCCGCCGGGGCTGCGGCGCTTGAACCCCATGGACGTTCAAAAGGCTGATAGAACCTGCATTGTTTGAAACAACGAGAAGCGCCCCAAAAGGCGGAGCCTCCGCAAAACATACGCTGCAACTGAAGGGCTGATTTTATATGGAAATACGGCTGCTTGAACAGCAGGAAACGCTATAGGAACGCCTGCATTTCCCGACTTTCAGTGTAGCCAGCTGCTTTCAAGCCGCGCACAGGCAGGCTTTCGGATGCGGTTAAGTTGAGCTGTTTAAATTTATAATTATAAAAGAAACGGAGGGCACAAGGATGGCAGAGTCGACGATTCATGTATATAAAGGCACCATTGTGCAGGCGCCGAGCCTGGGTGCGCTTGAAAGCACCGAAGCCGCATATCTGGTCACGGAGAGTGGCCGGATTGCGGGGGTATTTGACAAATTGCCCGGGAAATATCAGAACGCAGCGTGCGAGGATTTCGGAGATTGCCTCATTGTGCCCGCATTTACGGACCTACACCTGCATGCGCCCCAATACTGCATGATGGGCATGGGGTTTGACCTGCCGCTTCTGGAGTGGCTTAACGCCTATACGTTCCGGGAAGAGGCGCGCTTTGCCGATGCCGGGTTCGCCCGCACGGTATATGAAGCGCTTGCGGCAGAGCTTGTGCGGCGCGGCACAACGCGCGTGTGCATGTTTTCAAGCCTGCACCGGGAAGGGACGCTCATCCTCATGGATGCTCTGGAACGAGCAGGCATTGTGGGCTATGTGGGCAAGGTGAACATGGACCGCAACAGCCCGGATTTCCTCTGCGAAACATGTGAAGAATCGCTTGCGGAAACCCGGCGCTGGCTGGAGGAATGCGTCGGGCGGTTTACGCGCGTGAAGCCGATCCTAACGCCGCGCTTTACCCCTTCTTGCTCGGATGCGCTGCTGGAAGGGCTGGGGGTGCTTGCGGAGGAATATGGCGTGCTCGTGCAGTCCCACCTTTCAGAAAACGATGCGGAAGTTGCCTGGGTGCGGGAGCTGCACCCGGATTGCGCGCAATATTGGGAGACCTACGCAAAATTCGGGCTTTGGAAGCCAGGCACGATCATGGCGCACTGCGTGCACAGCGATGCGCGGGAGCGCGCTGCCATGCGCGCTTCGGGCGTCTGGGTGGCGCACAGCCCGGATTCCAACACCAATCTATATTCGGGCATTGCGCCCGTGCGCAAAATGCTCAGCGAAGGGCTCAACGTTGCCTTGGCTTCCGATGTAGCAGGCGGCGCAAAGCTTTCCATGCTGCACGTGGCGGCTGAAGCCATCCGCGCCTCCAAGCTGCGCTATTATTACAGCGGCAAGCGGCAGGATGAGGCGTTTCTTACCGTGCCGGAAGCCTTTTACCTTGCAACGAGCGCCGGACAGCAGTATTTTGGCGCGGGAGCGGGGTTCCGGCCGGGGGATGCGCTGCACGCCGTTGTGCTCGATGACGCAGCGTTCCCGCCCTCGCGCCCGCTCACGCCGGCGGAACGACTGGAACGGCTGCTCTATGCAGACGACGCCGGCGCAATTCGTGCAGTCATCGGCGAGGGCCGCAGGCTCCTTTAAGTGCCGCGCCTGGCAAGCAAAAAATAACGTTGGCGCAGTCCGGCACTTGAAGCAGAAAACAAGGGGAAAGCATCCCCGCGGCGGGCGCGGCCGCAAGGCGCGCAACATAGCCCCCTGCCCCCCGTCTGACGAACGCTGGGCGTTTTGCGGTGGTGCCGTTTGTCGGGCAAGCAAAAACGACGTTGGCGCATTCCAGCGTGTGGGGCGGAAAACAAAGGGAAAGCATCCCACAGCGGGCGCAGCTGCAAGGCGCGCTCCCAGGGGAAGCCGCATGCTTTGTTTCCATCGCTGCCCAATCCCGTTTTGGCGTTATACGAGGGGGAGATTTTTTTAATTTTCCAATCCAGTGGGCGCTTTGCCCAGCTTCCCCGAATGAGCTCTGCGCGCGGAGCGCCTGTTTCCTGCGTAACCTGGAACGCGCGCGGTATTGCGGGAGAAAACGCAGATTTCCCCTTGTGCATTTCAGTCGGATGAACGGCATTTTAGGATGCAACAGGAAAATACGCTTTTGCTTGACAAACGCCCCTGCGCTTTGCTATAATACAAAAGCTATACCGGGAGAGATGTCCGAGTGGTTTAAGGAGCCGGTCTTGAAAACCGGTGATGCTGCAAGGCACCGGGGGTTCGAATCCCTCTCTCTCCGCCAAATATGAGAATGCCCTTTGGGCATTGTCATATTCGGCGGCATCGCGGGGCAATTGCCGCGCTCCCTTCCGGATAGCCTATATGTGTGGAGAAGTACCCAAGTGGCTGTAAGGGGCTCCCCTGCTAAGGGAGTAGGCTGGGGTGACTGGCGCGAGGGTTCAAATCCCTCCTTCTCCGCCAATTTCGTCCGCCAGATAGTGGCGAAATGAAGACCATCCGTTTTATAATGGATGGTCTTTTCCGTTGAATTTCAAGGGTATTATTTAGCTTGTGCTACGTTGTGCTACGTATTTGTCATTCTACATTTGCCTTCGCAAAAAAATATTATATTATATGTTTTTATCATTGACTATTACATAAGTATCGTGATATAATAAAATAATAAAATTATATTGACAGCCCACTGCTTACGTGTTATATTAGTTGCATCGCAATGGGCTATTAAAGAGCGACCCCGGAAATCTTCCGGATGAACCCCCCATTCCACATAAACTATCTGTGGAACGGGGGGGCTTTTTTCTTCTAGAAGCCCCAATGAAATGGAGGTAGCTATAAATGCAAAGGCAGAAGCGAAGAAGATTTGAGATTCAAATAGTTTACGGATGGACATAAGAGTTTAAATCGATCGAACCTTGATAACCGAATAAAGAAAAAATCGTTCCGAATATTTCAACCTTTTATTGGAAAATGAAATTCAAAAACAAGGAAAACAGTTTTATGAAAGAAGATATCATGATCTCAAATATCTCTAATTTACAGAGAACACAAATGGTAATATATGTATCTAAATTTTTACCTCAGGAGGATTTTAGATGGAAGCAAAAAATGCAATGATGGCAACTCAAAATGTAGTCCCCTTTCCCACAGAGTATCACAATGCATCATTTTTAGAACCACGGGATGTTCCTGATATCCGTTACATTAGGGACAAGCTTCGCCGTATAGACCCGGCAGCCAACATAAGCTATAGAAAAAATCCCGAAAGTGACATTGGCAACGCTCATCTGCTGGCCAGGCTTATAAACGGGAAGGCCGTTTATGTGGAGGGACAAGGCTGGTATGTGTTCTGTGGCGGCAAATGGTGCTTCGATAAGGAACAGCTTCGAACAATGATACTTTGCCAAGAGATTTCCAAGCAGCTTGTGGCCTATATAAACGAACTGCCCATGGATGAGGGAAAGAAAAAGTATTTGGCGGCTGCAAAGAAATGGGACAAGCTCAGTTATCGAAAGAAGCTGTTGGAGGATGCAGCCTCTAAACGGTTTGTCGATCAGGGTGTATTCGATCAGCAGCCGCATAAGTTTAACTGCCTTAACGGTACGCTCGATCTACGCACAGGCGAGTTTTCGGAACATGCCCCGAAAGATATGCTCACCCAGATGTCCAATGTAACCTTCGACCCCGAAGCGAAGTGCGAGCGTTGGGAACGCTATGTTGCGGAGATCATGCAGGACGACACCGAAATGATCGGGTTTTTGCAAATGTCATTCGGCTATGCGCTGTCGGGTGAAAACCCCTATGAATGTATGTTCCTGCTCCTCGGCCTGAAAACTCGAAATGGAAAGGGTGTTCTTACGAGTACCTTTGAACACATGCTGGGCGACTATTCTACCACCAGTAACCCGGAGGCTATTTTCGGGAAGGGGGCTAATAACGGGAATGAGCACAGCGAAGGCGTAGCCCGTCTATTTAGGAAACGCTTCATTGCTGTCCACGAGTTGGAAAAGGACTATACCCTAAACACACGGAAAATAAAATCCTTTACCGGGAATGACACCATAACAGCCCGTGTCCTGTATTCCAGCAGCTTTGAGTTCAAGCCTCAAGGCAAGGTATATGTCAGCACGAACAGTCTGCCCAAGGTAAATGACAAGACCCTGTTTACATCGGGGCGGCTTGTGCTGATTCCCTTTGAACAATCGTTTTCCGCCGAGGAACAGGATCATGGCCTGAAGAACGAGCTAATCCGGCCAGAAAACATAAGCGGCATTTTCAACTGGTGTTATAAAGGATTTCAAATGTTACAGGAAACGGGCTTTACAATGCCGGATAAAGTTCGGAATGCGATTAATGCCTATGCATTCGAGGAAAATGAGGATCAATGTATGGATGAATACTTTGCCGAAATGCTGACCCTTGACCCCAATGGAGAAATGCGTACCACCGAGTTATGCGGCGATATTAATTGCTGGTTACGGGAAGCGGGATACGAGGAAGTGAGTCAGCGTGAAATCACCAGCTATCTAAAAGCCAAGAACCTGCTGATTCGAGATCGGCCTAAAGACAGGAATAACGGAATGAACAAAACCAGTTTGGTGCGTGGGTACCGGAAGAAGACACGGGCTGAGCTTATGTCTGAGGGGGATAACGAAGAACTCTAAAGCCACGATATGGAACCTGAGAAGCTCTCCCGATATGAACGGCGGCGTGAAATGGATGAATATATGGCCTCTTTGGAGTCAGGTAGGCGACCAAGCAGAAGGCATCGTGAGTTTTAAACCTGTGGCAAGTGTGGCAGATGTGGCAGCATATTTGCAAAAAAATAAAAATTGCTGCCGCACCGCCTAGAGGCAGCAGACTAACGAATATATTGTTAATTTAATGACAAGGAGAGAGCATGAACTCATTTAATTTTACAGATATTGATAAGAATGCTGGGGTTACCCTTGACGCCCCCCTCTATTATTTAAGGATAAACGAAACTTACGATACACCGCATTATGCCGCAAAAGCTAAAGCACGGCTATTGAAGATGATGGAGAATATCCGAAAAAACTATCCGACTGTAAGCTTTATGATAGGGATATCCAATGTGGATGGTGATACAGCCAATAAGCAGCATGTGCGTACAGGAAGGAGAGGTCGGCCAGCTGTTGTTGTTTCAGGCATTCCAAAGCGAGAGCATGTTCACATCGTAGTCTATGGAAAAGGGGCCTCGGCATTTTGCAAAATAGTACGAGATAAGCTCAACCGAAAACATGCCTGTCAGTATGCTTTTTGCCAATGTATATCCAATCGCTGGGTGAGGGCGATCGGTTATGTGTATATGCAATCGTATTCCATCAGCATACGGGGCGAGTTTGATTTCAAGGATTACAGTTATATGTTTAAATGGGAGAGAAACACATAATCTGGAGGGGACTAAGCTCCCCTCCTATTTATTTTTACTTTTTTCTGATGCTAGTATGCAAAAAGCTGGCTGATTGTCGCTGATTTCTGATTGTCTGCCATTACAATATATATATGTATTATATTACGCAAGCATTCTTGCGGTGCCGTATTATTACGGCACAAAAAGCGATGCAGTAATAATGGTTGGGTGATTTGGTGCGGCATTGGTATATTACTACATCACATGAAGGAGGTAATTCCAATGCAAGAAGCAACTATTTTTCAAACTGGAGATCGGCGAAATCGGGTAAACATGCTAAAATATAGGAAGGGAATGACAACTTTTTATCAATACATTGATGGTGAACCTGCATCTTCCATGGTTGAAGCGGAGTAAGGTGGATGCTATGGGACAGTTATCAATCATTGTAGAATTTGAAGAGCAAACCAGCCCCGATTTATATGCACGGCTTGTAAAGGTATTGATGGGGATCGTGCATGAAGAGCAGAAGAATATGATAGGAGGAATGGACAAAGATGCGTGAATTTACGAAAGCTGTGGCATATGCGAGATATTCAACGGAAATGCAGCGGGAGGAAAGCATTGAAGCACAGCTTCGGGCAATACGGGAATATGCCGAAAAGAACAACATGCTGATTATCGGGCAGTATATCGACCGGGCGAAATCCGCCACATCGGACAAGCGGCCGGAGTTTCTACAGATGATTGCGGATGCAAAAGAACATAATTTTAATGCCGTGGTCGTGCACAAACTCGACCGATTTTCGAGAGATCGCTACGACTCAGCCTACTACAAACGAGAATTAAAGCGTCATCGGGTAGCGCTTTATTCAGTAACGGAACCACTGGATGACAGCCCCGAATCGGTCATGATGGAGTCGGTACTTGAGGGCATGAACGAGTTTTATTCACGCAACCTAGGCCGTGAGGTGATGAAGGGTTTGAAGGAGAACGCGCGAAAGGGCATGGCCACAGGCGGCCCGCCGCCCTTTGGGTTTAAGTTTGACTATGAAACGAAAAAGCTATTGCTGGATGAATGGGAAGCGGAAGGCGTTCGGTTGATCTTCGATATGATTTTGGAAGGGCACTCCTATCGGGAAGTCATCGAGGAACTGAACCGAAGAGGGTATGTGACACGGTACAAGAAGCCTTTCACCATAAATTCACTACACAATTTGTTGAAAAATGAGAAATACAGGGGTTGCTACACCTACAACAAGTCTATCGCCAAGGATATAGATGGGCGACGCAACGGACACTCATATAAACCCGATGATCAGATTATTAGGGTAGAGAATGGTTGCCCGCGTATTGTGAGTGATGCGGATTTCTTTATGGTGCAGGAAAAAATGAAGGTGCGGCAGCAAGCGGTAGGCCATCCAAATGTAAAGGAAAACTACCTGCTTCGTGGCAAGATGTTTTGCGGAAAGTGTGGCGGGGTTTATGTGGGGTCGAGGAGACGGCGTGGAGATGGTTCGATCTGGGCATATTATGTATGCAATCAAAAGGCACGGCGCAAGCAAAAACACAACCATACAAAGGATATTGGCAAGGACTATATCGAAAAAGAGGTATTGAAACAGCTTGCGGCATATGCCTTTTCAGATTTCCATGTGAAAAGCATGGTGGCGGAATACAACGCATATCTGGCAACGGAGTGCGGTGGAAGGTCTGAGACAGCAAAGCTAAAACAGCGGTTAACAAAGCTCAACGCGGATTTGGAAAATCTTACGGACTGTTTAATCCAGACGAAATCCCCTACTCTTTTTGAGAAGCTTGAAAAGCTGGAACAACAAAAAGCAGAGTTTGAGCAAATGCTATTCGAGCGGGAAAAGATTTATACCGTTTCACAAGTAACGGAAGAAGAACTGCAAGAAGTGTTTCGGATTATTCGTTCGAAAATCGAAGATGGCAGCTTGCAGGCTTTGAAACAGTTAATTGAGGTGTATGTAAACCGTATCGATGTTACGGATGAACAGATTACGGTACGGTTTAATTTCTTCCCAAAGGTGTCGGTGCCGTTCGCAACAGGGGGCGGCACCTCTCCCCTCTTTGCCATGCCACAAACAAACCAAGACGGGTTTGCTTGTGAGATGACAGACGAGGATCAGACATCAGCCGTTTTGATGGAGCGGTTAACCTTGACATTGCGGCCAAAGGAAAAGACGAATTGACAAGTCTGGCGCAAAATCGATTTTAAGCGCAGTTTTACGATAGTACACTTATAAAATGAGAGTTTAAGAGTGAAAGCCGATATAATCCTTGGTAAAGAGATTGAATATTCAAACCACGTTATTTATCGTTACTAATATATAAAGGTGTACACATCGGGGATTTCCAGATAGTCCTATCCACTGTTTAATCATCCAGTAAATCCTGATAACTCACCTTAAATACCAGCGCCAATGCTTTTACTTCATAATCGAGCACGAAACGTTTTCCGCTTTCTATTCGCAGTATGGTCAGGTCAGAAAAATCATAGCCCATCAGTTGGAGCTTTTCTGCCAGCGCACGTTGAGACAACTTAGCCTGCTCACGATACATGCGAACCCTTGGCCCTATTATGTTCTTTGATTTTCCGTCCCAGTATATTTTCATACTCAAAGCACACCTTCTAAAGATGAAGTTTTTGGAAGCTGCTATATTATGCTGCCAGCATAACAAAAATCTAAACGCATGTGATAAACTAACTTAACCAAAGGCTTATTATTCGGGAATGAAAAGCCAATCTTTGAGTTAATAGCGGAGGAGATTTTGAGAGATGAAGATGAAAAAGCTGCTTGCCACAGCCTTGGCATTGCTCATGTCAATGATGGCCTGCGTTCCAGTTTTCGCTGCAAGTCATACTGGAACGATCGATTGTATCAGTTCTATTGGAGACCAAAGCGGTGATGGCTGGAATTGGGATGCTGAGTCAAAAACGCTCACAGTAACGGATGACCTGCTAATAGCCATAAACCGAACATCAAATAGCGAAAAGTATTACGGCATCAAATTGCCGGCAGGAGCTACGCTGGATATTCAGAAAAGTCTCTTGATAAAATTTGGAGCCGAGGATTTAAGTCAGGCTGGATTTGGCTATGCTGTGTATGCTGAAGGGGATATAACGATAAAGGGCAAGCTTGATGTAAGCAAGTATAATGGCGGAGATTTTTATGCGGTATCCTCCCTCGGTAAGGTGACGTTGAATAATGCGCAAATCAAAGCTGCATGGGGTATCGGCATTAATACAGACAGCCTTGAAGTACAAGGCGATAATTCCGTAACTTCTGACTTTTGGGCGCTTTATCACGAAGGAAAAATAGCGCTAACGGGTGATGGTTCCTTAGTTCTTACTGCTGGCGATACCCCGATTCATTGTAATAACTATGATGTCGATGGCTCTTTAGAATTGTCCATAGTATCTCCTGAAACCGGGGTCACACCTGTTCTCTACCGGGTTGAGTTGGAGACAAGTGCCGATGGATTATCCCTTGCGAAAAACACCGCACAAAATCGGATCGAAGTCGGTTTTTCAAGCAAAGAGGCCTTTGATGCTATGGTTCGTGATCAGCAAGAAGGCGATGAAGGCATGATAACCTTCAAGATTGCAGCACCCACTGATAGAAAATATACGACTTATTCTGCCAGCATACCTACGGATGACAGACCTGTTGAACATTTTTCGGTCAACGAAGGAACGATACAGCTTGGCGTACAATGTAGTGAAACGAAAAGCAATCAATGGACTTTCCTCGAAGGCCGGTTGATTGAGGTCGACATCACATGGGAGAGTGCGGAAGGAAATGTTACGGAGAAGCTGCCCATCTATGTGAAACCATACAATGAAGACAACCTTTTAAGTATTTCCAACGTAAAGGTGGACTACTGTGGGCTTAGCGTGACCGATAAATCCGTAAACGGCCAAGTGAATGCTACTGTTGCAAAAAACGATAATGCCGCATGGCAAAAGGCATATCAAAATTACGGTGTTGACAACAGTGTAGCTGCAAAAGTGACGGTTTCGTTTGACCCAAACGAACTGACGGATGTATCAAATATCCGTTGGTATGACAGAAGGAATGACGGAGGTGAAAGCAACTCCGGCGACCCAATTGAATTCCGTTGCATAATAGCCGACACATTAACTGTATCAGGGAACGAGTTCCTTTTGCCCGAAGACTTTCTCAAAACCTATTATTTTGATTTTTATGGTGCGAACGGCGAACTTCTTTATCAAAAAATACTCCATGTCTGCATTTATCAGGCAGAGCAGGGGCAAGCTATCGCATTGCCAAACGCTGTACCCGAAGACTCACGCATTGTGCTGAATCCCGGAAACTATGAAGGGATGGATTGTAGCTACGACAGTGGCACAGCCACATTTAAGCTGAAAGACTCGGAAAAGCTGCTGGAAAATGTCAACAAAGATATCGTAATCCGAGTGTTTGCACCCGAAGGTGCAGCGAAAGTGGTACTTGATGAAGAAGCGCCCCAAACGCTGGATTCGGACGGCGCTTCCCTCTATTTCGATATCAATGTTCCGTATACCAAAGGTGATTCTGAAACAGAGCTGATTGATTATAAAATCACCGATAAAATACGGTTGACATGGTTAACGGAAGATGACGAAGAGCTTTCTTCCGAAATGATTACACGTGTGCTCGTGCCAATTTCCATGGAAGGTACGTGGGTGGACTTTATTGCTGAACCGGTTCCGGATGAGCGCATCGGCATCTCCACATATAGCCCGGTCAAATCCGAAGACTTTGACGGCAGCAGTTCCAAGTTGACAATCAGCGATGGCTTTTTAACTGTCGAATACGATGAAAACAATTTGCCCTCCAAGGAATTGCTTGAAAAGCAGGAGCTTTCGCCAAAGATCGAGCCTCCGGAGTACGCGGCGTCTTTCAAATGGTTATCCATCAATGATTTTAGCCAGTACGGGGCGGATTATGCTAAGGAGCAGCTTGAACTGGTACTCAACAGTCAAGAATTTCCATCCAGTGTTGGCACCGGAGTATGTTTGGAACTGTGCAAAAAAGTCACCGTCGATGGAATTACAGTATATCTCAGCAATGCAAGAGAGTACGGTGTTTTGTTTGCATGGTATGATGACATGGGAGATTTAATGTCCTGCGAGTATCTTTGCCTTGCGATAAACAACCTGATGTACAAAACCGAATTCGAGGAAATTCAAAGTGAGCCAGCAGAGAATTCAAACGCACCTTACCTGGTTGGCAGTTATGACAACGCGGAGGGCTATATG
>ERZ1643251.2683-NODE-2683-length-17694-cov-5.431430_pt1 | contig 17694 bp, 14 predicted proteins | sample MGYA00579261_ERZ1643251 | MGnify/ENA primary metagenome ERZ1643251 (study PRJEB29033, sample SAMEA4952267) | chicken gut metagenome | biome: Broiler Chicken; feature: Gastrointestinal Tract; material: Caecum | place: Ireland | collected 2018 | study: Broiler...
ATACACCGCCGCGCATCCTTATTCGTCTGTCAGATTCTCGCCGCTTGCGCCTTGCGTAGTACGCGAATATTTTAACCACAATTATCGAGCTAATCATACCGATTCCGCTCGCGAGCCAAATCACCGGCAGCAGCTCAAACAGCAGCTCCGCGCCCGAAGCTCGGCGCAGCGCGAGCAGTGTCGTCGGTATCAGTGACAGAGACGCGGTGTTCATAACGGTTAACATTATGCTGTCGTCTCGTGCGGCTTCGTCTCCATCCTGCATCTCACGCACCGCGGCAATGCCGAGCGGAGTCGCCGCGTTGCCGATCCCCAGCAGATTCGCGCTGATACACGCGACCGCGGCGTCGATTCCCTGATGTTTCGCCGAAGCCGTCGGGAACAGCTTGGATGTCAGCGGGCGGGTCAGCCGGCAAAGCCATTCAATCGCCCCCGCTTCTCGCAAGGTTTCCATTACCCCGCTCCACAGGCTCATGACGCCGACCAGCGACAGCGTCACCTCGAGCGCGCGTCCCGCTCCGTCAAGCAGCGCGCCTCCCAGCTCTGCTGTCGTTCCGACAAAAAACGAATAAATAAACGATGTGACGCAAATCAAGGCAAAAGCCGTTTTAAGCAGCTGAATCAACCTCCATTTTTGAATCTTATGGTCATAATATACAAAATCATGTCTCCAAATTAAGTCAAAAAATTATAAGATTACCTATTGACATTTCTGTCGTTTCGTGGTAAAATATGTATATGCAGGATGAATAATACCATTTTTGCATTATTAATCTCTAAATAAACGAAAGAAGGAAAAGTATTATGAAAAGCACAGGAATCGTGCGTAGAATTGACGAACTTGGTAGAATTGTACTGCCGATCGAGCTTCGCAACAAAATGGATATAAAGAACAAAGACTCAATCGAAATCTTCGTTGACGAGGATAAGATTATCCTGAAGAAATACGAGCCTGCCTGCCTGTTCTGCGGCAACGCTGACGATGTGATTCTATTCAAGGGCAAGCTTGTTTGCCGTCATTGTCTCGAGGAAATGAACCGTCAGACCGACTGACAATGCTTCTACATATTTCGTTTGTATTCTGAATGTCGCGAGCAAAAACAGATTTGTCCAGCATTTGTCATTGCATCCGATTAGCTTTTTAGTCCTGTCCCACTCATTTTTTAGCCGGTCAGCTATTCTTTCAGCCACCCCTGTCCAATAAAATATATTCGCCCCCGCGTCATTTGAGAACGCGGGGGCGAGTATTTATAAATTCGCGAGTCGGGTCGAGATCGCGAGCGCCGGGTCCGCCGGCACATCCGCGCGCTTGCAGTCGGGCGGAATGACTATAGTCGGAGTCGGACGCGGGCGTTTGCCTTCAAAATTCGGCAGCCACTTCTGCTCGGCGTCGAGCAGCTCGGATACCAGCTCGCGGATCTGTTTAAGCGTCAGCACCGCGCCGGTCAGCGGGTCGAGCGCCGCGGCCTGTACTACCAGCTCAGGATCAGAATATTTCTCGGCGAGGAACGCGAGCGTCTGGACGTTGATGTTTGTCAGGTTCAGAGCCGCGCACTGCGGCGGCAGATTGCCGACATATGTCGGATGCAGTCCCGAACCGTCGGCGAATACCGGCAGCTCGGATATGCAGTCGTCGGGCAGATTCGTGATCAGCCGGTTGTTGCGGATGTTGCCGTTGAACCGGAATGGTCGGTCGAGCGCGGTCGCCTCGATTATGTACGATCCGTATTCGACCGAGCGCGGCGGCAGTGTGAGCGGCTCGTTTTCGAGCATATCGCGGTCTTTGTACTTTTCGCGCACACGCTTCGCCCATTTCAGTGACGCTCCGGTCTCGCCGCCGAAGTCAGGCTCGTCGCAGTAGAGCGAGCGCGCGAACTCATTCTTGCGGAAATAGGGCAAATATTCGGACAGATGTCCGGTCGACTCGGTCATGAAGTAGCCGAAATGCCGGAACGCCTCGCCGCGCACCTTTTCTGACGCGTAGTATTCGGGCAGCTCGAACTTTTCGCGCAGCTCGGGGTAGAGGTCGCGCCCGTCCTGCTCGAGCTTGATGAACCAGCCCATGTGGTTGATTCCGGCGCAGATATAGTCGATGTCCTCGACTCTGCGTCCGAGGTAACCGGCGATCAGCCGTATCGTCGTCTGCACGCCGTGGCAGAGTCCGACAAATCTCACGCCCTCGTCGTCAAGCGCGCGGCAGACGGTCGCCATCGGGTTGACATAGTTGAGAAGCAGCGCGTTTGGGCAGAGCTCGCGCATATCGCGCGCCAGCTCGCGCATCGCCGGAATCGTCCGCAGCGCGCGGAAGATCGCTCCGATCGAGTTCGTGTCGCCGATGCACTGGTCGACGCCGTATTTCAGAGGTATATCTATGTCGAGTGAATTCGCTTCAACCCCACCTATAGATAGCGTAGCGATAACATAGTCAGCGTTGCGCAGCGCGTCGCGTCGGTCGGTCGTCACATACGCGTCGGCGTCGAGCGAGTTTTGCTCCTTGACCTTATCGAAGAAGCGCTTCACGTCCGAAGTGTGCCGCGTCGACGGTGCCATCAGCGCGAATTCGACATGACCTATGTCCTTTATCTGCACGATGTCCAAAAGCAAGGTCTTGCAGAAGACAATGCTGCCCGCGCCTATCATCGCAATTTTCATATTACAGTAATTCCTTTCCCGCCGCGTCAGGGCGTATCGGTTTATGATAATGTCTACTGAACAAACTGCGTTTCAGTTTATTCATGCGTCGACAGCCGCACAATTCCACAAAAACGGCTTTTCTAGCCGCTTTTATGGAGTTTAGTCACTGATGCAGTGCATGGTTCAATCATTTCGGCGAGCCGTGTCAATAGAAAGTGCAAGGATTTTGAGCCTATTTGTGCAATAACCTTGCACTTGAGCAAAGGCATTTGACCTTGAAAGCCATGTATTTTCATGGCTTCTGGGTTTATTCAGCAGACATTATGATAAGATTATAACATAAATCCAAAAGGCTTGTCAACCCAAAACCGCAATTTTACCGCGCAAAATCGACCGTAATAACAAAAGGACGCCGGAAATTCCGGCGTCCCCATACTTTCTATTTCTTTTCCGTGATTACAGCTTGACCGGCATACCGGTTTCCATCGACTCGTTGCAGGCGAGGCAGAACGCTACCGTCTTCATCGCGTCAGCGTAAGGCGAGCGGATCTTCGAGCCGTCTCCGGTGAGGACTGCGTCTACAAATGTACGGTCGCAGATGTAGCCGAAGTCGATCGACGTCGGAACATTGATGCCCGTCTCGTTCTCGTTCTTTCTCTGCGTGCCGTCGCCGCTGATAGTTCCGGCGACCGCGGCTGCCTTGTCGTCCTCCTTGAGACCATAGAAGCGGACGTTCGAGCAGAGGACATAGTCCATGCGCGACGAGATGCTGCCGAAGGTCATCTTCGAATCCCACGACGCGCCGTTCTCCGAGTAGCAGCCGGTCATCATCGTAGCGGTGACTCCGCTCTTGAATGTGATAAGCGTCGTCGAAAGGTCGTCAGTGCAGTAGCCCGGGCACTTCTCGTCGGTGACGAAGCCGCGCGTAGCCACCGAATATACGGTGTCCGGCTCGCCGAGGAAGTAGCGCAGGATGTCCATCTGGTGAACGGTCTGCTCAACCAGCTGTCCGCCGCTCTGTGCCTTGATTCTCCACCACGGCACCTCCGGAATACCGCCGACGCGCGAAGCCGCTACCGTGACTATCGGATACTTTGCTATGTAGTCGCGCGCCGCGTCGTTGATGTTGTCGTAACGGCACTGGAAGCCGACCGCGGTGATGAGTCCCTTCTCCTCTATACGCTTAGCGATTTCGCCGGCGAGCTTCATGTCGAGCGCTACCGGCTTCTCGACGAAGAACGGGATTCCGCGGCGAATCGTCTCAAACTCCACATAGCCGTGACAGTTCGGCGGGATGCAGATGAACACCATGTCCGGCTTGACCTCATCATACATCTTCGTGAAATCGGTGTAAGCCTTGCCGCTTTTCGCGATCTCGACGAACTTCTCTGCGCGCTCCAGAATCAGGTCGCAGAAGCCCGCAAGCTCGATGTCGTCATATTTGACGAAATGGCTGAGATGATAGCTGCCTATGCCGCCGCATCCGATGATAGCTAATTTTTTCATGATAAAATCCTTCCTTTCCATGTCAAGTTTTGTGACGGTACAGTACAGCGAAATATCAGTCGCGGTATGTAATGTCACAAAGCCCGCAGTCTCGAAATTGATTTTCAGACTTAAAAATATATTCTGTTCTGACAATCCTGATTTAATTTTCCGGAGGTCAGACTGGCAGTTTATTTTACAATATCGTCGATTTCGCCGCAGACCATGCGGTAGTAGTCAGACCAGCTCATATCGGGGTCGGTCTTGGAGACCTCGCCGGTTATATATCCGGTGTATCCGGCGGCGTCGAGCGCGGCGCGGACCCGCTTCCAGTCGATGTTGCTCTTAGAGATATCGACCCAGTCGCCGCCGTTGTTGATGCCCGATTTGCGCTTGAAGCCCTTGATGTGCGCGTTCTTGATGCGGCTTCCGAGGATGTCAATCCAGTCCTCGGTGCGAGAGAACGCGATCGTGTTGCCGATGTCGTAGTACGCGCCGATATACTCGCAGTCGAGCGCGTCGATGAAGTTCGCCATGTCGAACGGCGACGTGAAGAAACCGTTCCAGACGTTCTCGACTCCGACGTTGATTTTGTACTTCTCGATGTCGCCGCGCAGAGCTTTCAGAGTCTTCTGGCAGTTGTCATACGCCTGCTTTAAGCTGATAGTGTCACTCATTCCGCCCGGAACTATCAAAACGCCGCCCGCGCCGAGCGCCTTCGCGCAGCGCAGCTGTGCAGTCAGTATCGTCCGCGACGCTCCGATTTCGTCATCGCTGCCGATGCCCATGTGTCCGCCCCAGAGCGAGGTCGAGATGCTGACGACCGGCAGGTCGTATTTCTCCGACAGCGACGCTATCTTTGCAAGCTCGCTGTCAGTGATGTCGACAGTCAGCGCGTGTGTGCCCGACGCGTCTACATTGAATTCGATTCCGTCGAATCCGGCGGCTTTGACGTCGCGAATCGCCGTCTCGAAATCCGAGTCGCCCTTGATCGACCATGCGTTGAGTGCTGATTTCATTTGTATCACCTTTCTTTTCTGTATATTCTGACTGAATATCAGGTCTGATTGCCGTGCGATTTGCCAGATATCAAGCCTGTATATTGTGCGTTTTACCCGATATATCTGCCCATTTACCCGCGCGCCGCGAGCTCCTTGTAGGCTTCGATTATCTTGTTGTAGTACTCGATTGTCGCCGGAGTCCTCGCTCCGAGCGCCGACGCTATCTGCCCGCCCGACGCCTTGAGGTCGTTGTACAATACCCACGTGTATGAGGTCTGCGTCGCCATCGTGTAGCCGATATCCCAACGTCTGCCGGCGGAGATTATCTCGAGCATCTCGATTGAGTCGTCGTCGCGCGTCAGCTTGCTGTTCGTCACCGACTCGAGGTATTCGGGGATGATGTCGCGGTAGGACGCGCAGGACAGCGCCTCGAGCACAAGCCCGACCTTTTCGGCCGTCTCGTCGGTCGCGTCAATCGGAATCGAGACTCCGCCCGAGCGCGCGTCGACGTAGGTGTAGTAATTCTCCTGCGCCTCGTCATACTTCGGGTAGGGGATGATTCCATACGCGCTGTTGTACGAACGGAACTTTTCGAGGTCGTTCATCCAGAGCGCCTGAATGAACACGCGGTTTTCATCCCACGTGATGTCGCATTCCTTATCCCAGCCGATTTCGAATACGCTGCTCGAGTTGTAGAACAAATCATACATCCACTCGGCGAGGTGGTAGAACTTCTCGTCCTTGTAGCCGAGCACGACCTCGTCATTTTCAAAGCGCACGCTGATTTCGCCGATCGCGTAGCAGAAGGTCAGCGCGTGATAGCCGTAGTTGGTCGCGAAGCCGAAGCGGTCGCCCTCGTCCTTGACCGTGTTGCCGTTGAGGTCGCCCGACACCTGATTCACCGTCTCGGCGAAGCTGTCGAGCGTCCACTCGCCGCTTCTAACCATGTCGTATATTCCGTCAAGCCCGAACTCGTCCGCCATGACCTTGTTGAATATCAGTATATTCGCGTATTGGTAGGAGCTGAGCAGATAGTCGCTCGAAACGAACGGTAGGTAGCCGTCGTAGGTGAACAGCTCGTTGACATTTGTATGCCACCACGGCTGGTCGAAATTGAGATAAGGGACGTCGAGCATATTGCGCACACAGCCGTCGAGCACGAGATTTCCGTTCGCCGCGAACGGCAAAAGGAACGCCATATCGTAATCGCGCGAGCCGGCAAGCGCGCTCGTTTTGAGCCGATTGTAGTCGTCCGCCCAGCCGTTTCCGGGGATCACCGTCATTGTGAAATTGAAGCGGTTCATGAGGTCCGAGTTGCGGTTGTAGATAAGATCGTTGATGAGCTCGCCGTTCAGCTCGGACGAATATATTGTCCGCTCATCCGAGAGCGCGTCGTGGTGAGCGCTGATGCGCAGCTCCCAGCCGTCGAGGTCGACGTCCGGCAGACCGTCGGTGATTTCAGTTTCGACCGAGCTGTCAGTTTGGGAATCTGAAGTTCCTGCGGTCGTCTCTACCGGCGTGGCCGAGTCGCCGCACGCGCCGCAAAAAAGCATCGACGCGCAGAGCAGGATAAGTACAAAGCGTTTGTCCATATATTTCACCTATGTATTTCACTCGCAAAAGTATTGTGAATTATTAAAAGTATGCTAATAGAATATTTTAATATTGCGCTTTAATTTTGTCTCAATAGGGAGTATACTGAATTACAATTGCTACAATATAATTCATGCTGTCAGCATGAAATTCTCCGACTATATTATTTATTATCCAATCATCTCTTTTAGTATACCTCTTTTTTTAAAAGATTACCATACACAAACCGAATGCCGATATGGAGAAAACGACTGTTATGGAACTGCAATCCTACTATATCTCGCTGACCGGCGGCGACTGCGACAAGCGGGTCGACGACTCATTCATCGCGGTCAACTGTGCCGGAGCCTGCGTATTAAAGCAACCGTTCGTGACCGACAATCCACGGGGACGAGAGGATTATTACCTGCAATATCTTGTGAACGGCGAGATGGAGCTTTCGAACGGCGGTGACACCCGCGTGATGCGCGCCGGAGACGTGATATTCTACTTTCCGCACACTCACTACAACTACAGCGGAGACAGCAATACCCGCTACTATTGGGCACATTTTTCGGGAAGCGAGGCGGAGTCGCTGCTCACGCGCTGCGGTATTGAAAATTCGACTATATATTCGGTAGGACTGCACGACCGGCTCACCTCCGGCTTCGAGCGTCTCTTCGCCGAATTCATATCGCGCGACCACTACTTCGAGCTCTCGCTCGCACAGACACTTATAAAGCTCTGCGTAGACATCGCGCGCTTCAAGTCAAATCCTGACGCGGCGCTGCAGGGCACCGACGACCGCATCGACCGCGTGATCGCGCGAATTCATCGCAGCTTCGACCGAGAGCTTACTGTGTCCGAGCTCGCCGCGGCTGAATTCATCAGCGTCGGTCGGCTGCGCACACTCTTCCGCGAGCGCTGCGGCATCTCGCCGCAAAAATACATAGCCGCGCTGCGGATCAACACCGCGAAGCAGCTGCTCGAGCAGCCGGGCATGACGATAGCCGAGGTCGCCCGCTCGGTCGGTATCCCGGACGCGCTCTACTTCAGCCGGATTTTCCGTCAGCACACCGGTCTGACTCCATCCGAATACCGCGCGATGAATCTGACCGAATAATCAATTTAATCGATTTATTATTAAGACTCTGTATACAAAAGCTGTATTAAGCATAAAAAAACTGTTGCAAGTACCTTGAAAAAGCACTTGCAACAGTTCTGATTTTCAATAATTACTGCTCATCGTCAGCGGCAGCTCTGTCGAGGTCGTCGAGGAGCGCCTTGACCGAAAGGCTGATCTTGTGAGTCTCAGGGTCGATCTTCGTGATCTTAGCGTCGATCTCGTCGCCGACCTTGAGCACGTCGGAAGGCTTATCGAGTTTCTCACGCGAGATCTGTGATACGTGAATCAGACCGTCGGCGCCCGGTACAACCTCGGCGAACGCGCCGAAATCCATGAGCGACACAATCTTGACATGAGCGGTATCGCCCTCCGAATATTTCTCGGTGAAGAGCTTCCACGGATCCTCGTCAGGGGACTTGTAGGTGAGCGAAATGCGTTTTGCCTCCTTGTCCACGTCTTTGACAACGACGTCGATCATATCGCCGACATTGACAACCTCGGACGGATGCTTGATGCGCTTCCACGAAAGCTCGGATGTGTGAACCATGCCGTCGACGCCGCCGAGATCGACGAACGCGCCGTAGGAGGTGAGGCTCTTGACCTCGCCGTGATACTGCTGACCGGGCTCAACCTGTGCCCAGAAGGCTTCCTTGCGAGCCTTGGATTCCTCTCTCTCAACGACACGGATCGAAGCGACTACGCGCTTTCTCTGCTCGTTGATGTCGATTATTTTGACCTTCTTGGTCTGACCCTGCAATTCATGCAGGTCAGCGTCCTTGGGCAGACCCGACTGCGACGCCGGAATAAATACGCGTACGCCGCCGCACAGACCGATCACGCCGCCCTTGACGATTTCGATAATCTTCGCGTCAAGCACGTCGCCGTTGGCATGAGCGTCAACAACTGCCTGCCAGTTCTTCGCTACATCGACCTTTTTCTTAGAAAGCTGCGCGACACCTTCGGCATCGTTGACCTTGACAACAACCGCCTCGATCTCATCGCCCGGCTTATACAGGTCGCTAAGCTTGACGGACGGGTCGTCGGTGAGTTCGGAATATGTAATTATTCCGGTGAATTTTGCTCCGATGTCGACGTGGATCTCATTGTCCGAAACCGAGGTGACGATACCGGTCACACGGTCTCCGTTGTTGATGGGCTTGAGGGACTCCTCTACCATCTCTTCAAAGGTTTTTTCAATGTTCTCGCTCATAATATTTTGAACCTCCTGAATAATTTCGCCCGGAGTTGAGGCTCCCGCGGCGATTCCCACCTTCATATGGGGTTTAACATACTTGAGCGGAATGGAGGAAGCATCTTCTATCAAAAACGTCAAATCCAAATTTTCTTTGGCGACCGAAAAGAGCTTGGCTGTGTTGGAGCTGTCTTTCCCGCCAATAATAATCATCATATCCATTTTTCGGGATAGCTTCAAGACTTCATTCTGCCTATTTTCTGTTACACTACATATTGTATCAAAAATTTTTGAATTTGTATATAGTTTTTTGAAAATTTTTTGAGTTTTTTCCCACTCTTTTAGATTTTGAGTGGTTTGCGCTACCAATATGAGGGTGTTATAGTTTTTTGTGGCACTACCGGCAAGCGATACCAATTCATCGGCGTTGTTCGCGACGACATAATCGCCGCCTGACCAGCTTACAATCCCCATAACCTCGGGATGATTTTCATCACCAAGGACACATAGCAATGTGTCCTCCGACGTCTCTCGCTTGACTATGTCATGAATTTTCTTGACATACGGGCAGGTGCAGTCGGCGACCTTGAACGAGCTTTTGCGGCTCGCATATTCGTCCAGCCGCTCGGACAGCTCGCGTGTTATGCCGTGCGCTCGGGTACAGATCACAGTCGGGTTCTGTTCACTTGCCGCGTCAAATATCGCGTCAAGCTCGTCAGCAGATATCACAGTGACGCCCTTGTCGGCGAGCGACTTCAAAAACGACGGATTGTGTATCAGCTTGCCGAGCGTGTATACCCGGCTCGTGCCGTCAATCGCGGCTTTGACTGTGTTGACCGCACGGTTCACACCGAAGCAGAATCCGGCGAGCGACGCTACAGTGACTTCAGCCATTGTCGCCCTCACCAATCTTGCGCCGCTTCATAGCGATAATTTTGTCGAATATATTCAACGCCGCACGCTCGTATTCAGCAGCGCCGCCCTTTTCGAATCCGAGCGCTTCGTACGGCACCGGCTCTCCAATCAGGATTCGCGTCGGTCTGAACATACGCACCCTGTTCTTCGCGGTGTCGATGCAGACCGGTATTATCGGTACCTTCGCGTGATACGCGGTCATGGCGACTCCGCCCTTGACCTCGGAGCGGGTAGATTCAAGCTCGCGTCCATAGAAACGATGTCCTTGCAGGAACATACCGACACATTCTCCATCCTCGAGCAGCTTTATCGACATTTTCAACGACGACACCGCGCTTCCCTTGCGGTCGACCGGAAAGGCGCCGAGCGCCCGTATCAGCCGCCCGAGCAGCGGAACGCGGAACAGCTCCTTTTTCGCCATATAGCGAATCTGACGCTTGAACACCGCCGAGAGGATTATAACGTCGAAATATGACAGATGATTCGACGCGACTATGAATCCGCCGGTCTCGGGCTCGTTATGCGCGCCGATGACCTCGACCCGAAAAAGCCGCTTTAAAAATTTCGCGAAATGCTTCTGCGCGTTCTGATAAAAGCTCATTTCATCTTACTCTCTATTATTTGTACCGCGGCTTTAAGCGTATTTTCGCGGTCGAGATTACTGTTGTCGAGCAGAACCGCGTCGTCAGCCTTGACCGCGGGAGCTATGCTGCGACCCGAATCGGCTTTGTCGCGCCGCTTCATGTCAGCCAGCACCTCGTCATACGTAGTGTCAATTCCCTTTGCCTTCAGTTCATTCAATCGACGCGTCGCGCGCACCTCGTCCGATGCGACCAGGTATATTTTGACGTCTGCGTCCGGCAGTATCACCGTTCCGATGTCGCGACCGTCCATTATCACCGAATTGCTTTTCGCGAAGCCGCGCTGCGTTTCGTAGAGAAACTCGCGCACCGAGGGCAGAGCCGAGACCGCCGACGCGTACATCGACATCTCGGGCGTGCGTATCCGGTCGCCAACCGGCTCGCCGTCAAGGTATACCCGCTGCTCTCCGGCTTCAATCCGGACGTCGATTTTAACTGACGGCAGCAGCTCGGTCATCTCCGGCTCGGAGTGAGGGTCGACGCCGTGCAGCTTCGCTGCCAGCCCGACTGTCCGGTAGAGCGCGCCGGTGTCGAGGTAAATTATACCATAATAGTCGGCGATATCGCGCGCCAATGTGCTCTTGCCCGCCCCGCTCGGTCCGTCAAGTGCGATTCTCAGCATAATATATACATTGTCCTTTCGAAATAATATCCGCCGTTTTTCCCGGCGCGGCAACCGCCGTATTCATTCGACCGCCGCATTTGTCGCCGCGAGGTGCGCGGTCGAAAAGGCAATCTGCAAATTGAAGCCGCCGGTATACGCGTCAACGTCGATGACCTCGCCGGCAAAATACAGACCATTCACGAGCTTCGACTCGAGCGTTTTCGGCGAGATCTCGCTTGTCTTTACCCCACCCGACGTGATTATGGCCTCGTCGATAGGGCGGAAACGCGCAGCGGTCAGCGTAAAGCATTTCAACGTTTCGAGCAGCTTGTGACGCTCCTCGCGCGTAATGACATTGACTTTTTTACGGCTGTCAATGCCCGACTGGCGAATCACCGCCGGAATCAGCTTAACTGGCAGCAGATCGCCGAGCGCGTTCACGAAGTCGCGGTTCTGATATTTCGCGAAATCCGACTGCAAACGGTGGTCGAGCGTCTGATAGTCGAGCGCGGGTTTTAGGTCGATTTTCATCAGATATCGCTTCGACGGCAGACCCTTCATGTGGCTCGACGCCGACAAAACGAGTGGTCCGGACAGCCCGAAATGAGTGATAAGCAGCTCGCCCTGCTCATTAAAAACCTCTTTTTGCGACTGCTCCTCGCATACGGTCAGCATGACGTTTTTCAGTGTCAGTCCCATCAGCTCGGACACCCATTTTTCGGCGACCTCGACCGGAACAAGCGACGGCTTCGGCGTTATTATCGTGTGACCGAGCTCGACAGCCATTTTGTAGCCGTCGCCGGTCGAGCCGGTCAATGGATACGAAGCTCCGCCGGTCGCGAGTATCACCGCGTCGAATTCACGTATCCCCGCGTTCGTTCCGACCGCGTATACACAGCCGTCGCGTGTCAGTATGTGCTCCGCGCGCTCGTGCAATATCTCCACATTCAATCGGTGTAGCCGCTGCTTGAGCGCGCCGCAGATATCGGCGGCTTTGTCTGACTGCGGGAACACGCGCCCTCCGCGCTCGGTCTTGAGCGGCACGCCGAGCGACTCGAAAAAGCTCATTGTGTCCGCCGGAGTGAAGCCGTTCAGCGCGGCATACATGAAGCGTGGATTCGTCGGGATATTTTCGATATGCGTATTGACGTCGCTGTCGTTGGTAACGTTGCAGCGACCCTTGCCGGTTATCAATAGCTTTTTGCCGAGGCGGTCGTTTTTTTCAATCAGCACCGGCACAGCGCCAAGCTCGGCGGCGAATATAGCCGCGGTCATACCGGACGCGCCCGCGCCGATAATTCCGATTCTTTTCATCAGCTGTCCTCGTGCGGCTTCTCGTAGACGTCGTATTCGTCCCAGATGTGCTCAAGCTTCGCGAAGGTAGCCGAGACCTCGTCCTGCTTCTTGCGTCCGATTGCGACGATAAGCGCGTTTATAATCGAAAGCGGCGCGACGAGCGAGTCGACAAACGACGCCATGTCGCTCTTCGCGAGCAGAAGATCGTCAGCCGTCCGCGCGATCGGAGACGACGCGCTGTCGGTTATTGCGATCACGTGCGCCGACTGACGACGCGCGTATTCGAGCGCGTTTATGATTCGCTTCGAATAGCGCGGGAAGCTGATGCCGATAATCACATCCTTGCTTGAAATACGCAATATCTGCTCGAAGATTTCCGAGCCGGAGGTCGTGCGCACCAATCTGACATGAGGAAAAATCAGATTCAGATAATGGTAGAGAAAGCTCGCGAGCGACGACGACGAGCGCATACCGATTAGGTATATCATGTCCGCGCCGATCATCGCGTCGACCGCGCTGTTGAAGCTCTCGCGGTCGATTTCCTCGAGTGTGCGCTTGATTTTGTCGATATCCGAGCAGAGCACCTTTTCAAGCAAATCCGAGTCGCCGATACGGTCGTTCGCAATCTCGATTCGTTGGAGAGTGGTGAGCTTAGTTCGAATCAATTCCTGCAGCGAATGCTGCAAGTCCGGATAACCGTCAAAGCCCAGCTCGAGCGCGAACCGGACAACGGTCGACTCGGACACTCCGACCAGCGAACCGAGCTTTGCCGCGGTCATATACGCCGCCTTGTCATAGTGCGACAGGATAAATCCGGCGATCTGCTTCTGCCCCTTTGAAAAGGTGGGCAGCTTTTTGCGTATTTCTCTGAGTAAATCGCTTCTGTTTTGTGTTTCGTTTGTCATTTCGATTCTGCCGGGAAAAAGCTCCCGGGCGAATTATTTTATACCGATATCGCGGCGGTAATGTATATCCTTGAACTTGACCTCGGCGATTGCCTCGTACGCGCGCTTGATTGCGCAGTCAAGATTTGCGCCCTTCGCGGTCACGCCGAGTACGCGTCCGCCCGAGGTTACGAGCTTGCCGTCGACAATGTCGGTACCGGCGTGGAACACCATGATGTCGTCCTGTCCCTCGAGCTTGTCAAGACCGGTGATTTCATAGCCTTTCTGATACTTCACCGGATAACCGCCCGATGCCGCCACGACGCAGACACATGCCGAATCGTCCCACTCGATGTCAATCTCGTCGAGCTTCTCGTCAATGACCGCGTTGATTATCTTAAGAAAATCGGTCTTGAGTCTGGGCAGGACGACCTGCGTCTCGGGGTCGCCAAAGCGCGAGTTGTATTCGATTACTTTGGGTCCGTTCGTCGTCAGCATAAGTCCGAAATAGAGCACGCCCTTGAAGGTTCTGCCCTCGCGGTTCATCGCGTCGACGGTCGGCTTGAAAATCGTCTCCATGCAGAGCTCGGCGGTCTTTTCGGTGTAGAATCGGCTCGGCGAGAATGTGCCCATACCGCCGGTATTCGGTCCCTCGTCGTGGTCATACGCGCGCTTGTGGTCCTGCGCCGAGACCATAGGCTTTATCGTCTTGCCGTCAGTGAACGCGAGCACCGACACCTCCGGACCGGTCAGGAATTCCTCGATTACGACACGGTTGCCGGCGTCGCCGAACACGCGGTCGTCCATTATCTCATGCACGCCGGCTTCGGCTTCCTCGAGGTTCGCGGCGATAATTACGCCTTTGCCGAGCGCGAGCCCCTCCGCCTTGATGACAGCCGGGAAAGTGCCGCGACGCTTGATGTAGTCGATTGCCGCCGCCGAGTTGTCGAACACCTCGTAGCCCGCGGTCGGGATTCCGTATTTCTTCATCAGTTCTTTCGAAAAGACCTTGCTGCCCTCGATTATAGCCGCGTTCTGGCGTGGACCGAACGCGCGTATGCCCTCGGCTTCGAGCCGGTCGACCATGCCGAGCATCAGCGGGTCGTCGGGCGCGACAAAGACGAGATCCACCTTTTTCTCCTTTGCCGCTGCGACGATACCGTCGACGTCGGTCGCTTTTATCGGAAGATTCTCACAGAAAGCGGCGGTACCGCCGTTTCCGGGCGCCACATACAGCTTTCCGCAGTCGGGGCTTTGCGCTAGCTTCCACGCGATTGTGTGCTCTCTGCCGCCGCCGCCTACAATAAGAATATCCTGTTTCATATAGTTTAACCTCCATCAGCGGAAAATACATATTTTCCGCTGATTAACAATGAATTGAGTATTATCAATCTGTTTTGCGCCAAAGCTCACAGTCGGATACGCTGTCAGCAAATTCGGCGCATAACGTATCAGACCTCGTCTACATTAACCCACGCCCGCCGCTCACAGGACAGATCCACCGCGTCGAGCACCTGACAGCACTTCACGCCATCCTCAAAGCTCGGGCAGGTCGGCTTGTCGTTCGCGATAGCCTCGTAGAATTCGTAGAACTCGTGCGCGAATGTGTTCTCGTAGCCAAGTACGTGACCGGCAGGCCACCAGTTGGCAGCGTAGTTGTGACAGCCCTCGGACGCCTGAATCAGTCGGAAGCCTTGCAGCCCCTCCTCGTCCTCGCGGCTCATGTACCACAGCTCGTTCATGCGCTCAAAGCTGAATTTCAGCGAGCCCTTGTCGCCGTTGATCTCGAACGACATATCGTTCTTGTGTCCGGCGGCGAAGCGGGTGGCTTCGAATACGCCGAGCGCGCCGTTCTTGAACTCGGTCATGAATATCGTCGCGTCGTCGACCGTGACGTCGCCGAGCGGAGCGTCCGCGCCGGCTTTGCCCGAAAGTCCGGTCATGCGCTCGACTATCGGACGCTTCGTGACGAAGGTCTTCGACATACCCATGACCCGGTCGAAGTCGCCGACAAGGAACCTTGCCGCGTCGATTACGTGCGCGCCGAGGTCGCCGTGCGAGCCCGAGCCGCAGACCGACTTGTCAAGCCGCCATACGAGCGGGAATTCGGGGGCGATTATCCAGTCCTGCAAAAACGAGCCGCGGAAATGGAATATCTTGCCGATCTTTCCGGTGTCAATCAGCTTTTTCGCGAGGACGGCCGCCGGAGCGAAACGGTAGTTGAAGCCGACCTGATGCTTGATGTTCGCCTTTTGCGCGGCGGCGAGCATCTCTCGCGCGTCAGACGTGTTCAGCGCGAGCGGCTTCTCCGAGAATATGTGCTTTCCCGCTTCAGCCGCGGCGAGCGCGATTTCCTTGTGTACGTTAGACGGCGCGGTGATGTGGATGACGTCTATGTCGTCGCGCGCGACGAGCTTCTCCCACGAGGTCTCGCAGTCCTGCCAGCCGAACTTTTCGCGGCTCTGCTCAACCCATTCGGGGTCGCGACCGCAGATTGTCTTTTTTACGATATCAGCCGAGGTGTCAAAGAACATCGGCAGCTGCGTCAACCCGTTCGAGTGCGCTTTGCCCATAAATTTGTAGCCGACCAGCCCTACATTGATTTGCCTTTTCATATAATCAACCCCCCTTATATTAAATCTACGACTACTAACAGCTAACAGCTAACTACTAATAACTAACTACTAACAGCTAACAGCTAACAGATAACAACTAAATACTTCTCGCCATAGAGCAGCTCGGCGATTTCGACCGCGCCGCCGGCGGCTCCGCGGAGCGTGTTGTGCGACAGACCTACGAACTTGTAGTCGAACAGTGTGTCCTCACGCAGCCGACCGAGCGAGATCGCCATTCCGCCCTCAAGATTGCGGTCGAGATTGCACTGCGGGCGGTTGTCCTCCTCGAAATAGTGTATGAACTGCTTCGGCGCGCTCGGGAGTCCGAGTGCCTGCGGCTTGCCCGAATAGCTCTTCCACGCGTCGAGGATCTCCTCCTTCGACGGCTTGTCGGCGAAGCGGACGAATACCGCCGCGGTGTGACCGTCGGTCACCGGAACGCGTATACACTGAGTCGTGATCAGCGGAGCGTCAGCCTTGACGATCTCGCCGCCCTCGATGTGTCCCCAGATTTTGAGCGGCTCTTTCTCGGATTTCTCCTCCTCGCCGCCGATGTACGGGATTACGTTGTCTATCATCTCAGGCCACTCGCGGAAGGTCTTGCCCGCGCCCGAAATCGCCTGATAGGTTGTAGCGACGACCTCGGTCGGACGCCATTTGAGTAAGGGCGTCAGCGCCGGGACATATGACTGAATCGAGCAGTTCGGCTTGACCGCGATGAATCCGTATTTTGTACCGAGCCGCTTTCTCTGCGACTCGATTATCTCGATGTGGCTGTCGTTGATTTCAGGAATGACCATCGGTACGTCGGGCGTCCAGCGGTTCGCCGAGTTGTTCGACACGACCGGAATCTCCGCTTTAGCATAGGCTTCCTCGAGTGCCCTGATCTCGTCCTTTTTCATATCGACCGCGCAGAATACAAAATCGACCTTTTTTGCCATTTCGTCGATTTTCGCGGCGTCGATGACTACCATATCCTTGACCGACTCGGGCAGCTTCGCTTCGAGCTTCCATCGACCGCCGAGCGCCTCCTCGTAGGTCTTGCCGGCAGAACGCGGGCTTGCCGCGAGCGCGGAAATTTCAAAATATGGGTGATTTTCGAGCAGCGTGATGAAACGCTGACCGACCATGCCGGTTGCGCCGACTATGCCGGCGCGCAGCTTTTGTGACATTGATGTTGTCCTCCGTAGAAATTATTTCTCATTATATTATTATAGCAAATTTTTGGCAATATGTCAATCGGATTGCGGAAAGAATCGCAAATAAATCATGACAAAAAATCGGCAGCATCTTGCTGCCGATTTAAGTAGTTAATATTATAATATGGAGCGATATATTAAATCAACCCATACGGATTAGACACAAACGCAGGAACAAAAGTATAGACAACGGTTCCATTCCGTTCTATATCTATCTCACCCACATCATGGTGCGTTGGAAATCCAAAGCTTAAAAATCTTTCAAGATACCATGACCAAGAATTGCCGACCGTTGTCGACCAAGCCGGTAATGTTTCACTCTCCGAATAGGCAACCCCATTAATATTAGCAGACAGTGAATCTGATCTAGCAAAGCTTACTTCGCTCGCTCTTGAACCACATTGGTTCCACTGCCCCATAACTTTAATGTAATAATACGTCATTGTTGTCACAGATACCATGTTAATTGCATAAATAATGTCTACTGATTAACCATCATTTTTTTGCATGGCATCAAAAAACCAAACAGC
>ERZ1643251.2688-NODE-2688-length-17671-cov-5.352123_pt1 | contig 17671 bp, 20 predicted proteins | sample MGYA00579261_ERZ1643251 | MGnify/ENA primary metagenome ERZ1643251 (study PRJEB29033, sample SAMEA4952267) | chicken gut metagenome | biome: Broiler Chicken; feature: Gastrointestinal Tract; material: Caecum | place: Ireland | collected 2018 | study: Broiler...
GCAAAGGGCTGGGGTAATTTTATGTTTTACCGCACTATTATTTGGCGCTTACTATGGATCAAAGTGATAATAGGGATAAATGTAAATACTATCAGTTTATACAAGATTAATACTTTAAAAAAAGTTTTTACCCTAATAGGAAAACATAAAAAAAGTATGGACAGGCTGTCGATAACTAAAGAGAGTATTGTATTATACGGAAGAGGCGGCAGAATAGCCAAGATAACGACCATTATGATACAAGGTATAACGCCCGCCCTGTTGGGAATAATTGATAAAGTCTGCTTTACAAATATGTAAAGAAATGCAAATAAAAATAAATTGTATAAAAGATCGAAATAAATTCTTATCCATGTCGGCATAACTGTTTCCCCCTGTACTTATATACACTTATTATAAAAATAAAATAGTTTAAATGTCAAATAGCACTTCTAGGGAACCAAATAGCACAGGACTGTTGACTTAAAATATTTTTCAGTGATAATGTTAAAGAAAAAAGGAGATTAAAAGATGAAAGGTTGGAGCAGATTAAGTTTAAATGAGTGTTACATAGTAAACGGTGGAGAGCGTAATAATAATTTGTCCATATGGATAAAAGGGTTTTTAAAAATCTGGCAATGAAGAAAACATCTAAAGAAACAGGAGGAAATCCATGAGGTACTATTGTGTTAAACAGCACGATATAACCGACTGTGGTGCGGCGTGCCTTGCTACGATAGCCAAGCAGAACGGCTATCGGATATCTATTTCCAAGATCAGGGAGATCGCGGGAACGGACAAGCAAGGCACGAATGCCTTTGGAGTCATCAAGGCGGCAGAGCAGCTCGGGTTTTCTGCAAAGGGAGTCAAAGGAGATAAGGAAGCTTTCTTTTCCGAGTTCCCTCTGCCGTGTATCGCGCACATGGTCGTAAAAGGCAATCTGATGCATTATGTGGTCGTGCATAAGATTACAAAGAAACAAGTGATAATCGCTGATCCCGGCAGAGGGATCGTGAAGCTTACACCAAAAGAGTTTTTCGGAGAGACGGCAAGAGGGGGAAAGCCGCCGGAATATCAATGGACAGGGATACTAATCCTTCTTGTTAAGTCAGAGAGTTTCGTCAAGGGAAAAGAGACAAAAGGGCTGTTTCAACGCTTTTTTCATCTCCTGCTTCCTCAGAAAAAGCTGTTGCTGCACATTTTTTTTGCTTCGCTTGTATACACAGTTTTAGGAATTGCAGGGGCATTTTACTATAAAGCGCTGATGGATGATATTCTTCCAGACGGGTTAATACGAACTCTTACAACGCTGTCGGTAGGCGTTATTTTTTTAAATATTTTTAAAGTAATACTGGATGCTGTACGATCTCACCTTCTGCTTTATCTGAGCCAGAAATTGGATATTTCATTGCTGCTCGGATATTACAGACATGTCCTTGAACTGCCGATGAATTTTTTTGGAAGTCGTAAGATAGGGGAGATTGTCTCCAGATTTAATGATGCGTCAAACGTCAGGGACGCTATATCAGGAGCCACACTTACGATTATGATCGACACACTTATGGCTGCGGCAGGAGCAGTCATACTATACATGCAAAATGCAAAAATGTTTGGTATAGCAGTTATTATGGTCTTCCTCTATGCAGTGATTGTGGTGAGTTTCCGCAAGGGATATGATAAGTGGAACCGCAGTCAGATGGAGGATAATGCGCAGCTTACATCTTATCTTGTGGAATCATTGAACGGGATGCAGACGGTAAAATCGTTTAATGCAGAAAGAAAAGCCAACCAAGAGACTGAGACCCGCTTCGTAAAACTTCTCAAAAGTGTATTCAGGCTTAGTTTTATTAGTAATATGCAGAATGCTCTGAAGATTTTTGTCGAATTAGTGGGCGGCGTCGTAATTCTATGGGTGGGCGGCGTGGACGTAATACATGGCGCGCTGACCATGGGACAGTTGATTACCTTCCAGTCTCTTCTTGTTTATTTTCTGGACCCGGTAAAGAATCTGATTAACCTGCAGCCTCAGATGCAGACGGCGGTCGTGGCAGCGGACCGATTAGGGGAGATTCTTGATCTGGAAGCGGAAAAAGGAAAAGATGAAAGACGTAAGCTTCATCCTCAGAGTATTGCAGGGGATATTGAACTAAAAAATATTGATTTTCGTTATGGGACAAGGAAGCTTGTACTGGAAAATGTGAGCCTCAAAATAAGAAAAGGAGAAAAAGTGGCATTTGTCGGCGAGAGCGGATCAGGGAAAACGACATTGGCAAAGCTTCTTTTACACCTTTATAAAGCAGAAAAGGGCGAGGTTTTAATTAATGGAAATAATATAGAGGATATCCGTATAGAGACATTACGGGAACGAATTGCATACATTCCGCAGGAAACGTTTCTGTTCAGCGGCAGTATCTATGAAAACCTGACGCTGGGAATTGATTTTCCTGTAATGGAGGATATAGTGGATGCGGCAAAGAAAGCGCAGGCCCATGAGTTCATCAATGAGATGCCATTACGATATGAGACCAGACTGGAAGAAAACGGGGCCAATCTCTCTGGCGGACAGAGACAGAGGCTCGCGATAGCAAGGGCGATGTTGAAGAACCCGGATATTTTGATTCTTGATGAAGCTACAAGTAATCTTGATGCAGTGACAGAGCGTGCTTTGGATAGTACAATAAGTGAATTTTCGAAAGATATGACAACGATCTTTATTGCGCACCGCTTGAGTACGATAAAAAATTGTGACCGGATATTTGTGATGGATAAAGGCCGGATCATTGAGGCAGGTACACATGAGGAATTGAAAAGGCTTGGAGGAAAGTACGCAGGTCTTGTGCAGCACCAGTCACTTGGAGGTGAAAAATAATGAATCCGATTATTTTAAATATGGAAGAAATGTCTGACAGTACAGAAGTGTATTCTACCCGTCCCAGTCCTATTTTTGCGATATTGATCTATTTTCTGGCAGGGGCGCTTGTGCTGACGCTTATATGGGCGGGCCTGTTCCATATTGATATTGTGACCCGCGCGGACGGGATGATTCGGCACGGGGAAGCAACGGCTACGATTACAAACCTTATGGAAGGGACAATTGTTGCGTGGAATGTAGAAGACGGGGAATATGTACAGGAGGGCGATGTGCTGTTCTCTATCGATTCGTCAGAATTGAAGCAGCAAGAGGAAAGCTGTGTGCAGGAACTGGAAAGCATCGAAGAGAGACTGGCCATTATGGAGGCGTATTGCAGGGAATTAGACGGTGAGACAGGCGCCTTGGGTAATTGCAGTGCGAACCGCTATTATGGAGAGTTCAGCGCCAGATTCGAGGCGGTACAGATAGGACGGGACGTCATTTATAATGATACGGCTGTACAGCAGTCTCAATATGAAAATAGTATCTCTGCCATTAATAAATCTATTGACAGTCTTGCGACACAACAGGCAAAGCTGGAGCAGATGATTAATGATGTGAGAAATAGAACCAACAGCTTTGCGCAGGACGAAGTTTATTATTATGCGGCAGTCGAAGGATATATCAATAGCTACAATTATACGGCCAATCAGTATGATATCCAGATTGGAGAACTGGAAGAGGCCGGCATGACAGAACCCTTAACAGAAGGTGAGGAAGAGCAGGTTGTTGTGGATAACAGCGCCGCAATAGAGGAGCTTAACAATCAAAAAGCTCTGGCTTTAAACCAGATAGAGACGGAAATGGTGGCCTCTATACAACAATCGCTTGCCTCAGTGCAGGGAAATATCGAGTCCATGGAGACAAGCCGGAGCGAGGCAGAAGGAAATCTTAACAGTCTTAGCAGCGGCGCTCAGGAGTTAAACACAGATCAGTTAATTGTAAACGAGAAAAACACTGTACATACGGAAATTAATACATACGAGGAACGGCAGACAGAGTATGAAGATACCCTGAACTCGGTGCGTACAAGGATAGAGGATTGCAATGTAAAGGCACAGTCAGACGGCTACCTGAATTTAACCGTTGAGAAAACGGGGGGAGATTACATATCCGCAGGGGAACATGTTGGAACGATTATCCCGGAAAGTGAAGGAACCTTTAAGGTGGTCATTTATGTGGAGAATCAGGATATTGGTTCTGTGCATGAGGGACAGAAGATCAGATATGATGTGGCCTCGTATCCTCAGACAGAGGATTATGGCATATTCGAAGGCGAGGTGACATCTGTATCTAAGGATATCAGGGTTAACAATGAAACGGGAACGGGCTATTATGAAGTAGAGGCTACTATTGCAGTACGGGGCGGATCGAAAGGAAAAGAGAACCCGGAATTCATACAGGGGATGGCAGTGAGGGCGAAGCTCGTGACAGGCCAGAAGAGTGTGCTGCAATATTTGCTTGAGAAGATTGATCTTGTGGACAAGTAAGGGATGAGGCAGAAAAAGTATAAATTCTTCCCAAATGTCACCGATAGAACGCCAAATGTCACAGGTGTATTGCGGACGTGAGAAAATAATGCTATGGTATTCATATAAAAGATGTTCTTCAAATAGCGTACGGCTTTGAAGCAAAAATTGACAAATAGTAATGATAAGATTTTAGTACACAAAGTTAATTGATTCAAAGGCGGTTTTGCAATGAAATTTGTTACAAACTTTTTTGTGTTTTGCCGGAGGAATAATGATGATAGAAATAAACGAAAATCAAGAGTTGAATGTAGGTAATCTTCTTAGTTACAGAGGAAAAATAAGGCAGGTAGAACTTGAGAATGTAGGAAAAGAAATGGAAGAGTATATTCATAAAGTAGGTGCAAAGCGTGTAGGGAATCCTATAACTGCTACATATGATGTTGAAAGTGATGAAATTGATATCGAATTGCTTATTCCGATAGATAAGAGCATTGATTTAACGGATAAATTTGTTTTCAAAAATCAGCTTAAGATAGTAAACGCTGTTGTTGCAACATATAAAGGTCATCCTATGGGATTACAACAAGCGTGCAACCAGTTGAATCAGTACATAGTGGAACATAAATTACAGCCGATAACTGTGGGTTATAATGTTACAAAGAAAACGGATATGTTATGTCCAGAAAACACAGAGGTAGATGTATATGTGGGCATTAGCCCAAACATCTTATAGGAAAAGATATAAACCAGCTTTGCCAAAGGTAGCTGTTTTATATAAAAGGGAGACTCTGAAAAGTATGCGCAACCATCAGAGTCCCGAATATAAGCACTTTTAAGAAAAGTACCTAGGTAAAGTATATCACTTTTCTTAATAAGTGTAAACAACAAATTTAGTTAAGAAAAGGAGATTAAATCAATGGAAATGGTTTTAAACAATGGTTTTTGTGAAATGTCACAGGATGAAATCATGACAGCTAATGGCGGTTTTGTTATTACAATAGGTGTTTTAACAATAACAGGCGCTGCATTAGCAAAAGGAGCTGCATTAATTGGCGGGGCATATATGGCAGGTTATACATTAGGAAGTCATGTTAAGGCTGCACAGGGTAGATAGGAGAGGGAAAATGGAAAAATTAAATTATAATGAACTTATGGAAATAGATGGTGGAATAATTACTTTAACTATTTTTGGAGTGACTTTGGTAGGAGCTAAGGCAGTAGCTGCTATAGCGGGCGGAGCATTAGTTGTCGGAGGAGCAGCTGCTGGAGGATTTTATCTAGGATACAAATAATAAATAATATCAATTAATGCTGTTAGTGTCGTCATTTTGAACAAAGCAGAATGACGGCACTACGTTGGCATAAAATTAAGATGTTAATTGAATATCAAAAATATTAAAAGGAGACTAATATGAATTTATCAAGATTTATGCAAAAAGATTTATTTGTAATTCTTTCTATTATTTTGATTATTTGTGTGGTTGATCAATTATATATGATGATGGAATATAAAAACATCTCAAAAGAAACACTTATTTTCACGATTTTATTAACAGGAGTTAGTGTGTTTTTTGGTTTTTTTAAAAAAAGAGTGAGTGAGAAAGTATGAAATACTATTGCATAAAACAACATGACATTCGATTAGGATAAGTAGGGTTCGCGTGGCCGCATATTGCCGAGTATCTACGGATGATGACCAGCTTGGTAGTTTTGAATCGTAGAAATTGTATTACGAAGAAAAGATTCGGGCAAATCAGGAATGGGTAAATGCAGGTGTCTTTGCCGATGAGGCGATAACCGGAACAAAGGTGGATAAGCGTGAAGGTTTTTAGGTGATGATCTGATTATCCTATTGTAAAATTGCTTTTGGGTGCTTTTATTACATTGCTCTTAATCTAATCTAGCATTTACAAACGGTGAATATATCAGAAGATTTATATATTCAATTCTTCATTGAAATACTGTTATGGTATTAGTGTAAGATAATTTTTTAAAGAGCATACGGCTTTGGAATAAATATTAGCAAAGGAGGAATTATTGGAAACTGGCGGAGGAGCCATCTGTTTTTTTACTGGAGGGCGGAATGGTCTGTTCTCTAATAGATAAGATATTCTGGAAAGGAAGTCTGGACTATAGGATTGCCTTTCATAACATTGTGGACTTAAAGGATATTTATCTTTTCGCGGGGGCGGCGCTGTGCATTATTCGACTGGTGGCAGCTACGGCAAGTCAGAAAAAGGAAAATATTCATGAAGGAGGAGAAAAAGTATGGAGAAACGTAAAAAAATAATTCTTACAGTGTTAGCGGGGATCTGTCTGTTAGGCATCTTCGGCGCGTGTTATGACGGGTGGCGTGAGATGTGGTTCAATTTTGGACAAAACTTGTATTATTTTCTTCATTAAAAGAGCCGCGTGTGAGTAAGGGATGAGGTTATAAAGAATAAATTAATTGTATTTAATTGGAAGCTTCACCGGGAAGAAAGAGAGGAAGAATAATGCTTGCGCAGCTTGGGGTTACAATAGGAATGGCAGTACCATTTTTTATAATAGCGTATTTTGTGATCAAATGGGCCGTAAAAAATGGCATAAAACAATATTATGCTGAAAAGGAACAGTTTGAAAAGATGAAGCGGCAACTAGATGAGTATCATAAATCAAAAGGTGAGTAAGCAGGGATATTGCTAAAAGAGAGATAAATTAAAAAGGGAAGCAAATGAGAAATGTGCGGAAAAGCATACAAAAAAGTATTTGATCAGAGCGCGAATATATTATGGGCCAAGTTTTTTCTGGATACATTTACAGCAGTCGTATATATGGCGTTTGGAGGAAAGCCGGAAGGGGACAGCTTTGGCATTGCCATATATGAAGAGAGCATTTCAGCGCAGGAGATTTCTTTTTTGGCTGTTCTCATAACGGGAGTTGTTGCTCCGGTGCTTGAGGAGATTTTGTTTCGGGGAATAATCATGCGGCGGATTGGCGGGAAGATCGGAATGTGTGGGGGAATCTTCTTTTCCGCGCTTTTATTTGGCCTCTGTCATATGAATGTAGAGCAGGGAACAGCCGCGTTTTTGGCCGGATTGGTCTTTGGTCTGGCTGCGTGGAAATATTCCCTGTATCCGGCTGCTCTGCTGCATGTGATAAATAATTTATACGGTCTGCTCTTTAAGATCAGAGTAGAGGATCAGGATTTATTGGGAAATGTCCTTGCGGGCGTGGTTGTTCTTGGACTCATTGTAGCAGCGATCATTCTGTTGAGGAATAAGGGCAGTGCGGAGGGCATTTTCCGTAAAAAGGATAAATCTGTAAAATGGCGGGAATGTTTCGCTTCGAAACGATTTGCCTTTCTGCTCATAGTGTTCTCGGTGCTGACGCTGGGCAATTCTTAGTGCTGGTGAAGACACCGTCTTTTTCGCGGATGGTTTCCTGATGGCTGATTGTTTTGTGTTATGCAAAATAGAAGCAAAGCGCTTATTACATTAGTTAAAAACTTCATATAGAATATGAAAAAACATCCATAATGACTCCTCTCTATGCTTTATCAATAAGTTAAGTTATAGAAGAAAAAGAAAAAATGAAAAGAAAAAATATTGAGGTAGGAGGAAGAAAATATGTGGAATGAATTGCAGAAACGTGAGGATAAAATGTTTGAAAAAGCTTTAACAATCCTTTCTGATTATCCCATTGTAAAATTGTTTTTGGGTGTTTTTATTACATTGCTCTTATCTAATTTAACCTATTGTGTTAGTTAAAAATAAAACTCCAACAAATTATCTTTTGATAGATAACAGTCCACCTAAAGAAACAGGGGATTTTTCCCTTTTATAACTCACAGATACATTAAAACAAGTTAGCACAACAGGTGCAATTAAATATACGAAAGGAATATCTGTTTATGGGAGCAAAAAGAAGAGAGTCCAAATACCATTTAATTACAGCAAATTTTAATCATTACGATTTTAATAAGTTGTTTAATGAAGAAAATGAAAATGAAAATATACTATGGAAAACAGGCGGAGAAAATGGAAAACGTGCTCAAAACTATAATATAGGAGACATTTGCTATATATATTATAGCGAATTGCCTGATGGTACGAATCGAATTTTGTTGCGTGCGGAAGTGATTGCCTCTGATACAGATAAGAATATGGTTGATAATATATATTCGTATGATAAAGAAAGCAAAATAAAAGGAATAAGGTTATCTAAGATTAGAGCAATTGCTTTAGACGATCGAGACGCGTTTAGCGATAGTACATTATTGCGCCAATATAATAAGGGATCTATTCAAGGGCAACAATATTTGGGCGATATTCCTTATGAGGGCTCTAAAGAATTGGAACTTATTAAAGCGCTAGAGGATTATCCACATAAAAAAAGGATTAAAGCAGTCAGGGAGTATTTCGACAACTATACAAAGTGTTTTTTTAGTAGAAAAGACAAAAAGCAGCATATAACTTTCACAAGTGGTCGAGGGCTCAGTTTTTATGAACGCCACCATTTTATTTTAAAAAAATATTTAAAAAAAAGGGGGCAAGATACAAAATGGTTAGAAAATGATCATAACAATTTAATTCATTTGTGTCCTAATTGTCACAATCAGCTCCATCATGGAACAGCGGAAGATGTAAAAAGCATGATAGATGAGATTTATTCTGAAAATCAAAAATGGTTTGATAATAATCTTAAAGAACATGCTAAACAAGACGGTTACTCCGATGTTCTTGAATGGGTATATCATATTTACGATGATGAACGAGCTAAGAATGGGTATGAACTATTATCAACATCCAAGATTTGATTTACATAAGTTAACCTGTTGTGCTAACTTGTTTTAATGTATCTGTGAGTTATAAAAGGGCAAAAATCCCCTTCCACTTTTGGGTGGACTGTTATCTGTCAAAAGATAAGCTGTTTGATTTTTCCTATTTCGCAGTTTACATTCAACAGATAATTCAGAGCCAGACATAGATTATATCCCAGTATTTTATTTGTAAGCCGTGTACACAGTCCCTGAAAACTTTTTGCAAATACCCTTTCGGCATTCAACTGTTCGCTCAACTGGGAAAATACAGTTTCCACCCGGCGGCGTAAACGGAAGGTTAACTGCCGCACTGCTTTTGGCCACTCATTTTCACAATTTTATTAACAGGAGTGAGTGTGTTTTTTGGTTTTTTAAAAAAGAGTGAGTGAGAAAGTATGAAATACTATTGCATAAAACAACACGGCATGCGATTAGGATAAGTAGGATTCGAGCATCGTGGACTTAAAGGACATTTATCTTCTCGCGGGGGCGGCGCTGTGCATTATTGGACTGGTGGCAGTTACGGCAAGCCAGAAAAAGAAAAACATTCATGAAGGAGGAGAATGAATGTGGAGAAACGGAAAAAAATAGGTTTTAGATTGTTAAAAGAAGTATTTAAATACAGCGTATTGTTTTTGGTTTTGTGCCTTTGCTCTGCGGCAACGCTGCAGATATTGACTGTTTTTGGACTGGAGTTTAAGGACAGGGGTGAGACAATATTTATTGCGGCACTGACATCATTTTTGGTTTTAATTGTAATTAATTGGAAGCTTCACCGGGAAGAAAGAGAGGGAGCATAATATAGGTATTATTGCGGCAATTTTTATGATAGCAGGGATATTGCTAAAAGAGAGATAAATATAATTAAAAAGGGAAGCAAAATACAGTGCCGCTGCCTTTAAGAGTGCAGCAGCACGTATTTGAGTATGAAGATGACCGCGAGGGCGTACATTAGCGGCGAGATTTTCTGTCTCTTGCCAAGGGCGAGATTGATTGCCACATAGGAGATCACGCCGAAGGAAATGCCAGCGGATATGGAGTAAAGAAACGGCATGGCGATCATCGCGATAAATGCGGGAATCGCCTCTGACAGATCTTCGAAATCAATCTTTGTCACCTGCTGCATCATCATGAACCCGACGATAACGAGAGCCGGGGCCGTGGCGAATGACGGCACGGCAAGGAATACGGGCGACAAAAAGAGCGACAGCAGGAAGAGGAACCCGGTCACGATCGTTGTAAGTCCAGTGCGCCCGCCGTCCGCGATGCCCGCAGAGGACTCTACGAAGGTTGTGACTGTTGACGTCCCGAAAGCGGCCCCGACTGTCGTTCCCACTGCGTCGGACAGGAGTACGCCCCGCACACCCGGCAGTCGGCCGTCTTTGTCGAGCATATTTGCTTTCGCCGCGCAGCCGATGACTGTCCCAAGCGTATCGAACATATCTACGAAGAGGAGCGCCAGCATGATAACGATAAAGTCCATGATTTTCATTCCCGCGAAGGACATTTTCAGAAATGTCGGGGCCATGCTGGCGGGCATGGAGAAAATACCGTCCGGGAGCAGACTGTAGAATCCGGCCTTGGGATCGGGAATATACAGACCGGTAAGCTGACAGATAATGCCGAGAAGCCATGTGGCGAAAATACCGATGAGTATATTTCCCTTGACCTTTTTAATAAGAAGAATTGCGGTGATGGGGATGCCGATCAGGCCAAGAAGTACAGTGATTCCCTCGGTGTGGAAGGTTCCGGCATCCACCGATGCTTTGAAGGAGAAGATTCCCACAAGGGTGGTGCTGTCAACGACAACATGGGCGTTTTGCAGACCGCTGAAAGTGATGAAAAGACCCACTCCGACGGATACTGCGAATTTCATTGTTTTTGGAATGGCGTTGAAAACTGCTTCGCGTATATTTGTCAGGGACAAAATGATAAAGAGAAGTCCTTCCACAAATACCGCCGCAAGGGCGGCCTGCCAGCTATAACCCATCTGTCCGCATACTGTATAGGCGAAGTAGGCGTTAAGTCCCATCCCTGCGGAGAGGGCAAAGGGGAGATTGGCCACCAGTCCCATCATGAGGCAGGCGACAAAAGAAGCCAGTGCAGTCGCCGTAAAGACCGCGCCTGTGTCTATGCCCGCATCCCCGAGCATACTCGGGTTGACCGCGAGGATGTAAGCCATTGTCGTAAAGGTTGTGATGCCCGCGATAATCTCTGTCTTTATATCTGTATTATGTTCTTTTAGCTTAAATATTCTTTCCATAGCATTTCCTTCCTGTGATCTTTGGATTCTTTCCGGTTTTTATGATCTGTAATCAGGTTAATACTCAATATATTTTAAATTCACAGTGTCCAGTACGCCCCATGGTGTGATGCGTATCTGCGGGATCACGGGAAGCGCGAGAAATGACAGGGTGATAAACGGATCTGTCTCTTCCGGGATTCCCATTTCGCGGGCCTTCTGTATCATTCGTTTCAGCTTCCTGTCCACTTCGCTGAATCCCGCCTCAGACATCAGTCCCATCACGGGCAGAGGAAGTGTCTCGTATACATTTCCGTCACATACGAGGCTATAGCCGCCCTGATGTTTAATGATCTCATTGACAGCGGCCGCCATATCCTCGTCATTGTCCCCCACAACAAGGATATTGTGGGAATCGTGGGAGACGGAGGACGCGACAGCTCCGCCGCGGATGCCGTACCCCTCACAGATGCCCGTACCGACAAGTCTGCTCCCCTTATGCCGCTCCAGAGCGGCGATCTTGCAGTATCCCCCGCCGGGGACATAGTTTTCTGTCTTTTCAAAATGCCGAAGTGCATCGGTTGTTGTGATCTGTCCCGCATCCAGCCGGATCACATGCACCGTGTCTTTTGTGACAGGCAGCCGGAAAATACCGGGAGCTACGGGATCCAGATGAACGGTTCGCCTTAAAGCGTAGGGGCATTTTGGAATCACAGGCGCCTGATCAGGGACAAGCTCTCTACCCTTGTGATACACAGAGAGGATCGGCAGCGTATACAAATCATTTGTAATGATAAAGTCCGCCTGTCTTCCCGGGGCGATGGCCCCAAGGCGGCTGAGGCCATAAAGCCGGGCAGTGTTGATTGTCGCCATTTTGATGGCCTGTATGGGTGCAAGTCCAAGTTTAACTGCGGTTCGCACATTATGGTCAATATGTCCCTGTCTCAAAATGTCTTTTATATGTTTGTCGTCCGTACAGAAAGAGAAGTTTTCTGTAGAAATTCCATCTGCTATGATGCCGTTTATGATATCCCGCAGGTTGTGGGCAGCGCTGCCCTCGCGGATATGAACATGAATCCCGCGGCGAACCTCTTCTAGGGCGTATTCATACGAAGAAGCCTCATGGTCAGTACGGATACCCGACGTAGCGTATGCACAAAGCTCATCCTCAGACAGACCGGGCGCGTGTCCGTCCAGTATTTTGTCCTGAAAGAGGGATAATTTTGCGTGGAGCTGGGGATCGGCAGTGATAACTCCGGGGACATTCATCACTTCCCCCAGACCAAGAATGCGCGGATTGCCTAAGTATGGCGCCATCCTGTCTGCTGTGAGGATGTAGCCGTTGTCATCAAAATCCGTAGCCGGAACACAGGACGGCATCATCACATAGACATTGGCAGGACTGTCGGCCGTCTGGTCTAAAATATAGTCGATACCCGCAGGCCCGATTACATTTGCCGCCTCGTGAGGGTCAACGATGAAAGTAGTGGTTCCGTGAAGCGCGGCGAGAGACACAAGCTCGTTAGGAGTAACCATGGTGGACTCCAGATGAAGATGGGCGTCGATGAATCCGGGGAGGACATACTTCCCGTCAAGATCGATCTCCTCTCTGCCTTTATAGCCACTGCCGACAGCGGCAATCCATCCTTCCGCGACCGCGATGTCGGCAGTGCGTATCTCGTCTGTAAATACATCGACTATATGTGCGTTTTTAAGCACAAGATCTGCTTTCTCCTGACGCATGGCACAGGCGGAAAGCTTCCTATATATATCATACTTCATGACAGTTCCTCCTTCTGCGGATTAATCTATAATGCGGATTATTCTATAATAAAGAAAGAAAAAGATAAGAAGGTTTTCGTGAACAGTATGTTTATTAGCATGAAATGTATGCGTTTTTGATAATTGACAGAAAAACAGGGAGCGGAGTATAATAAAACTTGGAAATTTAAGGATATGGTCTTTGGGAAAGGAAAAAGGAGTATGAAAAAGAGACTAATGAAACGGGTATGCGCTCTGGCGCTGTCTGCTCTGCTCGCAGGAGCTGTGATTCAGCCTGTCGGGGCCTTGGCACAGGAAGCAGGAGCGGATCAGACACTGCAGGGCGGAGAAGCAAGCCAGACATTACAGGGCGGAGACACAAGCCAGACATTGCAGGGCGGAGACGCAAGCCAGACATTGCAGGGCGGAGACACAGGTCAGACATTGCAGGGCGGAGACGCAGACCAGACGTTGCAGGGCGGAGACACAAGCCAGACATTACAGGGCGGAGATACAAGCCAGACATTGCAGGGCGGGGATGCGGGCCAGTCAGGCCAGAACGGAGAGGCAGACCAGTCGGGCCAGAATGGAGACGCAGGCCAGTCAGGCCAGAACGGGCCGCAGGTGTCATTGAAAGCAGCGGCGTCGGCATTGAGTTCTACCTATGACACCACAAAGCCGGTGATCGAGCAGGTGGAGCTTGTCCGCAATGGGGAGACATTGACAACGGAAGATCAGATCGAACTGCGGATAAAAGCATATGACGCGCAGTCCGGCATCAAGACGGTGACAGCGTGGTACTCAATGGAAGGTGCGGGTTCTTCCCCAGCAATGAGTTTGGAATACGATGAGGGTCAGGGTCTGTATATCGGAACTTTGGATCTGGGAAATGTAGTTGCTGGGAAATTATATTTTGGCACGATTCAGGTGGTCGACCAGAACGGTAATTATGCACTGGCAGACTGCTATGACGAACAGGGCGAATATCTGTACTGGGTGGAAGTGGAAAATACTTCGTCCATTAAGGTGACGGACATACAGTTCCCCATCAATGGGCAGACAGTGGCCGAGGATGATATTAATGATAAAATGCAGGGTCTCTCTCTTACGATAGATCAGGAGCTGCCGGAATATAGCTACATATATATGGAGTTCAAGTCACAGGAAGGGGATACCTTGGTAATAAATGTTTATAACATTGACGAAAGAAGTCAATTTACATTTAATTACTGGTATTCGTCTTCTTATTTGGAAGATAAGACGGTAGAGTACAGTCTGGAAAGAATCTATCTGCAGAGAGACGTTGGGGAAGAGGAGATCACCTTTGAGGAGAGTGGCTCTTACTCTCTTAAAGTGGCGCATAAGGCTTCCGCAGAGGAAACAAAAGGGATTCGTGTGACCGGCATTGAGATGACCCGTCAGGGAGAAATTGTCAAGCCGGGAGAAGAAGTTGAGATTACAGTATATGCCGAATCAGACCAAGAGTTTGCAGAGTATGCATATGGCACTGCTTATTTTTACGCGGCTGCCGATATTGCGGACGGCTACAAGTACGTGGATCTGATCTATGATGAACAGCAGGATTGTTGGACAGGGACATTTGAGATCACAGAGGATACCTACCCGTGCGAATGGTATTTAAGCAGTGTTCATATTTCCGATGGTCATTCGCAGTACGAAAATTATTCTTTGTACGAACAGGGATTGCCATATTATGTGAATGTGTTTAACGGAGATGCGTTCGTAGATCCCGTGCAGAATCTGAGTATCAGTATTTTAAAGAAAAATGAGAATGGATACTATGTAAACGCAGAGTATATTAATAAGGAGAATGTAGGGAGAAGAACGACGCTCAAGGAACTGGGAATTACATTGCCGGAATTTTCGTCTGAGGTAGAGGGTGTCAATCAGATCGGATGGATCGATGACTATGGCAATACAGTCACAGAGGACACGCCATTGCTGAATAACGGATACATAACAATCTATGCGTCTTATGATAAAAATGCGGCATCTGTCACGTATCAGTATGCTGCTGATAATGGCGAGCAAAAATATGTATCTCAGACGTGCCTTGTAGATAATGGCATTACATACGGAGAGCTTTGGGAAAAAGCGTCCGCATACATGCCGGACGATATGACACAGCAGTATGAGTTTGAAAAATGGGAGATCAGTGATTCCTACCACTCCGCAGATGAACTGCTTCCGGAGCATGGTTATACGAGCGTTAGTATGCAGGCGAAATATGCGGGGAATCTGATGCTTGGAGTTTCTTATTATTACTATGACGAAGAAGGGTATTCGCCTGCTGACTGGGGAACGACCAAGACCCTGATGGTGAAAGAGGAAACCTCTCTTGAGGAGGTGATGAAGGAACTGGAAGAGCCAGATGTGGCGATGTATGAAGGTCTTAGATTTACAGGATGGAACATCAACTACTATGGAAATGGGGATGACACTGCTTTATCCAACGGCGGGAGATTTTCGGTATCTGCTGACTATGAGAACTGTATGATCAGATATGTCGTTGACCCGAGATACGAGAACTATTATAGTGGAGTACCCGCGCCATATGAAACATTGGTGTGTCAGGTGGCGGAAGTAGGCGATACATTGACAATTCCTCAGACTGTTGATGGGTATGATTCGGTACAATGGGTTAATAATTGGTACATGGACGGTTCATTTGTAGCAGAGAGCAGCATGACGTTCTATGGCTTCGGCGTGAAATCGGGTGAGGAAAATACAGGCGGCGAAAATACAGACGGAGGAAATACAAACGGCGGAACTGAGAATCCGGGCAATGCGGGCGGTCAGCCATCCGTGCTTCCAAGCGAGACGATTAACAGTGTGGTGAGCGCAATTAACGGAGCTGCGGCAGGAGAGAATATCACGGTAGCCATGGGCGGCGCGACAGTCGTTCCGAAGGAGATACTGGAAGCGGCAAAGGGCAAGGATGTCAATATCGTTCTGGACATGGGCGGATATACATGGACCATCAACGGCATGGACATTCTGGCATCAGAACTTAAGGATATTAATCTGGAAGTGAAGTTTGATACCAATGCCATACCGAGCAACGTGGTAAAAGCGATGGCGGGAGATAACCCGGTGAGGCAGATCTCGCTGACGCACAACGGAGACTTTGGCTTCAAGGCGACCCTGACCATGAACGCGGGTGCAGAGTACAGCGGAAAGTATGGCAACCTTTATTACTATGACAGCGATGGCAAAATGGTATTCATCAACGCGGGCACAATCGATGAAAGCGGGAATGTGAGCCTTGAGTTCAGCCATGCGTCGGATTATCTGCTCGTCATGTCAGATAAGCAGATGAGTCAGGCGGATGTGCCGGATGAGTTCCAGACACAGGGAGAAGGCACAGGAGCAGAAGCAAACACAAATGGAGTGAAGACAGGAGACGAAACAAATGCTGTGCCATATCTCGTACTGATGATTTTGTGTGCGGGAGTTGTCGGAACCATTGTGGTTCGGAAAAAATATTTCACAAAATAAAATATTCCTTGTCAGAAGGAAGATGATAAGAATAAGAAGATGAAAGAGGCTGTAGCCTAAAAGCGGGCCGGGAACCTTCAAACAGGATCCCGGCTCTTGTCATACAAAGCAACATTGTAAAGATTATTTGTCTGCACCTTCACTTTCGAGAAATTGTGCAACAGTCATACACTTTGGATGTTCCATATCCAAGCTGAGAAAATCTTTGTCTCCCGTAAGGATGATGTCTACATCCGACACGATGGCCGCATTTAGAATTGGCTGGTCTTTTGCATCTCGTATCAGCTTTTCCGCATGGTCTACCGCCGGGATTAACTCATAGGACATTTCCGCAAGCAGAACTTCCATGTCCGGCAGATATTTCGGCGCTTTCCGTCCAAGAATATCCCGCAGTTCCACGATGTTTCGGTCGCACAAAACAATTTCATGGTTATCTGCGATGTGGAATAGAGCCTTTGCTGGTTTTGAACGGGGGAAGAGCAATGCAGAAAACAAAATATTTGTGTCTATCAGTATCCGCATGTTACCGGCCCTCTCCATAACGCACTTCGTCTACAAGTGCCTGAATATCCTCTTCGCTAGTAATTTCCATCATTTCGGCTGCACCGGAAAAAGCTTCCTGTGCTTTCCGGATAGCGGCGGCGGAGGCATTGCTGACAACAATCTCCCCATTCTGCTTTTGGAAGAACAGGATTTTATCGCCAGATTTAAGACCAAGCTGCCGTCTGATTTCTACCGGCACAGTGATTTGACCGTTTGCAGAGATTTTCGCTAAATTCATATCAGTCATCCTTTCTATTCTTGAGAATTCAATTTTTCTTTATATCTGGTTATATTGTATCCCACACACATGTATAGCTGAACTATTGTACTTGAAAAAATACAATTTTTCTTATTTTATCCTTGCAATAAATCCCAATATCCGCTATACTCCGGTTTTTGACACTAAAAAAAGAAAAAAAGCTCTACACCCCTTGATTTTACTG
>ERZ1643251.2690-NODE-2690-length-17653-cov-6.222412_pt1 | contig 17653 bp, 22 predicted proteins | sample MGYA00579261_ERZ1643251 | MGnify/ENA primary metagenome ERZ1643251 (study PRJEB29033, sample SAMEA4952267) | chicken gut metagenome | biome: Broiler Chicken; feature: Gastrointestinal Tract; material: Caecum | place: Ireland | collected 2018 | study: Broiler...
ACGTGGCCGCTGCTGTTAAGGAGATTAAGGCCGGTAAGATCGAGTACCGTCTCGATAAGACCAACATCATCCACTGCCCCATCGGCAAGGTTTCTTTCGGCGCTGAGAAGCTGACCGAAAACTTTGAGGCCTTGATCAACGCTGTTATCAAGGCCAAGCCCTCCGCTGCCAAAGGCCAGTATATCAGAAGCTGCGTCCTGGCCTCCACCATGGGCCCCGGTGTGAAGGTTTCTACCAGCAAGTACTAAGAGATTCTTTTCATTTGGAATCCACTTCCCCGCCGGTTTGCACCGGCGGGTTTTCGTGAGACTGTGCAACGCCATGGTTTTTCGTTTTTTTTGAAAAAGTGCTTGACATTTTATCAGCTGCAAGCTATAATAATCAAGCTGCCAGAGACAGCAGGAGGCTACGCCGTAATGGGACATCCCATCCTGCCGAGGTGATTGCACAGTATATGCTTTTTCTGTGTCCTCACGTCTTTTGGCGCGAGGACACTTTATTTTTCGGAGGTGACACTTCAAATGCCCAACGCAAAGGTACTGGAAAGCAAGAAGGCTGCCGTCGACGCTCTGGCTGAGAAGCTGCAGGGTGCTACCGCCGCCGTCTTTGTGGACTACAAGGGTATTACGGTTGCTCAGGACACTGAGCTGCGTAACCAGTTCCGTGCTGCCGGTGTGGAGTATACGGTTGTCAAGAACACTCTGACTCGGTTTGCCGCCAACAAGATTGGCTACAACCAGTTTGATGAGCTGCTCAACGGCACCACTTCCCTGGCCTGCACCACCGGCGATCCCATCGCCCCTGCTCGTATCATCTGCGAGTTTGCCAAGAAGAACAAGGATTTGCTGAAGATCAAGGGCGGCATCATCGAAGGCAGTGTGCTGTCTGCTGAAGAGCTGAACGCTTTCGGCGAACTGCCCTCCAAGGACGCTCTGCTGTCTCAGGTTCTGGGCACCTTCCTGGCTCCCATCACCAGCCTGGCCGTCGTGCTCGACCAGATCTGCAAGGCCCAGGGCGGCGACACTGCTGCTGCTGAGTCCACTGAAGGCTAATTTACGATTCTAAACTACATTTTAGGAGGATATTTACAATGGCTAGCGAAAAAGTTTTGGCTATGATTGAGGAAGTTAAGGCTCTGTCCGTTCTGGAGCTGTCCGAGCTGGTTCATGCTCTGGAAGAGGCTTTCGGTGTTTCCGCCGCTGCCGCCGCTGTTGCTGCTCCCGCTGCCGGTGCTGCTGCTGGTGCCGCTGCTGAGGAGAAGACCGAGTTCGACGTCGAGCTGAAGAGCGCCGGCGCCAACAAGATTGCTGTTATCAAGGTTGTCCGTGAGGCTACCGGCCTGGGCCTGAAGGAAGCCAAGGCTATGGTTGATGGCGCTCCCGCCAAGGTTAAGGAGGCTATGTCCAAGGATGACGCCGAGGCTCTGGTTGCCAAGCTGAAGGAAGCTGGCGCTGAGGCCGAGGCTAAGTAAGAATTTTCTTACTGGTACTCCCCTGGATTTTTTCTCATTATTCATTCAATAATGACATAAAAGGAACCCAAGGTAATTACATGATTACCCTGGGTTCCTTTTTAGCTGCTCTTTTTGGGAAGCACTGTAAATCAATATGTACTATTTCCAGTAGTTGTGATATAGTGAAGATACATTCTAGCATTACAGGAGGCGTACATCATGAAAAAAATAGTCTCATTGATTCTGCTTCTGGCGATGACCCTATCCCTGTCTGTATCGGCTTGGGCAGCTGACACGTCTTCTTTTGACGACGTTTCCCAAAGCAATTGGGCCTACCAGTATGTGGAGCAAGCAGCGAAAGAGGGCTGGGTCGGCGGTGTTGGCGACAACCAGTTCAACCCTGACGGCAAGGTAACCGGTGCGGAATGGTATACCATGGTGATCAGAGCCTTTTTCGCTGACAAAATCCCGGAAGTGGTTCCTGCTGGCCAGTGGTACAGCGAAAAGTGATATGCTCCTTATGCAGCAGCCGGCAACAAGCTGGAATTTGCGGAGCGTCTGGACTATGCCACCCCCAAGGATATCATGGAGCGCCCTCTGACGCGTGCAGAGATGGCATCTGTTATCTTCAAAGTTTTCTCCTGGTATGACCTGCAGCTGGCTAGCGACGTGCTGGACAAGGCAGGGCAGAGCATCCCTGACCTCAACAATTATGCTATGGAAGATGGCCGGCGCGGACCGATCATTAAATGCTATGCTCTGGAAATTATCACTGGCACGGACAGCCAGGGTACGTTCAACGGTGAGGCCGATATGACCCGTGCGCAGGCGGCAGTGACGCTGTGCCGTCTGGCGGATGTCCTTGAGGCCCAGGCAAATGGTACACTGCCCGGCCTGATTGGCGCAAACGTATCAAATTGATTCTTCCTATCTCAAGGGATAACTGAATTTTTTACGTTGTAGCCAAACTGGACCAGTCAATTCCAGGATAGGCCAGTTCTTTATTGAAAAGTGGGCGGTCTGCAAGCAGAGTACTAGCAGACCGCCCACTTCCCTATCCTTCGTTTGGATAGATACATAGTACTTGCCGTTGCTCCAGCAGCTGTAAAAAAGATTTCTCGGGAGGGCGATTTGTTACAATACAATCAATTTGATCCAGTTCCGCGATTTTCACAAAGGAGACTTTCTCAAACTTGGAAGAATCCACTGCCAGAATCCGCGTGTTGGCACCGCGCATCATGGTCTGTTTGGTCGATGCATGGTCTTCGCTGGAATCGGTAATGCCGGAGACAGGGTCTACACCCTTACAGGACATAATGGCTTTGTCCACATGGTAATTCTGCAACATCTGGTGGCACTGGGAGCCTACTAGCGCCATGGTATCCCGTTTTAGACGTCCGCCGGTGAGCAGGATATTCCAGCCCTCCACGTCGCTGAGTTCCACTACAATTTCCACGGAGTTGGTGATGACGGTCAACTCTTTTTTATCCTTCAACTGTTTGGCAATATACAGAGAGGTGGAGCTGTCATCCAGCATGATATGGTCTCCATCGACAATCTGACTGCACACCAGTTTTGCAATGGTTCGTTTGGCCTCTACATTGGTTTTGTTGCGGATGGTATAGGACAAATCTGTCTTAGTACTGTTACCCCAGATGGCGCCGCCATATGTCTTGGTGGCGTAGCCCTCCTTTTCCAGCTTGTCCAGGTCCCGGCGGATGGTTTCTTCGGTCACACCGTAGTGTGCCGCCAGTTGGCTTACCAGTACCCGCTGTTCCAGCCGCAGTTTATTGAGAATCTCGTTTTTTCGTTCGATTGCAAGCATATGGTCCCACCTTATCCTGTGCGGATCGAATTCCCGCAGATTGGTCTTTTCTTCTCATTATATCCTGTATTCTTTAAAAATCAAGTTTTATGTTGGATTACATTGTTTTAATTGGTTTCTTTTGAGGAGTGTAACTTTTTTAAAAGTTTTTTCAGCTGGTTTTGTCACCTTTTTTTCTTTTGTCACTCTTTTGTAGCTTTTTGCCCATTAAACCGTAAATTATTGGGGAATTTCGTAAATTTCTCTGGAAAAAATGCAAATTGATAGTTGCTTTTTTCGCCATACTTTGATAGCATAGATTCCAGCAGCCCCCATTGGTCTGTGATTATGTTAATTTGTGAAGGGACGGGCGTCCATGGTTTTTTCCAGCTTAATCTTTTTGTTTCTTTTTTTACCAGCCTGTGTTTTACTGTATTTTGCGAGACCTTCCATTTCCTATAAAAACTGGGTGCTGGTAGTATTCAGCCTATTTTTCTACGCCTGGGGCGAGCCGCTGTATGTATTGCTTCTGCTCTTTTCCACGTTTGTAAACTATTTGATCGGAAGGCTGATTGGCGGCCCGGACAACCCACGGGGCAAGCTATGGATGATTCTCTCCGTCATCTTTAACCTATCCTTACTGGGTTACTTTAAATACATTGGTTTTTTGGTGGAAAACCTGAATCTCCTGGGACTCCATTTGGCCGCCCCGCAGGTCTCCCTTCCCATTGGTATTTCCTTCTACACGTTCCAGACCCTTTCCTATGTCATTGATGTTTACCGCGGACAAGTAGCGGTTCAGCGTTCTTACCGAAATTTCCTGCTGTACGTTTCCATGTTCCCTCAGCTGATTGCAGGCCCCATTGTCCGATACTCGGAGATTGAGCCCCAATTGTCCCAACGGAAAATCAACTATGCCAGTATTTTTTACGGACTGCTGCGATTCTGCATCGGCTTGGCCAAAAAAGTTCTTCTCGCCAACTATGCAGGCCAGGTTGCCACACAGCTCCTTGGCGGCACACTGTCGGCTACCACAACGTTGGGCGGCTGGTTGGGAATTCTGATGTACACATTCCAGATCTATTTTGACTTCTCCGGTTACTCGGATATGGCTATTGGTTTGGGCCGTGTATTTGGTTTCCGCTACTCAGAAAACTTTGACCTGCCCTACATGTCCCGTTCGATCACAGAGTTCTGGCGCCGCTGGCATATTTCCCTGGGCAGTTTTTTCCGGGACTATGTTTACATTCCGTTGGGTGGCAATCGCCGCCACCATGTCCTCAACCTGCTCATTGTTTGGACGCTGACGGGCTTGTGGCACGGTGCCAGCTGGAACTTTGCCCTGTGGGGCCTGTACTTCTTCGTACTGCTGTATATTGAAAAATCCATCCCTCATGTACTGGGGAAGATTCCATCGGTTCTGCGGTGCCTGGGAACCTTCTTTCTGGTGGTTCTGGGCTGGGTCCTGTTCTACTGCACGGATTTGACCCAGCTGGGCCAAACCTTTGGACTGCTCTTCGGTCAGGTGGGTATTGGCTTCACTAACACACAGATGAATATTACATTGCTGAATAATCTGCCGTTGCTGCTGGTCTGCATCCTGGGCAGTACTCCCATTCCCCGCTTTATTGGTATGATTTTCAGCGGCATCTGTGCGGAAAACCCCAAGTCCAAACCGAAAAAACGCATTGTATACACCTTGGTCGTCTACGTATTCGATCTAGTGCTGCTGGGCCTGTCGATTGTCTCCCTCATTGGCTCCAGCTTTAACCCATTCCTCTATTTCCGCTTCTGACGGGAGGTGTTCCCATGAAAAAACTGTATATTTGCCTGATGGGTGCTTTGCTGGCTGTGTTGACCGCAGTTGGCGCTATTTCCCTGCTGGATACGGACCCTACCGTTTTGGCTGGCGAAAACCGCAAGATTGAAAAGCCAAAATTCTCTTGGAGCGCCCTGCTGGACGGTTCCTATGTACAGCAGTTGGAATCCTACTATACGGATACGTTCCCTTTCCGTGAAAAGCTGATGCCGTTGAATCAGGAGTTGAACAAGTTCTATTACTACTCCGGCAGTGGTGACAGCAACTATCTGGCCATCGATTTCAACGGCGGCGCAGAACAGGGCGGCGAGTCCCTCCACGATGTGGAGAATGCCCTCAACAATCCTGAAGGTGCCGGCAACACCACGACTCCGGAGACCACAGATCCTTCGACTGATACACCGGAGCAGCAAACGCCCTTTACCGGCAATGCTGAGGAAGAAACTACAACGCCGCCGGATATCGACATTCCTGATGAGAATCAGGCTGCGGCTATTGGTACAATTATCGTTGTGGGCGATAATGCCATGGACATTCCCACGGCAAACAATGAGGTTATTGATTCCTATGCCGATGCGGTCAACAATCTCTCGCAGGCATTGGGGTCCGATGTGCGGACCATTTCCCTGGTAACACCCAACTCTGGTGAATTCTACTCCCCTGAAAGCTCTCACACTGGTTCCCACTCCCAAAAGGACATGATTGACCGGTGTTATAACGCTATGAATGATAATATCGTGACTGTGGATGCCTACTCAGCGTTGCGGGACCATGCCAACGAATATATCTATTTCCGCACCGACCATCACTGGACGGCTTTGGGCGCTTACTATGCCTATACTCAGTACTGCAAGGCTACAGGTTTTGACCCGGTGCCGCTGGATCAATTCCAGACCGGTACTTATGAGAATTTTCTGGGCTCCATGTACACCTATACGCAGAAATACCCCCAGAGCCAGGCCCTCAAGGATAACCCCGATACGCTGACCTATTATCTGCCCATTGTGGAGACCCACGCCAAGTATTATTCCGATGCTACGTTGTCGGATGGAATTGCCATCAGCGTTGTCTACACCAAACTGGCGGAAAATGTGTCCAATAAGTATCTTTGCTTTATCGGCGGTGATACGCCGGTCTGTGTGGTGGAGACAGCCGTTGAAGATGGCCCGGTGTGTATGGTGCTGAAAGAGTCTTATGGCAATGCCTTCGTTCCCTTCCTTACCAGCCATTACAGTAAGATCATCGTCATTGACCCCCGGCAGTTCAACCAGGATGGCAAGCCTAGTTTGGATTTACCTGCCTTTGCCAAGGAGCAGGGAGTGGATGATTTGCTGGTAATCAACTACCCCTTTATGATCAATAACTCTTATTATGTCAGCCTGTTAAATCGCCTGATTCCCTCCTGACAGAAAAAACGCTCGACCTAGCAGGCCGAGCGTTTTTTGCTGATTACAGCGCAATTTCGATGGCTTCCCGAATATTTCGCACCCGCAGCAGCTCCATACCTTTCGGTGCAATCAGCTGCTCCGTTCCCTGCCGGGGAATGATGCACTGGGTAAAGCCCAAACGGGCAATCTCTCCCAACCGCTGGGGCAGATTGGATACAGACCGGATTTCACCGGTAAGACCTACCTCCCCTACAGCCGCCAATGCGTCCGAGATGGGACTGTCCCGAAAACTGGACGCTACTGCCAGGATTACCGGCAGATCTGCCGCCGGTTCATCAAGTCGCAGACCGCCAATGACGTTGACATAGGCGTCACAGGCTGACAGGTTCATCCCACCGCGCTTTTCCATGACGGCCAGCAACAGCGCTGCCCGGTTATAGTCGAAGCCGTCTGTGGTACGACGAGGCACGTTGAAAGTGGTCGCTGTCACCAATGCCTGAACCTCCGCCAGCACCGGACGTGTTCCCTCCATGGCACAGGCCACGCAAGTACCAGGGGTATTCAGCGGCCTGCCTGCCAGCAGCATCTCCGAAGGGTTGGGGACTTCTCTTAATCCGGTGTCAACCATTTCAAAGACACCCAGTTCATTGGTGGAACCGAAGCGGTTTTTTTCCGCCCGCAAAAGACGGTAGTTGGTGTTGCGATCGCCTTCAAAATACAGAACGCAATCTACCATATGCTCCAGAACCTTTGGGCCGGCAATGGCGCCCTCTTTATTGACATGGCCCACTACAAACACTGTGATGCCATACGTTTTAGACAGCCGCATCAGAGACATGGTGCAGTCCTTTACCTGGGAAATACTGCCCGGCGCGGAAGTTCCATCGGCGTCATACAATGTTTGAATGGAGTCGGCAATGAGAATGTCAGGTTGCACTTCGCTGACAGCGCTGAGGATTTCTCCCATACTGGTTTCTGACAGAACCAGAAGCTTTTCACTGTCCACAGCCAATCGCTGGGCGCGCATTTTCAGCTGCCGCTCACTTTCTTCGCCAGAGACATATAGTACAGTGTGTTCCTGGCAGACATAGCGGCAGATTTGCAGCAATAAAGTGGATTTGCCGATGCCTGGCGCACCGCCTACCAAGACCAGGGAGCCTTTGACAGCTCCGCCGCCCAATACCCGGTCCAGTTCAGCAGAACCGGAGGAAAACCGAATCTCGTCGGTACCCTCTACTTCGGCCAGGGTCTTAGGTTTCCGAATTGTCCCCCGGACAGGAGAAGCCGCTTTTGGCAGAGGCGATTTCTGCTCTTTATATTCCTCAATGGAATTCCATGCGCCGCAGGCCGGACACCGCCCTTGCCACTTCATGGTTTCATTGCCGCAGTTGGTACAAAAATAAATGGTTTTAGACTTCACGTTCGTTCTGCTCCTCTGCAGCCCAGCCATTGATACCGACGCCAATGGCCAGGGCCAGTTTCTTTTGGTAATCCCCATCCTGCAGCAGCAGATCCTCCGCTTCATTGGAGAGAAATCCACATTCAATAAGGATGCCGGGGCACTGAATATGATTCATCAGATAGACGGTCTCCGCCGGTTTGATCTGCCGCTGATTATCCGGATCCACTGCACTGCGCAGCGTCTCCTGCATCCCTTCCGCCAGTTCGCGGCTGGATTCTGTTGCGGCGTAAAACACCTGAGCGCCAGAATAGCGGCCATCTTCAAACATGTTTTGATGGATGCTGATCAGAACGGCTCCCGGTGTTTGATTGGCCATCTGGACGCGGTTTTTTAGATCAGATGCTTTCTTCTCACTGATAGTTTCTGCCGCAGCATCATATATGGCGGTATCGCTTTCCCGGATCATTTTTGTTGGGAAGCCCAGAAAGGCCAGAAACGTATCCGTCCGGCGAGCAATTTCCAGGTTGATCTGGCTCTCCTGTACACCGGAAATGGACGTGGCACCGCCGTCTTCCCCGCCGTGACCGGCATCCACCACCACCGTATAACCATCTGCCGTACTGCCCAGGACAGCCGCCATACCGCTGCGAGTGGTGCGGCTGCCGGAGTGCAGTCCGGCCAGTGTCAGACTAATAAACAGAACCAGGCATCCAAGCCATAGAGCCAGTGGTTTTTTCATTCATATCACCCCTCTACAGCATACGGCCTGCTGACGCAGATATGCCAAAAACTGATGTCGTTGGAACGCGTCGAAAGCCGTTGGCATAGACTGCATCGTGGGGAACTCCCCAGCAGTATGACAGAAGGAGGAATCTTCATTGGATACCACTGTGATCCGACCGGCTGCCGCCTGTAACGACAAAAACGGCTGTTTGCCGGCCTGTGCGCCCCTAGCAAACCCCTTTGTTCCTTTTCAGCGGGAAAATGCTGAGACCTACCAAGCCCCCAAAGCTCTGATCCGCGGCACGCTGTTTCCCGGACTGGATTTGCCCTTTATGGGGCTGGTCAACCGGACGGAGAAAAACACACCTTTGGGTGAACTGATGGCGCTGAGCTTCGCCATGCACGAATTGGGACTCTATTTGGATACCCATCAAAATGATGCAGAGGCCACCAAGCTGTTCCAACAGTACGCCGATCTCTATGAGCAGGGCCGCCGGACCTATGAAGCGAAGTACGGACCCTTGCAGCAAAGCGACGGCGTCACGGATGGAAAATACGTCTGGCTGCAAGACCCCTGGCCTTGGGATTATGTGAAGGATGGAGGTACCAAGTAATGTTTGTCTATGAAAAAAAGCTCCAATACCCGGTACGTATTGCCCATACCAATCCAGACTTGGCTACTATCATATTGACGCAATACGGTGGCCCGGACGGTGAACTCGGCGCTTCCCTGCGCTATCTGTCCCAACGGTATTCCATGCCTTTCCCAGAGCTGAAGGGTTTGCTGACCGACATCGGTACAGAAGCATCGAAAAGGAACCACTACAAGCGTTCAGGATGTGCTTGTGTAATGATACTGTAGCACAAAACCGCCGTTTATTCAACACAATAACCCTTAATCGGTGAAGCAGAAAACCTGTGACAGATGTTGTAAGCGCAGCTCCATATGACGGTCCTTCCATACAGTTAATCGCTCCAAAACAGACTTGCAGAAAACGTCACTCACTGTCTCCAGACACAGGATGGATTGGAGCTGTGCTGTAATCTCCCCTTTTCGCTGTTCCACATTCTGCCCTGCTGCATGAAGCTGTCGGGCCTTTTCCTGTCGCAGTTCCAACTGTTTTAGCTGCTGTGTATACCGCTGTTGCATGACATTTAGATCCTCCATGGTGATTTGACCTGAAAAACAAGCGTCCATGGCTACCTCTTTTTTACGTCGGATTTGTGCCATCTCTGTTTCTAACCGTACTGGGTCTTCTGTCAATTCCTGTTCATCGCTACGGATCACGTCCATGGCCAGCGCTGTCACATGAGCAATCACAGCATCACGGTCCATGGACAACTGCATCAGAGCAGTACGCAGCATGTGCATGGCGTCATCATCTCGGACCAGCTTCCCCACAGAACAGGCAGCCGAACCGTCTCTTGCTGCCATATTACAGCACCATCGGCGCGTTTTGGTGCCATCCTTGGCATACCGAAATCGTCCCACAAACACACCGCCACATTGGCCGCAATGGATTTTCCCGGAGAAAATGTATCGGTTAGACTGTCCGCCGCTGCTGGGCTGCTTCCGGTTTTTTGCCATTCGTGCCTGGGCCATGGTCCAAAGTTCGCGGCCAACTATAGGTGTATGGTGATTTTCTATGCGGATAAACGGGATTTCCCCGGTATTTCTCCGCTTCTCATGGGTCAGATAATCCGGCGTATATGTCTTTTTCTGCACCAAATCTCCCACATATTTCTCGTTTTTTAAAATTTTAAGTATACCATTGGCGGTCCATTTCCCATTGCCGCGATGTGTCAGTTGCCCCTCACGGGTCAAAATTTGTGCAATTTCCGCTGTGCTGATTTGCTCTACAGCGTACAGCTCAAAAATCCGCCTAACCAACTCCGCGCCGTCTGGCTCTATAGTCAGTATTCCATTTTTCACTGTGTAGCCCAACAGAGAATGACCAAAGACCACGCCTTTTTCCATCTGCCGGGTTTGTCCCCAAGTCACCCGGCTGGATGTTTTTCGGCTTTCCTCCTGAGCCATGGAGGCCATAATGGATAGATAAAGCTCCGCGTCGGAATCCAACGTACAGATCCCATCCAACAAAAAGCGAACGCCGACTCCCAATGCTTTCAGTTCCCGGGTATAGGCGATGGTATCGAGGATGTTACGGGAAAACCGGCTGACCTCCTTGGTCAAAATCAGCTGAAATTTCCCGGCGTAGGCATCTTCAATCATTCGATTGAATTGGGTGCGTTTTTTTGTACTGGTACCCGTGATACCTTCGTCAGCATAAACGGCATACAATTCCCAATCGGGATGATGTTGGATATAGTCTCGAAAATACCGTTGCTGTGATGCAAAAGAGCTGTGCTGGTCCTCCTGATCGGTGGACACCCGGCAATAGCTGGCGACATACATCATACTAATTCTTCCGGAACCGGTCTGACAGAACCACGCTGCTGCCGTGCCAGCCGGTCACAAGCAGCGCGGCATTGCATGGCACTGAGCTGCCCTTGCTCTTTTAAAGCCAACAGCAGTGCTTTTTTCAGATGGTATAAAAAGACCGGGTCTGTCTTTGGTGTAATGGGATGGTCCTGGAGAACTCCTTCCAGCTTTGCAAATTGTTTGGCCATGTCCCCTGCCTCCTTTCGGTCCAATCTATGCAGTTCTGTCGCCCCAATTGACCAAAAAATGCCCCGTGACAGAATAAATGCAGTCTGCCACGGGGTCAAGTGTCTAAGTTATGTCAGAGTTGTAGGGCTAGATCTTAAAATGTCTACAATTCTGCCCAGTACACATCATAAATTAAGAAATTCTCGTCCAAATCAGCACGCCCTATCAGATAATATCGAAGATATCGCCCGTCCCCTCGCTGCGGCGCAGATGCTTGCAGAGCTTCGTTCAGGATCCAGCTGAAATCGGCTCCTACAATGCCATATTCCACAAGACCGTATGTTTCCAGTGTATCGGTAATGGATTCTTGTACTGGCTCAGAGAAAGTAAATATTTCTTCTGTCGTCAGAGTCTCCAATGAGTGAATCGTAATTTCCGATTCATATCGTCCTTCCTGAATGGACTGTACATTATTCTCCAACGCCTGCTGCAGCAATGCATCACCGGCCAGCGCCACAAAGGGTTGAAATTCTTCTGCCATTGGAAGATAGTAAAAATCATAGACAATGGCTTCCAGTGCATTTTCTACCGTATCTTCCATGCGAAACACCCGGTCGCCAAACACCGTTTCTGATGGTAAAGCCCCATCCGATACAGATAATGATGGGAGGTCCACATAATACTCTGCCAAAGGGTTTGCATCTGCTGCTGGCGGCGTTTCTGCTGTTACTGGAGTTTCAACTGGGGGCTGTTCTTCTTCGGGCAAAGTTATCGGCTCCTGAACTGGAAGGTTCCCGTTGGTAAACGCACATCCCATTGCCAGTAAGGCCAGCAGCACTGTGAGCACAACAGCCCAGATCTGTGCGGTTTGTCCGACGGCAATGGCCTGAATCCGTTTTTGAATTTGCCGCCCACCCTTGGACAAGGTGGCGGCGGTACTGGCTGAAACATGGGTATTGGCAGCCAATGTGAGAATAGTCCGGCCATATGCGATACGTTCTGAGTGGCCCAGCTGCCGAAGTACCGAGGCGTCACAGGCTAGCTCGGCATCGGTACGACTGAGATATGCGGCCAACCAGACCAAGGGATGGTACCACCAGAGAACAACGCAGACCGTCCGCAGACAGGCCCAGATATGGTCACCATGACGCAGATGGACCATCTCATGGTGCAGCACATGTGACTGAATCGTCTCATCCCCCGCCGTTGCCGTCGTCAGATAGATGGACGGATGCAGCAGGCCAAACAGGCAAGGTGATGGTGTATCAGCTATATAAACCGGAATGCTGCCATTTCGCTGCAGCAGTATTCTGGTCCGCTGCAAGTGATTGGCGAAAGATAAATTGCGCAGCAGGAACCAAAGGGCTGTCACAGCCATTCCAATTTTCCAGATGACATCCAACGTCACAGTCCATGGCTGAGATGAAACGGTGTTGGTTTCTGCTCTTTCAGGTGTCACCAGTGTAGGTTGCTTCCCTATCGAAGGTGTTTCCACGTGCTCCGGTATTGCTTGAACCACTTCTAGTTGCTGCGTTTTTGACGATGGCAAAATATTTTCCCAGGAGAGCACACTGGAACCCAAAGAAACAGGCACCAGAAGACGAACTAATACCAGCAGCCACAAGCCATAGCGCAGCCCGGCTCCCAGCTTTCGCCCCAAGAGTGCTCGTACAACCAAGACCAGGACCAATAGTATGGTTCCGGATACAAACCATTCAACGTTCATGGGTACTCCCCTCCTCCGCTTTTTGCAAAATGGTGTACAGTTGATCCAGTTCCTCCTGGCTCAAGGCATTCTCTTCCACCATGGCATGCATCATCAGGCCGATGGAGCCTCCGTAGACCTTTTGGAGAAATCCACGGGTTTCTTCCAGCACTGCTGTCCGATGGTCGGCTATCGGGTAGAATTTTTTAGCACGGTCGCCTGATTCATGGCGAACTGCACCTTTTTCCTCCAGGCGTGTCAACATCTTGATGATAGTATGCTTGGACCAACCGGTGTCGTGTGCCATGGCATGGACTAGCTCTGTAATGGTCTGAGGAGAGCGAGTCCACAGGGCCGTCATCAGTTTCCATTCTCCATCTGATAAGGCAATGGTTCGGCTCATAGGTATCCCTCCTATCGCTATGGATATTCTACCCTCACCATACCATACAGGTAGACGTCTGTCAACCTGCATGGTAGAAATTTGTCTACCAAATTCGATTGGTCCATTGACACTCTTGCAAAAACGGAAGATTGTGCTATGATGTCAGTATATGTGTGTTTAAAGTATAGGAGGAGCTACCTATGGAAGAGCCTAAACAGAACGCCGTCCGTAAAACTGTAAAAACCGGCATATCTTTTGGCAGTGCCTTGGCCATGGTTATCAGCTATACAACTTGGCAGTCTGTGGGGTGGGCAATTTTCCATGGACTGCTTAGCTGGGTTTATGTAGTTTACTTTGTGTTGAAATACTGAACTTATCAGCCAGAAAGGAGCATTTTCGGTGCGGACTCATTCCATGTTTTTATCTTCTCTTGGCGTCATTGGCGGCGCTGACGGTCCAACTGCTGTCTTTGTAACCGGTCAAAAAGAAGCGCTGCTGTTTGTGTTGGCTTTTGTAGGAACTGTTGTGCTGGTTGCATTGGCAGTTCGGTTTCTGCACCGTCGAAAATAACTGTAAAAACCGGCTCTGCCACAGGGCAGAGCCGGTTTCCATCTGTATCATTCTAAATCAACTGCATTGAATCGCTACTTTGATGACACCGTCCCGCCGCGCTTCAAACAGTGTATAGGCCTGCTCAATTTCTGCCAACGGGAATTGATGTGTAATCAACGGTGTAGTGTCCAGTTTGCCTTCCGCAATCAGCGACAGAGTTTCCCGGCAATGACAACCGTCTACTCCGCCTGTTTTAAAGGTTAAATTCTTGCCGTACATCTCCGGAAGCGGCAGCAATTGCGGTCCGTCATACAATGCCACTACGGTAACAATGCCATTGGGACGGGCAGATTTCCAGGCCATGCGAAATGTTTTGGGACTGCCGGCCACTTCTAATACCACATCAGCACCACCGTGTACGCTGTACTGTTGAACTGCCGCCGGCAGTTTTTCCGGCAATACAGCAATTACTTCCGGATAGTGGCGGCGCACAAAGGCCAACCGCTCCACGTCTTTGTCACACACAAGGATACAATGGGGGTGGTGTAGCCGGACACATTGCAGTGTACAAAGCCCGGTAGGGCCTGCGCCCAAAATCAACACTGTATCCTGGGGCTGTATTTCCGATATCTGTGCAGCCCAATAGCCGGTGGCCAGTACATCGCCTACCAGCAAAGCCTGCAGATCCGTTACATTGTCAGGAATTTTTGTCAACCCCTGATCTGCATAGGGCACCCGCACATATTCTGCCTGCCCGCCGTCAATCCGACAGCCCAGCGCCCAACCGCCATTGGGGTCTGTACAGTTGTTGACCCAGCCATGTTGGCAGAAAAAGCACTGGCCGCAGAACGTCTCCACATTGACTGCCACACGGTCTCCAGGATGGAGTGTGGTGATTGCGCTGCCCACCTGCTCTATCACGCCAACCATCTCATGGCCGACAGTGATACCCGGCACCGCCCGGGGAACGGAGCCATGCTTAATATGCAGATCGCTGGTGCAAATACTGCTGAGCGTCACCCGTACAATGGCATCGCGGTCCTGCTCCAGTATCGGAATGGGCTTTTGCTGCAATGCAAACTCCCCTTGCCGAATATAGGTATATGCAAGCATTTCATTTTTCATATCGATACCGCACCACTTTGTTGATGTAAGCATTTAATCCGTAGCCCTGGGCTGCCAGCTGCTTCATGGTTTCCACATGGCTTTCCCCAGCCGAGGTATAGGAATACCGATAGATTCTGGCAGAATTGTGAAATTTGACATCAATATACGTTGGAGCAATGTCATAGGCTGCCACATCGGAAACACCACTGATATTGCCGTATTGCTGCATTCTGATCACTCCCTTTTTTCATTCGGTAGATCTATATCAATAGTATAGCAGATTCTTCATGGAATGTAAAACAAAACGAGGCACACTTGGACCGCCATTGTAAGACATTGGTGCATGTATCTTGTCAGTCTGGGGCAAAGACGGTATACTGGAAATAAGAAGGAGGCGATATCCATGGAATTACGGGTTTTACAGTATTTTTTAGCGGTGGCCCGGGAGCAAAGCATTTCGGCAGCGGCGCAATCGCTGCACCTGACCCAGCCCACCCTTTCCCGGCAGCTCAAAGAACTGGAAGAGACGTTGGGCAAACAGTTGATGATTCGAGGCGGCCGAACCATTACCCTGACCGAGGAGGGGCTGCATCTGCGGAAGCGGGCGCAGGAAATTCTGGACCTGGTGGGGCGGACGGAAAAGGAGATCATGCAGTCTCAGGAAACTGTCAGTGGAGATATCTATATTGGAACTGGAGAAACAGACGGCGTCCGGCAGATTGCCAGAGTTGCCCGTTCCCTGCAAGAACGATATCCAGCGGTACAGTTCCACATCGTTAGTGATGACGCCGCAGATGTCTGCGAGCAGCTGGACAAGGGGCTGTTGGATTTCGGCATGCTTCTGGGGGACATTAACAAAATGAAATATCACTATTTGGAACTCCCCATGCGGGATACCTGGGGTGTTTTAATGCGGCGTGACAGCCCGCTGGCAAAGAAATCATCTGTCACGCCGGAGGATCTTTGGGACCAACCGTTGATCCTGTCCCGGCAGGTAGATAACAAGGGTGGGCTCTACCGATGGCTGCGGCGAGAGCCGTCGGAACTGCATACCGTCGCCACCTATAATCTGATTTTCAATGCTTCTTTGATGGTGGATGAGGGCATGGGGTACGCCTTTGCGCTGGATAAACTTATCAATACCACTGATAAAAGCCTCTGTTTCCGGCCATTGGAACCCCGTTTGGAACTGGGCATGTATCTGGTCTGGAAAAAATCCCAGCTGTTTTCTAAACCAGCAGAGTTGTTTTTACATCAACTGCAACAACAGCTGCATTTGGCAGAATAACCTATAAAAACTACATTTTTCCACCAGCTGCCGCATCCAGAATGCCATAACGGTTCCATTTTGAACCGTTTGTCGGTACAGAAGAACTGGGACACCTGGAGATGATTGGCACTATCGTCCACCAACTGACCCGCAATCTTACGGAAGAACAGATCAAATCCAAGGGTTTTGCCCCCTATTTTGTGGACCATACTGCTGCCGTCTACCCTGCTGCGGCCTCCGGTACACCCTGGAGCGCTGCCGGTATGCAGTGCAGTGGTGATCCCATTGCTGATCTGTCAGAGGATATGGCAGCAGAGCAGAAAGCCCGGAAAACCTATGACAATATTCTGCGGCTGTCCGATGACCCTGATGTGAACGATGCTATCAAGTTCCTGCGGGAGCGGGAAATTGTCCACTTCCATCGCTTCGGTGAAGCAAACCATACGAAGTTAAGTAAGCGATTGCCATGAAAATTTTGGCATTGGTCTTGCACATTACTGATTTTGCGATATAATGAAACTACAAAAAGAACAGACGCAGCAGGCGAACGTCTGCTGACCCCGAAAGGAGGTGCAGAATATGCTTGGTCTATATGGAGTTGGTTGGGGCGCGTCCAGTACCTATTGGGGACGGACTGCCGCGGCTGGCCAGAGCACCGTTGTGTCCCGTGCACAGCCTCGCGCCACAGATCAGCCGGTTACCCCGGTGACACCTGCTCCCGCAGTCAGCCGGGACCAGCCCAGCGCCGTCACATTGACCGGTGCAGCGGCTGTCTCCAATTACCGGGAAGGCGCCGACCCTGTTGAGATGGCGGTACGCGGCCGCATCCAATATCTCAGCGAAGAAGAACTGAATGCGGAAGTGGAACAGTCTAAATCTGCCCAGGAGGTCATGAAGGAAAGCGAGTGCCAGACCTGCAAGGAGCGGAAATATCAGGACGGCTCCAACGATCCGGGAGTCTCCTTCAAGACGCCCACCAACGTGGCACCGGAGCAGGCGGCGGCAGCCGTGCGGGGCCATGAGCAGGAGCACGTGGTTCGGGAACAGGCCAAGGCCCAACGGGAGGATCGGGAGGTTGTCTCTCAATCGGTGACCTATCACACGGCCATTTGTCCGGAGTGCGGCAAGGTTTACGTGTCCGGTGGTACCACCCGTACCAGCACCCGTGCAGCCCAGGAGCAGCCAGTTCAAGATCCCACCAATCAGGGGAAACAAACCCCATTCTTTGCTGTAGCATAAAACGATAGCCCAGGGAGATATGCTCCTTGGGCTATCGTTTTGCGCAGGCAAACGTAGTCCAGAGGGCAAACGCTCTCTGGACTACATCAGCTAACACATGAAATTTCCTCTCCTCAAGCGTGGAGATATATCCCTTTATTAGTAAGCGTCAAACGTAACGGCGCATAGACAATCCCAGCTCCGAAATGATTCTCA
>ERZ1643251.2691-NODE-2691-length-17649-cov-15.497158_pt1 | contig 17649 bp, 18 predicted proteins | sample MGYA00579261_ERZ1643251 | MGnify/ENA primary metagenome ERZ1643251 (study PRJEB29033, sample SAMEA4952267) | chicken gut metagenome | biome: Broiler Chicken; feature: Gastrointestinal Tract; material: Caecum | place: Ireland | collected 2018 | study: Broiler...
TGCAGCATAATATCCTGCGCCATATCACATTCCTCCTTCATCCTGCGTACCGAGATACGCCTCAATGACACGTGGATGATTCTGTGCCTCGGCAGGCTTGCCCACAAATATCCTTTCGCCGTAGTCAAAGACGGTCAATTGCTCGCAGACATTCATCACTACGTCCATGATGTGCTCGATCATCAGCACTGTGATATGCAGTTCGTCCTTAAAGTAGTGAACCAGGCTGATCAGCTTATCCACATTCAACGGGTCCAGGCCGGCGGCGCATTCATCCAGAAGCAGAAGCTTTGGATTGTTGATGGCGCCAATGCCGAGCTGGAGCATCCGCCGCTGTCCGATGGAGATGCCTTCCGCCGAATTGTACGCCTTTTTCTCCAGACCAATGGTCTTGAGCATCTCAAAGGCGCGTCCCTCCATGGATTTCAGCTCGCTTTTGCAGCGCGGGGTGCAGAGCATGGCGTCAAGCATGGTGCTTTTTTCAAACAACGCCTGCGCCAAGATCAGGTTGTCCAACACGGACAGGCTTGGGAAAATCCGCAGCATTTGGAACGTTCTGGCGATTCCGCTTTTGGTTACCTTATGCGGCTCCATGCCTGTGATATCCTGATTCCCATTAAAAATGATTTTTCCTGATGTTGGTTTGTAGATTCCGCTGACACAGTTAAAAAGCGTCGTTTTGCCGGAACCGTTGGGTCCGATGATTCCATGAATGGTCCCGGGGGCGACATGCATACTGATATTGTCCAACGCGGTCACGCCGCCGAACTTCATCGTCAGGTTTTCGATTGTCAGCATCAGACTGCGGCCTCCTTACCATCATTTTTTCCACCGGCGTGCTGGTCGCGGATCATCTTCTGCTGCTTATGATACCGGATGGTGCCGACAATTCCACGCTGGAGAAACAGGACTGTCAGGATCATCACCACGCCAAAGGCGATTTTCTGATACTCCGCATAGACGCGGGTGTATTCATAGACCACGGTGATCAGTGTTGCGCCGAGAACGGAACCCCAAGTGCTGCCCAGGCCGCCCAGTACAATCATCAGAAGGAAGTTTGTCTGCAATGCCTGCACAAAGGTAGTGGGATGGATGTATCCTGCATAGTTTGCGTACAGGCAGCCGGCCACTCCGGCAAAGATTGCACACAGTACAAAGGCCATGATTTTAACCTTGCGTACATTCACACCCATAACAGACGCTGCAAGGGGATCGTCCTTGATGGCGGAAAACCGGCGTCCGTAATTGGAGTTGACAAAATTGGTGACAATGATCAATCCTATCAGGACAAATACAAAGATAAAGAAGTAACTCATAGTTTTGGTCTGCATCGTCCATCCAAAAATCTCCAGCTTGGGGATGCGCATGATCCCATTGGACTTATTCGACCATCCGGCGCTGTTGATGACCAGGCGGACGGATTCGGCGAATCCGATGGTGCAAAGGGACAAATATGGCCCTTCCACCTTGAGTGCTGGGATGCCGACAAGCATACCGAAAGCTGCCGAAATAGCGATAGTGACAATCAGGGATGGGACGAATCCAAGACCTCCCTTGGTGGTCAGCAGAGCACCCGCATAGGCGCCTATGCAGTAAAATCCATATTGGCCCATGTTGATTTGTCCGGCCAATCCGGTCACAAAGTGCATCCCAAGCGCCAACAGGATATTGATGCCGATCATACAGCCGATGTGGATGATGTAGTCAGAGGAGAAGATGAGCGGCAGCAAGCAGATAATCATTGCGAACATGCCGGTTAAAATCCAATCCTTTGTCCGAGCCGGTAATTTGTTTATGTTCCATTTCATACCGACACCCCCTTTAAGCCTTCTGTTTTGTCTTGGTGGAAAAAAGACCGCCGGGACGCAGCATCAGCATCAGGATCATGATGACGAAGCTGATGACATCTTTGTAGGCGGACCCAATGAAGTGGCTGCCGAAAGTTTCCACAACGCCTACAATCAGGCCGCCGAGCATTGCGCCGTATACATTTCCCAGCCCGCCGATGACCGCTGCGCTGAAGGCTTTGAGCAGCATGGTCGCAGACATGTTATAGCGGACAAAAATAATCTGGGCGCTGAGAATACCGGAAACCGAGCTTAAAAACGCCGCCAGACCGAACGCAAAGGAGACGATAAAGCGGGTATTGACGCCCATCAGAGCCGAAATCGGTTTGTTATAGGAGACAGCTTTCATTGCAAGTCCAATTTTTGTCTTTTTGAACATCAGATGCAGCAGCGCCATAACAATCAGCGCAACCACGATAACCACCAGATAAACCGGTTGGACGGATACGCTTCCAAGCTGTACCGGGTCTCCGAAGTTGGCGTCGTAGCTCTTGGAAACCGCGCCCCAGATCAGCCAGTAGGCATTTTGTAAAATTGCCGACATACCGAAGCCGGCCACCACAAAGGTCAATCCCCGGATGGAAAAGCCGCCGCCCATATTAAGAATCGGATTATAGATACACTTTTGAATGATGATGGCAACCAGTGCCGTGGCAAAGGAAGCCAGCAGGATTGTCGGAATCATTGGGACGCCCCTGGTAAACAGCACCCACCCCAAAAAGGCGCCCAATGTGAATATCTCGCCCTGGGCAAAATGGATAATATCCAGAGATGCATAAATCAGCGATACAGACAGCGCCAGCATACCATACAAGGCGCCAATGGAAACGCCGATGATCAGCAGATCAATCCATATGCTCATGCAACAACCACCTTTCAAAACATGATGGCAGCCGAATGTACTGCAAATATTCGGCTGCCATATCCATGCTGTTTGCAGAAAATTTTAAGCCGGATCTAAACAGGTGAAGGAGGTCAGCCCTCGGGAGCCCAAAGGCTGGACCATGTATAATCGGATTCCAAACGATAGATACTGCTTTCCTTTTTTCCATCGCGCGAGTCGGCGTCACCGGAAACGCCAAAAGTGGTCACGCCGGTCAGGCCAACCCAATTGGAGACATTCGCCAAGGCGTCGCGTATGGCTGTGCGATCAGCAGCCAGGGTATCCGGCGTGTTGCCAAGCTCAACCTCGCCTAAAATTTCTGTGATCAGTACGATGGTATCATAGGCCTGTGCTGCGTTGTGATCCAATGTTCCGTTGACAACGGAGGAATACTCATTGACGAATGCTTGAATATCTTCACGCGTGTCAGTCGGGCTGAATGTAGTGGAGAAGATAGCGCCCACTGCACTCTCGCCAGCTACGCCGTAAAAGTCGGAGGAGGACATGGACGAGAAGCCGCAGATGGGAATATCAGGGGAGATGCCTACATCCAGACGCTGGGAAACGATAATGGCAAGTTCAGCCTCGTGACCGGCAAATACGATACAGTCCACATCGGCATTTTTTACGGCAAGCAGCTGTGTCTTGAAGTCAATATCACCTTCATTCCACTCCTGAACGATGGCCGGTTCCATACCATACTCATCCTTCATTCGGGCGACAAAGTTCTCGTACTGGCCAAGTCCAAGCGTACCTGTTTCATGCATGATGGCGATTTTTTCACAGCCCATCTCCTTGACGATATAGTCGCACAGGGTATAGGAGTGGTAGATATCAGCCACGGAATTGCGGAAAAACCACTCATTGCCATAATCCACAGTGATGGAAGTGTTGGTTGCCTGCGGGGTAATCACAGGGATTTCATACTCTGCGCAAAGATCAATGACAGCAAGAGCGCAGCTTGAAGTTGTTGGTCCAATGGCTAACAGGACCTTATCCTCCTCCACCAGACGGGTGAAGGCGTCGATTGTCTTGGCTGCGTCGCCCTCTGTGTCGTAGTAAACAGCGTCGATCAGATGCCCGTTAACGCCGCCCTGGCTGTTCAGCGATTCCAGATAATGTTCAAGGACCGCCCGCATCCTTGTGCCGGCTTCGTCATTGAAGCGCAAAAACACTCCGATTTTGTACGGCTCGCTGCCGGTTTGCGCGACATCGGCGTCTCCCGCTGATGTCGCCGGCGCTGTGCCAGAAGGGCTTGGCGCTTCTGCCGGACCGCCGGAACAACCGGAAAGGGATGCGGTGAACAGCACGATGGTGAGCAGGAATGCAAATAACTTTTTCATGACATTTCCTCCATTTTTGTAATATTGTTAGACATCCTACTTTAATACGTATTATGCAATTTTTGTGAACATTTTGCAATATCGGAAAAATAGATTAATTTTATTTAAATATTTTATAAAAAATTAATAAATAAAATATTCTTTAACGCAATTTGGTTGACTTTTCTGTTGACTTGTGCTATTGATATTGTATGACAGGATATTGTAGGATTTTATAATGATCGATGAGATAATAAATTCATTAAATGATTTAAAGGGGCGTTTACGATGATCGAGAGAGTGTCGGCTGTACAGCAATCGGAGGCCTATTTGCTCGAATACATCGCCCAGGAGAGTACACAGGTTGGCTGTAAGCTGCCTACGGAACAGCAATTGTGTAAAACTTTGGGGGTTGGGCGCGGTACGGTGCGTGAAGCAGTCCGGCTGTTGCAGGCCAAGGGATATGTGGAGATCAGGCCCGGACGGGGCGCGTTTGTCGCGCAGAAAGAGGAGCCGAAAAAGGAAGAAATATCCGGATGGTTTCAGGTGAACGAAGCGAACATCAAGGACATCAACGATGTTCGTTTTGCAATCGAGCCTTTTGCCGTTATGCGGGCGGTTGAGAATTGTACGCCCAGGGATTTAATGCAGTTGCACGCTATCCAGGCCCGCTCCATTGTTGCCGCAGAGCAAAAAGATGCGCCAATACTGGCTTTATGTGACGAACAGTTTCATACTTATATCTTTGAATGCGCCAAAAATCCGCTGCTGTTGGATATCAACAAGCGTGTCGTTGCACAGTTAGCTGTTTTCCGCAGTAAGACCTTTACCATCCCAGACAATGTGCAAAATTTTATTCCCGCGCATGCCGCTGTTCTGGAGGCATTCGAAAAGCGAGACCCGGAATTGGGAAAATTCATGATGGAGCGGCACCTGAAAACTGTTGCCGCAGACTTGGAGGCCAGCAAAAATATCTCCAAATCCCTTGACGCATGCGGACAACATGCCAGGATGGGTACCTGATGAAAAGAGCGGTGCAGGTGAAAATACAAGTTAATTTTGTATATAAAAACAGCCACAGACATGGTCTGTGGCTGTTTTTATATACAGAGTCCGGAGCGATGGCTGTGATAAATGCACCGCCCCGGTTACATTTAACAACCTAACGGCGATTATAATACGGGGCAGGCGCGCTGTTATTGATGGACAATCTGAACGGAACCGTCTTGCGCAGGGTTTATGCGCAGCTCCAAATGTATTTTGGTATCCCCGCGGAACTCAATTCTGCCATAACCAGCGGGTAACGATGCGCCAACGGTAAAGGAATCCCTGTCAAAGTTGTTTTGTTGTTCATACAGGTTTGTTTCGTCTCCGTTCGAGTTGATATATACAATGTTCAAAAAGCTGCCGTCCGACGGTGTAACGGAGAAAGAAGCCTGTGCCGGCGAGCCATCAACCCTGACAAGCAAATAGGGGATATTGCTTTCAGAAAGGCTCATATCTGCTGAAACTGTGCAGGCCCCTTCATTTGTGGCGCCATCATAATACTCAAAGAAGGCCATTGCGTCAGCAGGACGGTTAATCGTGCTTAGATTGGAGGGGATTTCCTCAGGCTTGTCTGGGATCTCCTCGAGCGATTCAGCCGAAATATCCTCCAAGTTCTCCATGGCGTCAAAACCGTCGGTATCCTCTGCATAATCTTCATTGCTGTAATCACGCACCTCTACCATTTGAGCAAGCGCCGCGGCGCTTTGCTCCGGCTGGAACCGTCCGTTTACATCGAGCGAATAGGACACATCGTTGTCACTGTAATTGAAGGTTATGTTATGTGTATTGAGGTCCAGAGGTCTGATATCCGCGAGAATTGCAGCAGCATCGGCTGCAAAGGCCTCCTGATTTTCATACGGTCCATTCAGTGAAAAATGCAGATACGTTGACATTTGCGATGCGAGCGATTCATAGTCCATATCAGGCGTGTACTCATAATAATAGGGAAGCTCGCAATTGACATACATATTGGAAATATGCGAACGGTCGCTGACGGCGTTGTATATGAGATCCTCGACGTTTCGGTTGAGCTGGTCGCGCGCCTGCATGGCGGGAGGTCCTGCATATTTCCAAACAAACGGTATGGTTGCCAGCCCAATGGCGCCACAGATCAAAAGGAAGCAAACGAAACAACTGAGCAGATCGTATTTGATGCGTTCGCCGCGCCGGAAGATGCTGGCATAAAGCACCTCCAGGCCAAGAAAGACAAAAATGAGAGGAGAGAATTTTAAAACAAACAGGAGGTTGAACGACGGAAGAAACATACACAGCAGGGCAACCACGCCGCTGACGATCAGGGCAACGCCCATTGTTAATGTGCCGACACGGCGCACAGGGCGGTCCTCTTTTCTCTGTGTGCGGCCGCTGTCCGAGACGGCGCCGTTTTCCGGCGCCGTGCTCTGTGTTGATTCCTGTGCTGCGCTGCTTTCAGGACCGGCAATGTGCAGATTGTCACTCATCTTTTTTTCCTCCGTACTCTACAAATTCTTCATCGATGCGCGCCTGTTTTTTGCCGCCCTTGACAAGATGAATACCAAAGCCGATGACTGCGACAGCTACAACAAGCGTCGGGACGCGGTGGAACATGGAATAAATGTACCACGAATCATATCCAAGCATTTCCAGAGTATTGGTAATGAGCGGCAGCAGGAAATTGGAAAACAGCGCCCACAGACCGATAAAGATCAGCACAACGCCAATCAATGTATGGCGCTTCTGCATCAGGGCGTTCAGGTCGCTGCCTGTGAAAAATTTTCCAAAGCGCGCTGCAAATTCCTGATCCATGCGCGAACGCTCCTCCCAGGGGATTTGGGCGATGTGGAAGGTGTCAAAAAAGGAATAACACCAAATGACCGGCAGCAAAAACAGCAGCGGAGGAAACAGCACGCCTGCGACCATCGAAAGGGACCAGAACAACAACATAACCGCCAATCCCTTTTTCATCATGCCAAGATACATTTCACCCGCTCCGGGGATAAAGGCAAAACAGAATGTCAAAAAACTATTTTTCTTCATGGTTTGAACCCCTCTCGAAATTGAAACTGTAAATCCACTGATTCAACGCCGCTGAGATACCATCGGTAAAGCGTGTGGTTTTTTCGCTGAATGAAACTGTACTGTTGGAAAATACGTCAAAGGTTTGCCGGTTTTTATCATTGATCTGAAAGTCAAAGACGCCGAGATTCCAGAACAAAACCGCGAAACAAGCCGCTGCGGCGGCGGTTGCATATCGGTTGAGGAAAAGCTTTCTGGCCCGGTCGCGCAGACGCGTCCGTATGGTCGGCGCGATTGGTTGTGCTGTAGGAATCAAAAAATCGTCCGAAAGCATGGCGGTATATCGTTCGATGCAGGCGTCGCAGAACGAGAGATGTTCGGAAAGCTCAAGCCGTTCCAGTTCGTCGAGCGGCTTGTCATGGATCAGCGCCGAAAGAGCATAATCAGTCAGACAGCCATCCTGATTAAATAACTCGTTCATGTTTTCATCTCCTCCATCAGAATTTTTTGCAGCTTGGAGCGTGCGCGGTAAAGCTGTGTTTGAACAGTTTTTTTGGGTCGTCCCAATTCCTGTGCGATTTCGTCAACTGATTTTTCCTCAAGGAAAAATAGGACAGAAACCTTGTGGTAAGGCTCTTTAAGTTCTAAAATGGTCTGGCGGATCGCTCCCGCGCCTTCGTCGTCTATGTATAGACGTTCCGGCGACTGTTCCGAACGCACAATATCCAGTTCGCTCATGTCCTCACTGACAGATACCTTTCGCCGGTATGCACTCTTTAAGAAGTCTTTTGCCTTATTGGTTGCAATGCGTGCGAGCCAGGCCTTGAGATTCTCCTCACTGACGCGGTCGATGTGGCCGAACGCAGACACAAACGTATCCTGTGCAAGATTCTGCGCCTCCTGATAGTCACGCACGAGCTGGTAACAGATCGTAAAGACAAACCGCTCGTATTGCTCCACAAGCTCTATAAATTTTTCACTTGTCATCTGCTTTTGCCTCACCACCCCGTCGCCTTACACTGATTAAACGATAGGCCTATCGTTTTGACTTCAATTATGATACAGAAATTTTTTTATTCTGTCGAATGCCAAATTCGGGAAATTGACCCTGTCCTGATGTGATGGTATAATAACCGCAGAGCGGTTATTATACCGGGGTTATGGCCAAGGCGATACGCGGGCGCGGCCCGCTTCCGCCCTGATGGCCGATTATACCATACCGCTTCGCGGACATGGTATAATAACCGCAGAGCGGTTATTATACCGGGGTTATGCCCAACGGCTCGCCGCTTACGCGGTAACCGCCTTTATGGTTGACCACGCAGCGTTCAGGTGATGATGTACGAAAGGGACGGCTCCATGACGGAAAACAGGCGGTTTTCGCGCGTTTACATTGAACTTACAAACATTTGTAATCTTGATTGTACTTTCTGCCCAAAAACAAAACGACCGCCACATGTTCTTCCGTATGAGCAGTTTTGCGTTCTGGCCGATGCGGTGCGTCCTTATACAGATTATATATATTTACACTTAATGGGCGAACCGCTGCTGCATCCGCAGCTGTTTGAAATTTTGGCATACTGCCAAAAAGTAGATTTAAAGGTTAATATCACTACAAACGGCACATTGTTAAGGAGTGTAAAGGAAACGATCTTTACCGCAGGATCGGTGCGTAAAATAGCAGTTTCGCTTCATAGCTTTGAAGCAAACAGAAAAGATAGCTTGCTTGATGGATATCTTGACGATGTATTTGAAGCGGTGCGTTTGGCGCGCGCCGCTGGAATTATTTGTGAGCTGCGATTGTGGAACGGCGGCGGCGCGGAAGCTTTGAACAGTAGCATTGTTTCACGGATTGGACAGGCGTTTGATGTCCAGCCGGGAGGCATTCCCGACGGTTTTTCAGACCGTAAGCTCGGAGAGAATTTGCATCTGGTATTCGCGCCCTCATTTGAATGGCCGTCTCTGGAGGCACAGAGCAGCGGTGACGCTGTGTTTTGCCGCGGCTTGCGCGATCATTTTGGTATTCTCTGTGACGGAACGGTTGTGCCATGCTGTCTTGATGGAGATGGGGTTATTTCACTCGGCAATGCGCTGGAGATGCCGCTCAATGCAATTCTCAACTCGCAGCGCGCATGGGCGATATATAATGGCTTTTCACATCGGCGCGCAGTCGAACCGCTGTGCCAGAGGTGTGGATATGCACGTCGATTTTGAATGACAGGGGGATTCAGGGATTGGAAGAAATGGAAGCAGCAGGACGGTTCACAACAGGTCCGTGGGGCGCGCCTCTTTACTGTTATGAGTCGCTTGGCTCTACAAACGATGAAGCGAAACGCCTTGCACGCGCAGGGGCGCCGCACGGTACGGCTGTGACTGCGCGCCGTCAAACAGCGGGGAAAGGCAGGCTTGGGCGCAGCTTTTATTCGCCCGCTGACGCAGGGATGTATGTTTCGGTTGTTTTGCGTCCGCAAATACCGGCGGAACAGTCTCTGTTAATTACATCAGCCGCCGCTGTGGCGGCTGCACGTGCGATTGAACGAGTCAGTGGCGTCGAGGTTAAAATCAAGTGGGTAAACGATTTATACTTTACAGGGAAAAAGCTTTGCGGAATTCTGTCCGAAGCATCGCTTAGTGCTGATGGCCGTCCCGAATTTATCATTGTGGGGATTGGCGTCAATCTGACGCGTGAAAGCTTTCCGCCCCAATTGCAGGAAATTACAACGTCGATTTTGGAATCCGGCGGCCGGCCGGTAACACCGCAGGTTCTGCTTGAGGAAACGGTGAGGGAACTTTTGGGCGTCTGCGGCCAACTGGAGGAGCGTTCTTTTTTATCGGAGTACCGCGCGCGGTCTTGTGTGATCGGAAAGCAGGTTCGTCTTGTCGGTGGCGGGAATGATCGTATGGTATATGCGCTTGGGATCGATGATAACGCGCATCTGGTGGTGCAATCTCCAAAGGGAGAATGCTTTACGGTCGGCTCCGGTGAAATCAGTATCAAAGGAGATTGGCGATAAAGATGTAGTGATTGTGAGAACGAGAGAGCAAAATTGAGAGATCAGGCGATAATAATCGAAAAGTCATGATGATATCAAATTACCGGGGTAGCAATTTAGTTTGATAAAGTATAAACTAATTATACATGGCGCATACGCGTCAAAGCGCCCAATTTTCAAGCGGGCAAACTGATTTCAGAACAGGAGAAATGAAATGAAAAAGACATTGACTATGCTTTTGGCCGCTGTCATGTGCACGGCTTTTGCCGCCTGTGGCTCGAGCGGCACAACACCCGCGGCTGTATCCGAGCCGGATGCATCCTCCCAGACGGCTGTATCCTCGGACAGCGCGCCGGTATCCTCTGAAGCGGCTGCTTCCACCACAGGTTCCGCACTGCCGGAAACCTTTGTGGTCGGCCTTGACGCATCGTTCCCGCCGATGGGCTTTATGGATGAAAACAACCAGGTGGTTGGGGCTGATATCGATCTTGCGCAGGCTGTCTGTGATAAGCTTGGCATGACGCTGGAGGCCAAGCCCATCGATTGGGATGCTAAGGATATGGAACTTTCCTCCGACAAGATCAGTTGCATTTGGAATGGCTTGACTGTGACGGCCGAACGTGAGGAGGCGTATGAGCTGAGTCCGGCATATATGAATAATGAACAGGTCATTGTTGTAATGAATGATTCCGAGATCAAGACAAAGGCCGACCTTGCGGGAAAGACGGTCGCCGCGCAGAAGGATTCGTCCGGTCTTGAGGCGCTCCAAAAGGATGAGATCTATACATCAATAAAGGATGGCGCCGCCAAGGAATACGGCAATTATGTTGATGCGATGACCGACCTTGAGATCGGCCGTTGCGATGCAATTGTGATGGACTCTGTCGTTGCGAATTATTATATTGCTGAAAACAGTAAGCCAATGGTTGTGTTGGACGATAAAATGGCTTCTGAAGAATATGCGATTGCCTTTAAAAAGGGAAATACCGCTCTGAAGGATGCTGTTTGGGGCGCGCTTGGGGAGCTGCGCGACGAAGGTAAGATCGCTGAAATTTCCACGAAATGGTTTGGCCGTGACGATATGATTAATATAGCCTAGAGCTTGTTTGCAATTGAAAGCAATGCCGCACTCCCGTCCGGCGTTCCGGGCGGGAGTGCGGGCTGTTTTATGGGATGTAATCAACAGAGCCGAGCCTCAGCCTGTATAAGAGCCGGACAGAAATAGATATGGGAGCGTGTGTATTCGATGACTTGGAGCGAGATTGTCACCATCACAAAGGCAATTTTACAGGGGCTTGGGCCTGTCCTGATTCTTTTTTTCGTGGTCATGGCCGCATCGATGCCGCTTGGCTTTCTGTTGACATTGGTCGCGCGATGCCGCTTCGCTCCTCTGCGCTGGATCGTAAACGCATACATATATGTCATGCGTGGGACGCCGCTGATGCTTCAATTGTTTTTTATTTACTACGGCCTTCCATTTGTCAGCGACTTTTTCAAAGCGGCGCTGCAATCGGCGATGGTTTGCGCATTGCTCGGCTTTTCCCTCAATTATGCGGCATATTTTGCAGAAATTTTCCGCGGCGGCCTGCTGGCAATCGACCGGGGACAATATGAGGCGTGCCAGGTGCTGGGGTTGAGCCGTGTACAGACAACGGTGCGCGTAATTCTGCCGCAGATGATACGCGTTGCGCTTCCTTCGATCACAAATGAGTCGATTACATTGATCAAGGACACAGCCCTCGTTTTTTCGATTGCCGTGCTTGAGATTCTTTATTATGCAAAAGCGGCTGTTACACGCACCGGAAACGTATTCCCATATGTGATCGCCTTTGTGATCTATTTGTTATTAAATACGGTGCTCCAGATGTTCTTTAAATGGCTCGAAAAGAAAACCGCATACTGAAAGGGGGACGGAATATGAATCTAATAGAAGTACAGGGTCTCAAAAAAGGATTTGGATCGGTTTCCGTCCTGACCGATGTCTCTTTTACTGTCGAAAAGGGCGATGTAATCGCGGTGATCGGACCATCCGGAGCGGGTAAAAGCACGATGCTGCGTTGTTTGATCGGTCTTGAGCGGGTTGATGGCGGTTCCATTACAGTTGAAGGTGAGCCTTTTGTGAAGAACGGCGTCTATGCTTCGCCGGCTGAAGCCAAAAGGACAACCGCAAAAATGGGGATGGTGTTTCAGTCATTCAACCTGTTTCCGCACCTGTCGGTACGGCGCAATCTGACAATGCCGCTGATGTCTGTCAAGGGCGCGACGCGCGACGAAGCTGATGAACGCGCCGCACTGCTGCTAGGTAAGGTGGGGCTGTCCGAAAAAATTGACGCGATGCCTTCGACGCTCTCAGGCGGGCAAAAACAGCGTGTTGCCATCGCGCGCGCGCTCATGCTCAATCCTGATATTATGTTGTTCGATGAACCGACATCGGCGCTTGATCCACAGCTTACAAGCGAGGTACTCGGCGTCATGCGCCAGCTTGCCAGTGACCATATGACGATGCTGGTTGTGACGCATGAGATGTCGTTCGCGCGAGATGTGGCAGGAAAGATTCTGTTCATGTGTGACGGACGGATAGTTGAAAGCGGGGCGCCGGTCGATATATTCGGAAATCCGCGGGATCGAAGGACAGCCGATTTCCTCGGAAATAACGGGCGTTGATCAAAATGGGGATAAAAAAGAGGCGGGCAAAGCCCGTCTCTTTTTTATCCCTATTTTTTCAATAGGGCACAGACGCACACACGATAAAATCAAAAAAATTTTAAATCATGTGAAGTAAAAACGTGCATTGGGCATACTTAATAGGAGAGCCAGAAATATTTGGCATTATAATTGCAGGAGGTTTTTATATGAAAAAACTGATTGGCCTTTTGGCAGCCGCTGTTCTGTGTACAGGTCTGTTGTCCGGCTGTGGATCCAAGGATGCGTCAGGCGCTTCGATGGAGATGAAAGAAGGACAAAGCGTTCAGACAGTTGTCGACCAGATTGCGGAGGATGTCGGGATAGCGATGGCTGCGCCGATCGATGATGAAATGCTCAAACAGCTTTTTTATATTGATCCATCTGATGCGCAGGCGTATTACGGTCAAATTTCCATGGCAAATGTGAGCGCGGACAATGTTGTCGCGATTCAGGCAGCGCCTGACAAAAAGGACGCCGTGGTGGAAGGATTGAATAAACGCCTGGAGGATGTACAAAATTCCTTTGCGCAGTATCTGCCTGAACAGTATGAAAAAGCTATGAAGGGTCGGGTTGTCGAAAAGGGGAACTATGTTTTTTTATTGATCCTGGGTCAGGAGTCTTCAACCTTTGATCAGGATATGGAAAAAGCTGTAGGGATCATTGACGCGGCATTCTGACGCTGGCTCGTTTCCCGTTGGTTCCATATAATACTTGGGATCAACGGGACGCTTTACAGCTATCATAAGCATAGCGTCTTGCAATCGCGGGCATAATTTGGTAAAGTGTACTGGATAGCGTTTATTCAGTACGCTTTTATTTTGGAATCGGAGGAGGGGTTTTGTGGTTTTCAGCAGCCTTTTGTTTTTGTTCCGCTTTATGCCGGTGACATTTCTATTATATTATGCAGCGCCTAAGCGATGGAAGAATTTTGTTCTTCTTATCGCAAGCCTGTTTTTTTATTCCTGGGGAGAGATTCGTTTTTTTCCCATTATGGTTGCAGTGATTTTAGTTAACTATTTTGCAGGGCTTGCAATCGGGAAATGGCGGACACGCCGGGGACTGTGCCGTGCTATTCTGATTATCTCGCTTGTGTTCAGTATTGGCTGGCTGGCATTGTTTAAATATGCTGCATTCTTTATTACAAATTTGAACGCTTTAACAGGGCTGGGACTGACTGTCCCTACGTTGACGCTGCCGCTTGGCATCAGTTTTTATACCTTCCAGATCATGACCTATACGGTTGATGTCTATGCCGGCAAAGTTCAGACAGAGCGCAGTCTGATTAATTTTGGCACGTTTGTTGTCCTGTTCCCACAATTGATCGCAGGGCCAATCGTAAAATATTCCGATATCAGCCGCGAGCTGCATGAACGAAAAATAACGCTTGCACAGATTCAGGACGGCGTCGCTATCTTTATACTCGGCCTTGGCAGCAAGGTTTTAATCGCCAATTCCGTTGGCGCGCTGTGGACAGAGCTTTCAACGGATATAGGCTTTGCAAATATATCAACTATATTAGCCTGGCTTGGCCTGGCTGCTTTTACACTTCAGATCTATTTTGATTTTTCCGGTTATTCGCTGATGGCAATCGGCCTTGGCAAAATGCTCGGCTTCACATTTCCGCAGAACTTCAACTATCCCTATATTTCCCGCAGCGTTACAGAATTTTGGCGGCGTTGGCATATGACGCTTTCTGGTTGGTTCAAAGAATATGTATATATTCCGCTTGGCGGCAGCCGGTGCAGCCCTGGCCGCAACCTGTTCAATCTCTTTGTCGTCTGGTCTTTGACAGGGCTTTGGCACGGCGCGCATTGGAATTTTGTCCTGTGGGGCGTTTACTATTTTGCGCTGCTTGTGATCGAACGCATGTGGCTTCGTCCCATACTGGACAAGCACAGACTCCTGTCGCATGTCTACGCGATTTTAGCGTTTATGCTCGGATGGGCTTTGTTCGCGATCGAAGATCTCGGACAGGTCGGCGTCTTTTTTGGCCGTTTGTTTATTCCGCATGGCGGAACAGACTGGATGTTTTATCTGCGAAATTATGCAGTGATTCTGGTTCTCGGGATCTTTCTGTCAACGCCCGCGCTTAAAAAGCTGGCGCAGCTCATACCAAAGCGGTTGCAATGGATATGTATCCCGTTTCTCGGTCTGGTACTGGTGCTTTCCATCGCATATCTTGTCGATTCAACATACAATCCATTTTTATATTGGAACTTTTAAGGAGGGAGCCGTTTGCAGTTTCTAAAAAAATATCCGCTGTTGATCCTGTTTGCGGTTTTCCTGTATGCTTTGACGATTGCAAGCCTGCTGACGCCGCCGCGTGAGGACAGCGTTATGGAAAACCGAAAGCTTGCGCAGAAGCCTAAATTGACCGTATCGTCGCTGTTGGCCGTACGTACAGCCGATAAGTATACGCAAAAATATGAAACCTTTATGAACGACCAGTTCATAGGACGTGACGGCTGGATCACATTAAAGTCAATTTGCGAGTCGGCGCTTGGCAAGATTGAAAATAACGGCGTTGTTTATGGCCGGAACGGTTATATGTTCGATAAATTCACTTCTCTTGATGAGCGCCGCCTGAATCTCAACATCCAAACGGTCACAGAGTTTGTGAATGCATATGGGGCCGACACGCCTGTAACGGTAGCGATCGTCCCAAATTCATATCAAACGCTTGAAGATGAGCTGCCGGCAGGACTTGATAACATCAACCAGGCGGCTGAGATTGAGGCGCTTTACAAACAGATTCCGGAAGCGGCGCATAAGCTTGATCTGCTGCCGGTAATGCGTAAGTCTGCTGATGCGGGACAGGCATATTACCGCACAGACCACCATTGGACGACGCGCGGCGCTTATGCCGCTTATCAAGCGTTTGTGTCATCGCGTGGCCTTCAAGCCGCTGATTGGGATCAGCTCGCGTCAGTAAGGCGGGAACAACCCGGCTTTTATGGGACGTATTATAATAAATGCAAGTTGTTTTCCGCCAAGCCGGATACCATCGAATGGTACGATATTCCGATTGATTCCATGACCATCGCCGGAAAGGAGATGGGTGGAATGTATGATATGGAAAAGTGGGATCAGCACAACAAATATGATGCGTTTCTCTGGAGCAATAACGATTTGACAATTATCCGCTCCCAGAACAACTTAAATCATGAGGAAGGGAAGACAACACGCATCCTGCTGATCAAGGACAGCTATGGAAACAGCTTTGCTCCATTTTTGACTTACAGCTATGATGAAGTCTGGGTTGTTGACCCACGCTTTTTGATGACACCGATGAGTGAATTGATGACACAAAATACCTTCGATGATGTGCTGATCCTCTATAATTTTAAGAGCTTTGCAGAGGACAGCAATATTTATACCATCTCAAAATAAGATTGGACTTTATTAAACAAACGTCCCCCGGTTTCTGCCGGGGGACGTTTATTCTGACATCATTTGTGTTTTTGATCCTTAATTTGCTTTTCAGCAAGTCTTTTAAGCTCCATAAGGCTTTCTCTGAATCTGGTTGAGGATGCGCCGGGGTTTCTGCGTATCAATTTCACTGCCTGCTCGTACTCTTTGTTCTTTCTGGCGGTCATGTCGACTTCGAATTTTTTGATCTGTGCCTGGAAGCTTTGAATTTGAACCAACAAAGACGACAAATGTTTCTGCTCCTGGGGCAAAGAGGAATGTTCCATCAGTTCATTGATTTCCGCAATCGCCGCGGCCGCTTTTTCGCTCAGCAGGGACAGAAGATGGGATTTTTTATTACGCCTCTCCCGGAGCTTTTCCAGCAGAAAAGCCCGGCTTGATTCCTGTGCGGCTGCCCGTTTCAGTTCATACTGCGTGCGTGCTTTTTGAATTTCTGTGTTCATTTCAAGAATATGCGTATGGAATTTTCTGGAACCATTCGTTAGACTGGATATAGCAGCTTCAAGTCCTGCTTCCACGGAGGACAGCGCATGATTGCTTTCCGTCAGTTTTGACAGCAGGTCCTTTAAATCAAGTGCGGACTGAACCGATTTTGTTGTATCAACTATAAAGATGATCACGCAGACCAAGCTGATGGGATCGGAAAGATAAATTGGAATTTGAAGAACAATACGTTCAATAGGAGGATGAAGCACCTTGACCAGCAATATGGAAAAGACTCCCCAGCCAAGGGTTGCGAATAAACAGATATATCCATTTACATTAAATCTGCAATTGCTGTAATCCCAATAACGCACATGAAAAAGTCGCTCCATTACAAAGCCTGTGGCATATTCCAGCAGCGTCGCTCCGATCATCCCGAAAAGAAAAATAAGAATCAAACTGTATTGTACAGGCAGTGTTAACCACAGGATGATGATTGCGCCAAATCCATAGATAGGCAAAATCGGTCCATAAAGAAACCCGCGGTTGATCCATTCTCGTTTTCGGACTGAAACATAGCACGATTCCCAAACCCAACCCCAAAAACAATAAATAAAGAAAAACAGAAGCCATTGCGATTGCGCGTAGAACATCCCTTACACATCCCCCTATTCTGCAAGAATATCGGAAAATATTCCAACTGTATATGATCAATTGTCGTTTTTTGTCTTTACAAAATTGCCATAGTGTAAAAAATTTTGACATAACAGGCTGTTTGTCAGAACAGATCAGAGAAATTAATAGTAGCATAAAATCAAAATAAATGCTATAAAAAGATAGGGCATTTGTTTCAAACCATTTTCATACGCATGAAAGTCAATGGCAGAAAACACCGCATAGAAATTGTTTAAAATCGATCTGCTGTCGGCAGAGGAACAAATCGAACAAAAAAGGAGTTTGCAACATGAATGAGGTTAAAACACCAAAAAAACCATTGATTTATTACTACGGCATCGCCCTGCTCA
>ERZ1643251.2693-NODE-2693-length-17648-cov-5.322969_pt1 | contig 17648 bp, 19 predicted proteins | sample MGYA00579261_ERZ1643251 | MGnify/ENA primary metagenome ERZ1643251 (study PRJEB29033, sample SAMEA4952267) | chicken gut metagenome | biome: Broiler Chicken; feature: Gastrointestinal Tract; material: Caecum | place: Ireland | collected 2018 | study: Broiler...
ACTAAAATTCTTTTTGTCATGCAATAATTTCTATTTTTATTTTTCAAACTATCACTCCGCTTTAATCATTATATAAAAATGTCGAATTTCAGTCAATTCTTTTCTTGAAAAGTACTATCAAAACATGTATAATATTGACACATATATGAAAGGTGATACAAGATGGAAGAGAAAATACTAGAATTGTCTCCAGAGGAATTTGTGAAACAAAAAGTACAGGTAGTAAAAACGACAGACAACAGCACATTAAAGATACCATATATTGAATTTACAAACCCAATTTTTATTGAAAAAAAGCATAAGATATATACATATCAACAATGTTTTCAAATAGAGAAGTTAATAGAACCTTATTATGAAATTTTATGTCTAGATGGAAATCGCTATTTATATGATGCATGTTATCATACTGTTTTAGGAAAAATAGGAAAACGTTTTCAAAAAGAAGAAATAAAAGACTATTATCAAAGCCCTGAAGCAATTGTTTTTTCAGATAAGAAAATTCCATACCAAACAAAATTATTTCGTAAAATAAAGCCAATTCACGATGATATTGCTAGACTTTATCTGTTAGATGGTAGCCGTTATTATTACGATACAAAACGAAATGAAGTGATTGGTCATGATAATCAGCAATTAGATAGATTAAAAGATTGTCATATTTCTCATTTAGTAGGGCATTTATATGCGATTTCATCTCAGCAACAAGCCTATGTATACGATGTTCAAAATGCAGAGATTATCGGTTCATTATCTTCACTTGAGGAAAAAGGATACCGTAAAATTCCTAATATCGAAGATGTTGTAGTTGGTATTGTCAAAGAAGGAGAATTTTTATACCATCTTCCATCTGGAAAAATTTTAACTCCTATTTTTAGTATGATCCATTCTTTTGAAATTTATAATTCACATCATCCAGAATATTGTACAGCTCAGTTTAAAACATATTTAAAAACAGATCATCGTAATACGGAAGCAAATTATATCTCAGGAATCATTAACTTAGATGGAAGTTTTGTCGATAAAGCCATTACTTGTTTTCGTGATGGTAGAGTAACCATTTATTCTCTTGACAATGAAGTAGAAGATGAAAAACAAGCCTACCAAAATATATTATACAATTGCAAACAACCAGTAAAAGTAAAGAAAAAATAAAACAGGTATTCTTAGAAAGAAACCTGTTTTTTAAAAATAAATCAAACATGATGCAATAAACATTACAATCATACCAATTAATAAAATGATTGCAATAATTTGATTCCCATTAATTCTATGTTTTTTCTTTTTCGTATTTGCTTTCATGTTCCACCTCTTGTTCCATTATACTATTAACTCTAAAAAAATGGAATAAAAAAATTCTTGTTTCATATTTTTAAATAGAGGTGGCTTATGAAAAAGATATGGGACAAGACTTTTACAAAAATTCATACAAATAAACGCATGTTAGTTTTTCTATTCACACTATTATTTATGGCAGTATTATTTGGCTCTTTTTTTGCCACAAAGTTAGGACAGAATGATTTGAATGAAATCAAAACTTCATTAGAATCATTTTTTACTATGACCAAACAGAATCAGTTACAACCAATTCAAGCATTTTTTCAAACATTTGGTGCAAATATTTCTTTTGCTATAGCGATATGGATACTAGGTATTTCTGTCATTGGAGCACCATTAATGATTGTATTGTTTTTTATGAAAGCATTTACATTAGGTTTTACGATCGCTTCCTTGATTAAAATCTATCATATGAAAGGTCTATTATACAGTTTCATTTATGTATTTCCGCATCAAGTGATTAATTTACTTGTCTTTACTTTTTTTATCATGTTTTCAATGAGTCTATCAATTACTTTATTTCAAGCTCTCATCAAGAAAAAAACAGTAGATTTTTCTAAAATTATGAATCGTTATTTATTTGTACTTGTATTTACAGTTGTAATTCTTATTATTACTGCTTTATTAGAAATTTATCTCATGCCATTTTTATTTCGTATGGTACTTTCTTAAGACATTGTATTATAATGTCTTTTATAGTATAATAAACGAAGAAATGAGGGAGAAGTATGAAACGTGTCGTAATTGGGATGAGCGGGGGAGTAGATAGTAGTGTTGCCGCAATTTTGTTACAAAAACAGGGTTATGAAGTCATTGGACTTTTTATGAGAAATTGGGATAGTTCTATCAACAATGACTTTTTAGGAAATCCTAATTTAGATGAACCAATTTGCCCTCAAGAACAGGATTATAATGATGCTTTAAAAGTATGTGAAAAACTAGATATTCCATTGCATCGTGTCGATTTTGTAAAAGAATATTGGGATTATGTATTTACTTATTTTTTGGATGAATTAAAACAAGGTAGAACACCAAATCCAGATATTATGTGCAATAAATATATTAAATTTGACATGTTTGTCAAAGAAGCCGAAAAACTAAATGCGGATTATATCGCAACAGGACATTATGCTAGAATTGTAAATGGTGAATTATATCGTGGAATTGACAATAACAAAGATCAAACATATTTCTTAAGTCAATTATCAAAAGAACAGTTAAAAAATGTCTTATTTCCAATTGGTGAATTAAATAAGACAGAAGTTCGTAAAATTGCTGAAGAATACGGTTTAGTCACAGCGCAAAAGAAAGATTCTACTGGAATTTGTTTTATTGGCGAGAGAAATTTTACAAAGTTTTTAGAAAATTATTTACCAAATCAACCTGGTGATATTTTAGATATTAAAACGAAAGAAAAAGTAGGGGAACACATTGGATTAATGTATTATACAATTGGACAACGTCGTGGGTTAAATATCGGTGGTTCTAAAGAAAGAATGTTTGTCGTTGGAAAAGATTTAAATAAAAATATTTTATATATTTCTTATGGAGATAATGAATATTTAATCAGTGATGCATGTATTGTAGATCAAATCAATTTCAATACAGATAAAAGACCAACAACATGTACAGCAAAGTTCCGTTATCGTCAACCAGATAATGAAGTAACATTAGAATACCTAGATAATGGCAATATTAAAGTGCACTATCCACAAGGTGTGAAATCTGTTACACCTGGACAAGCTTGTGTCTTTTATTTAGGAGAAAAATGTCTTGGCGGTGGAATTATTAAAGAAGTACAAAAAAATGGAGAAAAACTCTGGTATCTATAAATCATATATTTAACATGAGTTGTACTTTTACTTTACACTTGACATTTGACTATGAAGTGATAAAATGATAATAGGAGGTCGCAGGGAGTTATGCAAATGTTAAATGACATATTACATGAATTAGGAATTTCCAAAGTAAAATTAGCAAAGTTTTTAGGTGTATCTAGACAAATGGTGTACAACTATTTAGAATTGGATGATATTAATAAATGGCCAAAAGATAAGAAAGTATTATTATTAAACTTATTAGGTGTAAAATCTGTGGAAGAAATCAAAGATTTAAAGATTGATACAGATTATATTATGAGTGTAGAAAATCGTTTAAATAGTTTATGTGAGGCAAATAGTTCAGAACATAACGAACGTACCAACATCTATCATGGTTTAGGAAAAAAACAAGCAGAACTTATGCATAATATCATCGATTTAATGAAAGAAAACTTAGATGATGATAAAAGCCTAGAAAGTTATCATACATATCAATATTTGTATCATTTCATGCAAGCAATGGAATCTTCTCGTGAGTTAAAATATATATTAGCTTATATTTCAAAATCAATGGGATTTAGTAAACCATTAGAATTTGTGTTTGATGAAGAAGAGCAATTTACATTTGAAAGTATCATGTTCTCTGCTATGACACTATATCATAATGGTGGTGCATCCAAATCAAAAATTGCCGAATCTCATCGTCGTTTTGTAAACCAAATAGAACATCGTATGGAAGAAAAATTAAGTCGTACATTAGAATTAAATACCATTAAAGTACAAGCTTTAAAAGAACTAGGATATACAGAAATAAACGAGAAAAATGCTTCAGAAGTATTTGAAAAAATTGCTGAAATTCAATCTCGAAAAGTATGTGATTAGTAGAGAAGGGGAGAGGATATGATTTCACCTCTTCTTTTTTAATAATTATTTATATTAGAAATTGTATAATTTAGATGTTTTTATATATACTAGATAATACTAAATATAATGATTATATTTTAATTATCTTTTAAATGAAATATATATAAGTCAGATTTGTTTTATTTTAATTCATTTTATAATAAATCTTTGATGTATATTTATATACGATTATATTAATATTTTTAATCCACTTCCCCTATTTATATTTTTATAAAAAGAGGGGATAATTTAAATTTGTATGGCACTGTAATTTCAATCGAGAAATCAAAAGATATATAATTATCCATCTTAAATTCAAATAATTGATCTTAAATATGAATAATAATATAGTAATTATTATTTATTATATATCATAAGTATAAAAATTTAATTTATACATGAATGATATAATTTTATGTTTCATTTATATAATATAATGTAAATCATAGTGGTAATTATCATAAATGAGAAAACAATATTTATTTTTTCTTTATAAATCATCTTATTTTCATACTAATATATCCAAAAAACGAAATATATTTAACTTATCATAATATATATTATGTTAACTTCTATATTTTGCAAAAAGAGCATATATAAATTAAAAAGAAAGAGGTATCCCTACTCCTTATCATTATAAATAATTTTTTTATGCCACTTTTGTTTTGTAAGTGTTATATCTTGTATATCAGTTATCGTAAATTTGGATGTATGAATGGTAAATATATCATTATTAGTCATATATTCAAACATAATTGCCTTATGATCACTTGTTTGTACTACAATTTGATTGACTCCACGATCTTGTGTTGTGTAATATTCTGTGGTATATTTTTCTAACAGATAACCGTAGAGTGTCACAGCAAATAAAACAATAAACACAATTAATAATGTCGATACCAAAACTGTAACTATGCTATCATTGTGTTCAATGAAATACTCTAATTGGTTCTGTTTCCTTTCACTTTTTATGATATCTTCAAATAATAAATACTTACAAAACAAATAAGTAATTACTTGCATCAAAATAAGAACAATATTGTTTATTATCATTTGAAATATAGATAGATTATCCGTGTACAAATAAATAAAATTTAAATAAACTAACAAGATAATCTCTAGTGACCAAAACAAATTTAAATTCGTAAATGCTTTTTTTAATTTTCTCTTTTGTAAATATTGCTTTCTTATCAAATAAAATGGAATTAAGAACCATAACAAAATAAAGAGAATATTGATAAAAAACCATGTTTCACTATCGTTTTGAATCATTTTAAAAAATGGAATTTGATAGTATGACATTCTCCCATTTTGATAAAAAGAATAAATTAAATGAATTCCTGTTGTAAACAATGTGATCACAATTCCAAAGATTGCAATTAAATTACCTAGTGAAATCTTTTTACTATCTCGATTGATATTTGAATTCATTTATATCACCACTCCTCTACTCCAAAAATAAAGAAGTAGTATGCAAAAACAAAATTGTTAATATACTACTTCCCTACTCTTCAATTGTATTTATTGTATCAAAAAATGGAAAATATTGTCAATTTAATACCATTATTTCACATAAAAAAAGTTGCACATTTTGAATACTTCTTCTTACTTGGTTCATACTAGTAATGGGTGATGAAAATGAGTAAGAAAAATCAAAAAGCTGAAAATAACTGTTCAAAAAATCAAAAAGCAAACAACAAGATGAATAAGAACAACAAAGCAAATAATAAAATGAACAAGTCTAATGAAGCTGTAAATGAATCAAGCATCGGCTTTGATGATGACGAATCTGATTCGTTTCGCTTGATATAAGGAATACATTTGTATTCTTTTTTTTATAAAAAGTGATGACTGATTATCATAATAAGAATACTGATAAGAAATGCCCAGATTGTTTTCTTAAATTGATGGTAGTTCCATGATGTTGGTAATAACTCATAGAGTGCAATATGGGTCATAATACCAGCAATAAATGCATATAACAGTCCCATCATTGTTGGTGAAATCCAATGACTTAAAAACAATGCTGCTAGAATTGCTCCAAATGGTTCTGATAAACCAGATATCAGTGTATAGATAAATGCTTGAAAACGACTTTTGGTCGCATAGTAAATAGGAACAGAAATGGATATTCCCTCAGGAATATTATGAAGTGCAATTGCAATGGTAAGTGTAATTCCAAGACTTGTATTGGTATTGGATGTTAAAAATGTGGCAATTCCTTCTGGAATGTTATGTAATATAATGGCAAACATTGAAATGATCCCTACTCTTTTTAAATGATTTTGTTGATCTGGTAATTTATCATCGATTGTCATAGATGTAATTACTCCTATTACAAATCCTATCATACATATAATCATACTTGGAATTATATAGAATGTTTGGCTAAGACTTGCAATACTTGATGGAAGTAAATCAGAAATGGAAACAGTTAACATCACACCAGCTGCAAAACTAAGGGAAGTAATTAAGATACTTTCTTTATTTTTTGGTTGAAATATAATAAAAATCGTTCCTAATAAAGTAGAAAGTCCAGCTAATGTAGATAGTAAAAATGCAAAAGTAGATTGTCCCATGCTCACTCACCTATTATAATGTATGAAAAAAGCTTCTCAATTAGACGAGAAGCTCTTTTTTCATTTGTTTTAACTTATCTTTTTCTTCTTTACTAACTCTTTTAGAGTCACATATTTTTGAGATTGCTTTGCGATATACCCATGGTCTTATTTTAGCTTGTTTTAAGAAGTTTTTTGTCTTTTCTGGGTATTTGATATAACAGATCGCAATTAACCAACTATGGGCCATAGAAACATAATAATGATCTATATAATTATGCTGACACAACTGTAATACTTGGTCAATATAAGAATCATTCACATAATAATCTAATAATAATACTAGTCCAAAACGAATTGTATATGGTTCTTTTTTCTCTAAACATTTTAAAATAAATGAAAAACCTTCTGTCTGAAATTTTCGAAATTGTTTGAGATTTGCACAAGCATAATCATTAATTGCCCAATTATCAATGAGCGGAAGAAATTTTTCTATTTCTTGTTCCAACTCAATAAAAGGACACTTTAAAAAACCAAGTGAATATGCATATAAAGCAACTGTTTCAAAAATTTTATAAGGACAATAACTCTCATACCATTTTGGATTTTCTTTTGTAAGTTCTTTTGCAAATGCTTTTAAAAGAGGAGAACGAATCCCAATCATTGGATATTTTGAAGTAACAATCTTTTTCGTAAATATTTGATAAGCAGGATCTTGGTTTTGTTCAATAAATGTATTAATCTTTTCTTGTAATGTCATCTAAAAAACTCGTTCCTACTTCTTTTTTAATACCTTGGAAATTATCGATAATCGTTTCTCCTAAATCGGCAAATGTTTTACGTGTTGGAATTCGTCCTGTTTTAGAAAGTTTTTTACTATAAATGAAAAGTGGAACATTTTCTCTTGTATGGTCTGTACCTGTCCATGTAGGATCATTTCCATGGTCAGCAGTCAGTATAAATAAATCATCTTCTCGAAGTGATTGTAACATTTCAGGGATATATTGATCTAATTCCTTTAATGCATTGGCATACCCTTCTACATTACGACGATGTCCGTATTTTGAATCAAAGTCATTTAAATTAGCAAAACATAATCCATGAAAATTAGTATGCATCGTATCGATAATTTTATGAATACCATCTAAATTATCTTGTGTTTTAATACTTTTTGTAATACCACGATGATTAAAAATATCACTAATCTTACCGATTGCAATCACATCATACCCAAGTCTTTTTAATTCATCTAAATCTGTGACACCGGCTGGATCTAATGCATAGTCATGACGATTGGCAGTACGTACAAAATTTCCAGGTGTTCCAATAAATGGTCTGGCAATTACTCTTCCTACTTTATATTCAGGTTTTTTCGTAATTTCACGAGCAATTTCACAAATATGATATAACTCTTTTAATGGAATTACCTCTTCATGAGCAGCTATTTGTAAAACACTATCTGCTGATGTATATACAATCATAGCTCCAGTTTTTATATGTTCTGGTCCTAGTTCTTCAATAATTGCAGTCCCACTTGCATTTTTATTTCCAATGACTTTTCTTCCTGTTTTTTCTTCTAATTCTTGAATTAGTTCTTTAGGAAAACCAGTTTCAGTAAATGTCTGAAACGGTACCTTTGTAATAATTCCCATCATTTCAGAATGTCCAGTTAACGTATCTTTTCCATTGCTAATTTCTTCCATGTTTGTATAGCATCCAATACTTGGTTTTTCTTGATCGTATAATAAGTTATATAATCCTAGTTGGTTTAAATGAGGGAGTTCAACATGGGTTTTTTCTAAAATATGTCCTAATGTATTTGCTCCCTCATCATGGTATATTTTAGCATCTTTGGCACGTCCCATACCAACAGAATCCATTACAACTAAAAATATTCTCTGATATCTCATTCTATTTCCTCTTTTCTTCTTTTTCTTGTTTGTATCTTGTGTTCACAGTCTGAATTGCTGTTTTTAAGTCATGAAATACTTCTGTTTCATATGTTTCTCCATTATAATAAGGTCGTGCAATATTTTTCATCGGTTCATTTAACTCTGATTGGATGTGGCATATCGCCTCATATTCTTTTCTTGTAACATGATCAGTGAGAAAAATATTAAATTCATGCATAGCACGAATCATAACCATAATTCCTAAATCAGTAAGTCCACAAAATAATTGAAATGGAGATTGTTGTACTAAGTGATCTGCGTGTTTTATCACGCCTCTTTGTATATAATATCGGATAATTTGATCATGAATATATAACATTTGTCCTGCTTTATATTTATTTCCTTTTCGATTCATTGTTTTATCTACTTGTATTGGTCGAATTGGCAAAATAGTCCCATTCATACTAACTAAATAGCCAATATCCGTATCACGATTGATAGATACCATGTTTTTCCTCCTTTATTCTCCGTGGGGATGATGTTTATAATTTTCTTTTAATTCTTCATTTGATACATGAGTATAAATACCTGTTGTACTAATAGAAGAATGCCCTAATAGTTCTTGAATACTTCTTAAATCAGCACCATTTTCTAGTAGATGCGTTGCAAAGGAATGACGTAACGTATGGGGTGAAAAAGATGTTTTAATATCTTTTTCTTTGGCAATTTTTTTTAGTATTTTAAAAAATCCTTGTCTTGTCATTTGTTTGCCATGATTATTTAAAAATAAAACATCTGTATATTCTTTTTTTAATAATTCTTCACGATATATACTTAAATAGAGTTTTAAATAATGTACTGCAACTTCTCCCATTGGAATGATTCTTTCTTTAGAACCTTTTCCAATTGTTCTAACTGTTTCACTTGTAAGATCAACATCGTGAATTTTTAAAGCAACCAATTCACTAACACGTAATCCCGTTGCATACATTAATTCCAACATCGCTTTATTTCGATAACTATAAGCGTCAGTTAAAGGGATATCTAATAGTTTATCCACTTCTTCTACAGATAATACTTTTGGAAGTGCTTTTTTTGTTTTTGGAAGTTCAATTGTAGCCATTGGATTATTAGATATCACTTTTTCAATCAATAAAAATTTATAAAATCCACGAATACATGAAATTCTTCTAGATATACTCTTAGGACTTTTATTTTGATCTTTCAAATACTTCAAATAGAGTTTAATATCTTTTTTTTCGATGTGATAAATATCTTTCTTTAAAAAATCAGTCATGAATTTTTGATAATCTTTTAAATCAGATTCATATGACATAATCGTATTTTCACTATATTTCTTATCTATTTGTAAGTAATTAATAAATTCTAAAATACATTCCATAAATGAATTCATATGCTTCACCATTATTATTTTAACACAAATTAAAACGTTGCTAAAGAAAAAAAGTAAAGTTATATTACAATATGACATATCTTTCTTTTATTTTTACAAATCATCTTTAGAAATGAGTCGAAATTTGTTACAATATGTAGTGTGGTGATTGTATGGATACACTAGCAATGCAAATGAGACCGGAGACATTAAAAGATGTCGTCGGACAACAACATTTAATTGGAACAAATAAAATACTTTCTAATTTAGTAAAAAACAAACGTTTATTTTCCATGATTTTATATGGAAAACCAGGAATTGGAAAAACAACGCTTGCTTATGTATTAGTTCATGAATTAGGATTACGTTATCGCATGTTAAATGCGACAATTCACAAAAAGAAAGATTTTGATATCGTTGTCGAAGAAGAAAAAATGTACGGTGGTATGGTTGTTATCATGGATGAGATTCACCGTTTAAATAAAGATAAACAAGATCTACTTCTCCCCTATTTAGAAAATGGTTATATTACTTTAATTGGAATGACTACTGCAAATCCATATCATAAAATAAATCCAGCTATCCGTTCTCGTTGTCAAATTTTTGAATTACATGAATTAGAAGATCAAGATATTATAAAAGCATTAAAACAAGTAAAGAAAAAAGAAGTACTTCCTCACCTAGAAATAGATGATGAAGTTTATAAAATACTGGCAAGAATGTCCGGTGGAGATTTAAGGTATGCTTATAACTTATTAGAAGTTGCATATTATGCAACAAGTGATTTTCACATTACGAAAGACGTTATTCAACAAATTAACAGTAAACCTGTTTTCTTTCATGATAAAAATGATGATGGACACTATGATGTATTAAGTGCTTTTCAAAAATCAATTCGCGGTAGTGACGTTGATGCAGCATTACACTATCTAGCTCGTTTAATTGAAGCGGAAGATTTAGACAGTATATATAGGCGAATGAGTGTTATTGCTTATGAAGATATTGGTCTTGCTAATCCGAGTATGGGACCAAAAGTTATGGCTGCTATTCACGCTGCAGAATTAGTAGGACTTCCAGAAGCGAGAATTCCTCTCGCTGAAGTTGTAATCGAACTGGCTCTATCACCAAAATCAAATACAGCCCATCTTGCTTTAGATGAAGCTTTAAATGATATTCGCGTTGGAAATACCGGAAACGTTCCAAACCATATTAAAACAAATGCAAGTGAATACAAATACCCTCATGACTATCCAAACGCATATGTAAAACAACAATATTTACCAGATAAAATCAAACATAAAAAATACTATCATCCAAAAGATAATTCCAAATACGAGAAGATGTTAAAAGAAGTGGATGAGAAAATTTGGAAATTAAAAACAAAATAGAAAGGAAGAAAATAATGCTACAAGTTTATCAAAGTGATTTATCAAGACTTGATCAAGATTTGTATGATTTTGTAGATGAAGTAAAAGAAGTCTATGACCATAATTTGGATATTTCAAACTTGGTGTATCAACTATTTCATATGGATCAACCATATGATGAAATTTTTCAAACCTTAATAAAAGAAATAAAATCATATCGTAACGAAAAACAGCTTTTAATAGATGATCAAATTTTACTCTTTCGTTTATCAGGTTTATTGCAATACGAACATGGAATGAATGAATTATACGAATTGTTAAAACAGAATATTAGTGATTCTCCTATACGGTTCATGGAACTATATGGTTTGGTTCAAGAAAACGAATATCGAAAAGGTATTGAGGAACTTAATCAGCTTTTAGAGAAAATAATATAGAAAGAAGGATGTTTTATGAAAATAGGAATATTAGGAACTGGTGCTTATGGTCTATCACTTGCACTTTCATTTTTAGAAAATACCAGTGATATTACCATGTGGACAAAGTTAGAAAAAGAATATAGAGAACTAATAGAACAAAGAGAAAACACAAAAGTATTACCAAACATAAAAATACCAATGGATATTTCTTTCACATTAAATATAGAAGAAGTTATGAAAGAAAAAGATATTATTGTCATTGCAATTCCAACAGAATACATCGATGGAATATTAAAAGATATGAACACATATTATACAAATCAAATTATTTTAATTGCTTCAAAAGGAATTTCAGAAGATGGTTTATTTGTTCGTGATAAAATTAAAAACTTTGTATCACAAGATAAAATTGCAGTCATTTCTGGTCCAAGTTTTGCAATTGATCTTTCTAACCATGTTCCGGTTGGCTTATCTCTCGCTTCTTCTTCCCAAGAAACGATGAATGTTGTAGAAAATGCTTTAGCTGGAAGAAGATTAAAACTTAGAAAAACAGAAGACGTTCTAGGTGTAGAAATTTGTGGAGCAATTAAAAATGTTATCGCAATTGCTAGTGGAATGTTAGACGGAATGGGATATCCGATTTCTACAAAAGCAATGTTAATTACAGAATCATTACATGATATCAAAAGTATGATTCACTCTTTAGGAGGAGATAAGAAAACAATCCTATCATTTGCTGGATTTGGAGATTTATTACTGACTTGTACAAGTGAAAAAAGTAGAAATTATTCATTTGGTAGAACGATAGGAATTGGTAATCAAGAAGATATCAAACAATATATGGAAAATCATACTGTAGAAGGACTTACTACAATTTATGGAATGAAACAAGTAATGGAGAAAAATCAGATCGAGATGCCAGTTGTCTCTTTAATATCTGATATTATTCATCAGAAGAAGAAACCTTCTGCACTATTAGATTTCTTAATAGAAAAAGAATAACTTTACTAGTTATTTTTTTATTTTTGTCCATACTAAATATGGTGATAATATGGATCAAAAGTATTTTCAAGGATTTCTTGATAAAAAACATTATTTTGAAGGATGGTATTTTAAATTTGTTACTCCCGATGAATTAAGAATTTTAGTATGGATTCCAAGTATTTCTCTTACCGATGAGAAGAAAGGATATCTTCAAGTATTAGATAGTAAATATCTAGCGACAGATACAATCGAGTATCCATTATCAAAGATAAGATTTCCAAATAAAGCATTTATAAAAATTGGTGAAAATTGGTTTAGTGATGATACTGTTTGTATCGATGTGAAAACAGCACGACATCGCTATTGTGGTGTATTAAAACTATATGCACCTACTTTACTACATACTAGTAAGTATGCACCAACTATTATGGGGCCATTTTCTTATTTTAAAAATATGCAGTGTAATCATGGAATTATTTCTTTAAAAAGCAGTGTTTCAGGTTCACTTTTGATCGATGGTAAAATGTTAGATATGAATGGTGGTACTTGTTACATGGAAAAGGATTATGGTACAAGTTTTCCAAAACAATATCTATGGTTAGAATCTCATCATCCAAAGAAACATGATGATTGTACTATATTTTGTTCTTATGCTCATATTCCCCTTCCTATTTTCTCTTTTTATGGGCTTATTTGCGTTCTTAGAATAAAAGATAGACAAGAGATCTTTGCTAGTTGGAATGGAGCAAAAGCACACCTAAAACAAGAAAATAATACGAATATTATTCAACTCCATAAAAGAACTATGAAATTAACAATGAAATGGAAACAACACAAACATCATCAATTAAATGCTCCAAATAATGGAAAAATGTCCAATACAATAAAAGAAAGTAGTATGGATACATTTCAAGTTACATTAAAAAAAGAAGATAAAATCCTCTTTACTGATACCTTTACCTGTGGAACAAGTGAAATATCTAATTTATTACAATCCTAACAAAAATAACTCTAATCCCATTCTTTTATTAATACCCCCATTTTTTATTTGATAATCCAATTCTGCAAGCTGTTTTATATAACTGAGTAGTATTTCACTGGAAAACATTCTTCCCTTCTCTAATGCCTTTTTAATACGAAATGGATGAATACTTAACATACTAGCAATATTCTTTTCCGTATATCCTTTTTGATATAATTCTTTTGCTTGATAAATAATACGAAATTGATTTGCCAACATAATCAAAATCATAAGAGGCTCCTCCCCTCTTTTGATCATCTCATCCAACATCATCATCGCTTTTTCTTTTTGTTTTAACACAATTGCCTCAATTAGACCAAAAATATCTAAATCAATTGTCTGAATCGTAATATCTTGAATTAATTCCGTCGTAATTGCTTTCTCTTGAAAAGAAGCCATCTTTAACTTCTCTGCTTCCTGTTCTAACAACTCTAAATGATTTCCAACTTTCTTTTGAAATAAATTTAAATCATCTCTAGAAATCTGATATCCATGAAATAAATCTTTCACAAATTGCTCTTGATTTGCAACTTGATTTAACTCCTTTACAATCACTTCTTTTTTCAGCATTTTCACAATCTTTTTTCGCTCATCTAATTTCTCACTGAATACGACAAGAATCAAAATAGTACTGGGATTCGGATGTTTTATGTATTCTTCTAATAACGCGATTGGTTGTTCAATACTCCCTTTCTTCGTTGTTCCTGTTAGAAATGTACAGTGATTTAATATCACTGCTTTTTTATCGTGAAAAAAAGAAATTGTCTCTGCATCTTCTAACGCTTCTTTTAAAGATACTGTATCTAATTCATATTCATTTACATCTAAATCATTTAATTCGTTTTCTTTTTTTATGTTATCAATTTCTTTTTGTATTAATAACTCTTCTTTTCCATAAAGCAAGTATATCATAAATGTCACCTACTTTATTATAACTGAAATGAGAAAAAATAACTAGTCCTTAAGTAAGATACAACAATGATTAAACCAAATAAAAAGAATAAATACACATAGTTGTATTTATTCTTCTTTCTGTTTCTCTTTCTTTTCATCTTTTGATAGTTCTTTCATCGCATCTCTTCTAGAGAAATTATGTCTTCCTTTTTTATCTTTACCGATATATTTTACCATAATTTCATCTCCGACTTTTACGACATCTCCAGCTTTTTCAATATGTTTTCTATCTAGTTTAGATACATGAACCATACCTTCACAACCAGGCCATAATTCTACAAAACATCCAAAATCTTCTACTTTTACAACTTTTGCAGTATAGATTTTATCTTCTTCTGGTACTCTTGTAATATTTAAAATCATTTCTTTCGCTTTATCGATGATTTCTTGATCATGGTGATAGATTAATACATGTCCATCATCTTCTAAATCAATTTTAACGGCATTTCTATCATTTACACTGACAACATGACTCGCATCTTGAATAATTTTTGTAATAACATCTCCTCCACGACCAATAACATCTTTAATTTGTTCTGGTAAAATATAGAAATCACAGATCTTTGGAGCATATTTACTTACTTCTTTTCTAGGTTCTTTAATAACAGATTCCATCACATCTAAAATTTGCATTCTTGCTTTTTTCGCTTGTTGTAATGCTTCTGTTAAAATTTCTCTTGTAACTCCTTTAATTTTAATATCCATCTGAAGTGCACAAATACCATTTCTTGTTCCAGCTACTTTGAAGTCCATATCTCCCATATGATCTTCTAATCCTTGAATATCTGTTAAAATAGTATAATTTTTCTCATCTTTATCTGTAATTAATCCCATGGCAATTCCTGCAACAGGTGCTTTAATTGGTACACCAGCTGCCATAAGTGATAAACATCCAGCACAAATACTAGCTTGACTAGAAGAACCATTACTTTCTAAAATTTCAGATACAACACGAATCGTATATGGGAATTTCTCTTCAGATGGAATCACTTGTGATAATGCTCTTTCTCCTAAAGCTCCATGACCAATTTCACGTCTTCCTGGAGAACCATATCTACCTGTTTCTCCAACACTGAATTGTGGAAAGTTATAGTGTAACATAAATCTTTTTTCATCTTCTAATTCTAATCCATCTAATACTTGGTGTTCTCCTAATGCACCTAAAGTTGTAACCGCTAAAGCTTGAGTTTGTCCACGCGTAAACAATGCAGATCCATGTGTTCTTGCAAGTAGATCAATACTAGCAGATAGAGGTCTAATTTCATCGATTTTACGACCATCTGGACGTACTTTATCTTCAATGATTAATCTTCTTACTTCCATTGCTTCCATATGATCTAAGATACTAGAAACATCTTTTAGAAGGCCATCTAACTCTTCATTATCTTTATATACTTCTTCAAAATGAGCAACTGTATTTTCTTTTACTTTATCAACCGCTTCCGCACGTGCCAACTTTTCAACCACTTGAATCGCTTGTTTCATATCTTCATATGCATATTCAGTCACTTCTTTTTCTAACTTCTCATCTACTGTTTTTAATTCTACTTCTACCTTTTCTTTTCCAATCTCTTTTACAATTTCCTCTTCAAAAGCAATTAATTCTTTAATTGCATCATGTCCAAACATCATCGCTTCTACCATGTCATCTTCACTAACTTCTTTACTACCAGATTCTACCATGTTAATAGCATCCTTTGTACCAGCAACTGTTAAATGAATATCACTTTGTTCTAACTCTTCTGGAGTTGGATTAATCACAAATTTTCCATCAATTCTACCTACAATAACACCAGCAACTGGAGTCGTAAATGGAATATCACTAATTAAAAGCGCTAAAGAAGAACCAAGTAAAGCACTCATCTCTGGAGATGCATCTTGATCAACACTTAATACCGTATTGACTACTTGCACTTCATTACGAAATCCATCTTCAAATAATGGTCGAATTGGACGATCGATTAAACGAGCAGATAATGTCGCATTCTCCGTTGGTCTACCTTCTCTTTTAATAAATCCCCCTGGAATTTTTCCTACAGAATATAATTTTTCTTGATACAAAACTGTTAATGGGAAAAAATCAGCAGTTGATGCATTCTTACTCATAACAGCAGCAGTAAGAATCGCAGTATCATTAAAACGTACTAGAACTGCTCCATTTGCCTGTTTTGCTAGTTCTCCACTTTCTACTACAATTTTCTTTCCATAAAACTCTTTTTCAAATACTTTCTTCATAATACCCTCCATAATATAAAAAGACACTAAAAAATAGTGCCTACTGTTATTTTATTTTCTAAGTCCTAGTTCTTTTACAATCTTACGGTAACGAGTAACATCGTTTTTAAATAAGTAATTTAATAAACTACGTCTCTGTCCAACCTTTTTAAGAAGTCCTCTTTTAGAGTGATAATCATGTGGATGAACTTTAAAATGTTCTGTTAAATCCTTGATTTCTTCTGTTAAAATTGCAATTTGAACTTCAGCAGAACCTGTATCTTTTTCATTCTGTGCGAATTTACTTACGATTTCTGCTTTCTTTTCTTTTGTTAATGCCATTTTCTTTTCTCCTTTCTAAATCATACGCTTATCCCTAGATAAAAGTCGGAGACTCTTTCTTCCAAGTAATAAGTACAAATATATTATACGCAAAAATTATAAATTATGCAAGTATAAACTTTTTCTTTCTAAATATTCCTTGTAAAATTATATAATCTATATAGATTTTTAATAAATAAAAGTTATATTCAATTTATTATTTATCAAATTTTGACTTATTTACTTTTGTTTCTGTATATTTCATTTCAACGATAGGATGAACAATAGTTATTTTTATACACTTAAACCAGATACATATGTCTATATAAAAATATTAATGGATCTTACTCATGCTGTTTTTATACCAATCCTTCGATCTATTTAGTAGATTTGTAACATATTCGCTTTTTGTCTTTTTATATTCTTTTCGATCCCTGTTACCTAATTCTAAAATTTTAATTTTA
>ERZ1643251.2695-NODE-2695-length-17641-cov-6.663994_pt1 | contig 17641 bp, 11 predicted proteins | sample MGYA00579261_ERZ1643251 | MGnify/ENA primary metagenome ERZ1643251 (study PRJEB29033, sample SAMEA4952267) | chicken gut metagenome | biome: Broiler Chicken; feature: Gastrointestinal Tract; material: Caecum | place: Ireland | collected 2018 | study: Broiler...
GATACAGCCCGTCCTCCGCAAGTTCCTCGGCGTCCACCGAGCCGTCCTCCACGGCGATGACCCCCGTCGAGAGCCGATTCAAAAACTCGTGCTTGCGGTTTCTGACCGCATTGTACGCCCGCTGAAGCGGGATCATGCGATCGACGACGCTCGTCCCGAAAAAAGCCCCCGGGAGCGCGATGCACGTCTGCCGCACGAAGGGCAGGACGCGTTCGCCGCGGTCGCCGTTCTCGTAGGGAAGGTCTCCCTCGTACAACAGTTTGTCAGCCGCCACGATTTCCAGCCGCCCCTTGGGATGTTCGCCGTCGGGGCGGGTATACCGTTCGATGAGAATGACCGCATCCTCGAGGACGGGACGGTCTTTCCCGTCCGCGGGACGCTTCCAGCCGCTCGCCGAAGCATAGGGTGCGAGCGGGAAATCGGAGATGGAAGTGCCGGGCACTTCCACGCCGAATTTATCGCGAAGATAGGACACGGGGACGGCCTTGGCATGGATGAGGCTGTTGACCTCCTGCATGCTCTCGGCGGTCAGCGCATCGGGGTAGACTTCAAAGGGCGAGAGCGCGACGACGTTGACGTCGCCTTCGCGCACCGAATGCCCTTCGGCGTCGGCGCCGATGACCTTGCCGTCCTCGTGGTTCCACACGATCTTGTAAAACGACGTGCCGCACGTCTCCGACCAGAGGGTCGCGGCCGAGACAATGCCGTCGAGGTCGATGCGGTTTTTGACCGCGCGCAGGATGTTGGAACAAAGCCGCGCGGTCTTCATGTCGTCGTCGGCGTCCGAGAAGGCGCGCACTTCGAGCGACGGGCGCACCTTGGCGAGCCGCGCCAGACGCGTATCCAGCGTGGGCGCGATGTGGTTGAAACAGCGGCGCGACTGCCAGTAGAACGTCGCGGCCTCTTCCTCGAGTTCCCCCGCGGGATTGATGTCGCAGAACTGGTTGCCGCTCACAAAGTTCATGTTGAGCTCCCAGCCCCGTTCGAGCGTCCTGCGGGCCCTGCGCCGCCGCTCGAAGTCGGAACGGACGTCCCGCACGAGCGCCTCGACGCGCTGTTTTTCCTGCCGTTCCCTGAGTTTTTCTTTCTCTGTCATGATGGTTTCTCCTTCTGCTCCGCAGCGAGCGCGCCGATGAGTTTTTCGCGCTCCGCCTCCAGCTCCTCGTCGGAGAGCGCGGAATAGTCCGTCCCCTCCAGCAGAAGCCTGACTGCCTTTAAGTCGGGCGGAATGTCCTTTCGGGTCTCCCGCCGTTTGACGAGTTTCAGTTCCCCGTCCCGCGCGTCATACTCCTCCGTCACCTCCTCCACCTGAAAGCCGAGGGCGACTTTGAGTACCGCGTCTCTCACTTTGTCATCCTGCATCATACGCTGTCTTGCACAGACCGTCCTCCTTGCATAAAAATTTGTGCGGCATCCTGCGGCGCGCTTTTGCCCCCGCGCAACGACGTCCCGCGGCACACTTTCCGCTCGCGCGGCGCTCTCTCGCCCCTGCGCAGCGTCCCACGGGTACACTTTCCCACCGCGCAACGCTCTCGGGATACTTTCCGCCCGTACACAACGACCCGCGGGGCAACATTCCGCCCGCCTCTTGGGCCCACTGTGTCCTATTTTGCTTATCGCCGCCCGTGCTTTTTACAACTTTCCCCTCGCTTCGGGCAAGGGAGCGCAAAAACCCGTTCAATGTCTGCCCGTCCGTCGGGCGCGCAGGAGAGCGCGGATGCGGCGCTCCTTGTCGCGGGCAATGAGGCCGGGAGTCTCTCCCTCGCGCACGGGGCGCGGTCGGCTCATGAGGAAGTAGCGCAGTTCGTCCATTGCGTGGTCATCGCGTTTGACGGGCGTATCGCCGCTTCCCCAGAAGTAGCTTTTGAATTCGCGGATCATATTGGTACAACCCGAAAAGACATACAGATCGGGCAATCCGTTCTCGCGATTGAGGTAACTCTTGACGCGCTCGATGCCCGTAAAGAGATCTTTGTCGACGTGCATATCGGCGAGGATGCCGCGTTCGGCGAACAGTTCCGCCACCGATTTTTCGGCCGCGAGGGTGCGTTGCGAAGCCGCGGAGTCTATGAGCGCCTCCACACGTCCGCGGGCATCGCGTTTCCAGCCGAGGCGGGAGCTGAGTTCCAAAATGGCGTGAGCGTGGTAGTCGATATCGTGACCCGCCGCATAATGTTCGGCGATGACGTAGACATTTCCGTCCCAGTCAACGGCATAAAAATGAGCCGAAAGCGGATTTTTAAGACCGGGATCGATGGCGATGCCTGCGTGCCATTCGGGCGGGACGGGAAAGGGTTCGATGACATGGACGCGCTCGTCGAACTCGGGATAGACGAGGCCTTCGCGTGCGGCAAAGCGGCCGTAGCGGCGCGATTCAAGGGTGGCGGGATCGAGGCTTTGGGAGAGCATGGCGATCTCTTTTTTGGAGAGAAAGGGATTGTCGCCCCATTCCATGAACTCGTACCAGACTTCGGGATTTTCGCCGCGGTTGAGGTAGATCTCCTCATACACGAAGGTCAGGCCTTTGAGGGGCGTCATGGTGCCGAAGATGTCCCCTTCCTTGTCGAGGACGCGCATGAGGCATTCCTCGTAGATGTCGCGGGGCGGTTCCTCGTCGAACCACACGAAGTCGAGCGAGCTTCCCTGAAAGCGCTCTCTGCCCTGATCGCAGCTCTTGAAGCCAATGACGCTCGTTCCGCCGAACACGTTTTTGACGACGATCTGATCGACGATGCCCGCGGAGGGATTGTCCTTTCTGCCGCTCACCATGACGATATCGGCGATCCAGTCGGGGCGCAGGTAGTAGAGGATTTTTTTCTGTGCGACGTCCCGCTGTACCTGAAGCGTGGGCGAGACCACCCAGCCGAACACGTCTTTGCGGTTTTTCCGATACGGGTGAATGCCGCGGGCCATCCAGACGGCCTCTACCGCGCCGCACTCCGTCTTGCCCGAGCGGTTTCCGCCGAACACCCAGCGATTGCGTTTTTTACACTTGTGAAAGGCAAGCTGTTTTTTATGTTTTTTTCGGCCCGTATTGTAGCGGGCGAGATGATCGGACGCCCTTCTGCGCGCGAGCTCTTTTTCCACGGCACGCAGTTTCAGCGATAATTCGTTGTCATTCGGCAAAACTCTCCCCCTCCCGCACGTCGGAATGCGCTACGATAGCGCGTATGAAACGATGGATTGTTTTTATCCTGGCGCTCGCGGCGCTTTTGCTGCCCGCGCGCACGACGGCCGCCGCGGCGGAGCAGGACAGCTATGCCGTTGCCGTCGGGGACGTTTGGTTTTACGCCTCCGCAGACGAAGACGAAAAGCTCTTTCTTCTGCCGCAGACCTACTATGTGCGCGTCCTCGACGAGGGCGAGCTGTTCTGTACGGTGGAATATCAGACGGACGACGCGCCCTACAAAAAATTGCTGGGCTACTGTCGCACGGACGCATTGACCTTTGTGGACTTTATCCCCGTGCGTCCCTATCTGCGCAAACAGATCACCGTGACGTACACATTGCCCGACACGGGCGGCCTCGGGACGGACGAATTTGTGAGCAGCGAGCGCACGTTCGTCTACTACGGCGACCGCTACGAAGGCGATCAGCTGTATCTGTATGTCCTTTCGGGGGACAAGTTCGGCTACATCCCCGCCGACGCGCCGCCCGAATACGAGCACAACGACGACTACCTTCAGAGCACGTCCGGCGAAGGAGAAGAAGTCCCTCCCGCGGGCAATGACGCCCCGGGTGCGGTGCAGATCGTCGTCATCGTGCTGGCGTGCGTGGCCGCGGTCGCGGTTGCCGTCATCTTGCTGCGCGGGAAAAAGCCTCCGCGCGAACAGCAGGAATTCTGACGCCCCGCAAAGACCAATCCGCACGTTTCCCGCCGCGCCGTGACGGCGCTCTCCCGCCCGTCCGCGATCGCCCGCAGGAGCTTGCAAAAGGGCGAATACGCAGAAAATGCCTCGTCATAGGCCTCTTTTGTCCAGCCCTGCGCCGCAAAACTGCTTGCGGCTCGTTTCAAAAGAGCGCTCTGTCTGCGAAAATACGTCCGCTCCGACCAGGGCACGACAAACTCGGCATACCCCTTGAGCTTTTTCCTGCGCCGAAAATATCGGTACTCGAGCAAAAAACATTCCTCTTCGGAACAGCTGCGTACAAAGGCGTCGGCCGCCGTGCGAACACGCAGCAGACGGGAACGCACCGCAAGCTCCTCCGTCACGCGCTCCATCTCCTCGAGTGTCCCCCTGCGCGAACGGAAGGACAGGAGCGCCTTGTTTTCCGCCGCAACGCCCGCCGCATCGGCAAGCGCCGCCAGATGCGGGTAGGCATACAGAATGACTTTGACATATTCATACGCCATTCGGGACCTCCTTTCTCGTCCGCCATGGGGCGAACGAAATCCGAACATTTGTTTGTATTTTTATCATATCATTTTATGTTGCCAGATGGGTGCCTGTATGCCAAAATAATTTGATTGTTTTCGGCAATGCTCTTTTCAAGCGTCCCCTTGTCCGCCGCTCTCGTTTCCTGCCCGATCCCTCTTTCGGCCGACCGTCCTCCCTCGTTTTCCGCCCCTCCTCTGTTCCCGTCCCCTCGTTACCCTCTTTCCTGAGCTCGCCCTTATCGTGTTTCTTCTCGCTCCTTTCCTACGCCCCCTTTTGCATTTCTCCGTGCCTTCTCTCTCCGCGCCCTCCCCCTCTCCGCGTCACGCCTCTCCGCACCTCCTCTCTCCGCACCTCGCCTCTCCGCGCCTCCCCCGCCCTTTATTTCCCGTTCGGGCCCTTCCCGCCGCCCTGCCCTTCCGCGCTCCCTGTCAAATCCCATCATTCGGCTGTTTCCGACGGACAAACGCGGAAAAAGACAACTTTTCGGGCAAAAAAAGGCCCGAAAAGTTTTTTCGGGAAGAATGCGATGAAGAATTGTAATTTTCGCGCGCGCGTGTTATAATGAGAGCATGACGATACGAAAGAGTGCGGGCGCCGCGCTTGCCGTTCTGCTTGCGATGGGGACGGTGGCGGGCGTAATCCCGCAAAGAACAACCGCAACCGCAGCCGAAACGGCGCCGACGCAGCCAGCCGTTCTCACGGTCGAGAACGCGTCGCTGTTCCTTCCCGCAAGCTATGAGCAATATCTTGCGCTGGAAAATCCTGCCGACGTTGCATTTTCGGAAAAATACATTGCCGTTGCCGACGGGAACACGCTCTATCTGTACGAACGGGGAGCGAACGAGACCTATCTCTCATACACGGCAGATGCGACGATCACGAAGATCCAGTTTTCGGGGGAGCAGCTGTATTTCACGCAGCGCGGGACGTCCAATTCCTTCTGGCAGTACGACTGCACGACGGGGACAGCGCAGCGCATTGACCCGCTCAACTGTTCGACCTTTCTCATTGTGGGGGACACGCTGTACACGGCGGTCATTGCGGGGAGTCAGATGACGCTTGCGCGCCGTTCGCTGGACGATCTTTCGAGCGACGGGACGTCGCTCGGAACGCTTTCGACGGGTACGGAGCCATGGCTGACGTGGGCGAACAATATGCTCTACTGCGTGGTCGGCGGGACGGTGTACTACTCGGACGGAAACGGGATGTTCGTGGACTACAACGGATTTGACATTGCGGATTACAACGATCGGCTCGGGATCTCGTCGGTGTGTTCGGACGGGACGTACCTGTATTTTTCCTCGGCGGCGGGATTTTTCCGCAGACAGACGGCGGTGGGCGATACCCCTGTCTGTCTGTCCTCCGACCCGACGCTGAGCGGCGTGTCCGCCCTCACCTATGAGAACGGCAATTTTTACTGTATCCGCGGGACGTCGGTGCATGAGATCGCCGTGACGGAGAACGCCGCAGCCTTTACCGACTATGAGATCGCGGCGGCCTCGGACTCGGTGAACCGTCTTTCGGACGCCTCCGACTCGGCGCGGGCGGGCGATCTTCTGGTGACGGCGGACGCCGACAACGCGCGCGTGAGCGTGTACGATCTTGCCGCGCACAGCTATTCCTATGTCCCGTGCGAGACCTCTCCCACGCTGGTCGCGACGGACGGATCGCGCATTGCCTATGCCTCGGGCGCGCAGGTGTATGTCTGCGACTACGCGGCGGGCGAGACGGTATTCACGTCGGCACAGCTCTCGGGAGCGAACATTGCGGGGCTTGCCGTGCTGTACGGCGAGACCTATTACATCAAGAGCAACGGCTCGCGCGGCGTTGTGGGCGGTGAGACGGTCGAAGTCGGAAGCGCCGTCCCCACGGGGCTTGCGTGCGACATCTACGGTTCGCTGTACGTCTCCTATGCGAGCGGAAACGCGTATTCCTTCACGGAAGAGGCCTTTCTTGCGGGCGGAGAAGGGACCGATCTCGGGTACGCCGTGCCATCGGGGGCGACCTCGCTGAAAGCGGACTTCGAGGGCAATCTCTATTATCTTTTAGGCGGAGACATGTACCGCAACGGCGTCCTGTTTGCCTCGGTGGACGGCGGCGATTTTGTCTATGCGGCGGACGGCGAGACGGCACCCCGCTCCTTTGCGCTCGGATACGAGGACGACGCGGTCTATTTCAACTTCGGGGACTATGTCGTGGTCAGCCACGCGAGCACGGAGGGACAGCCGGGGCCGTTGTACGGGATCCCGACGCTGGGCGAGATCGCGGAAGATGGCGCGCGCGCGACGACGTTCTCGCTGCACGAAGCGGAAGGACTTCTCGTGACCGTTGCGGCGCGTTCGGTCGGCATTGACACCGATCTGGAGGAATTCCGCACCTCGGAAAGCGCCTATTTCCCCTATCGCGGATACGGCCGATCGGTGGAAGAGCGCCGCGGAATCCTGCTGGCAGAGACGTCGGAAGGCGCGGGCGGCTATGCGCTCGTCGTGTTCCCCGAAGCGGACGGAAGCTATACGGCACGCCTGTACAAGGCGCAGTCGATCCTCGCGCGGGAAGGCACCTTCACCGAGCAGAGCGGCGATCGGTGGCTTTCCAATGCGGCATGCGCCGCATACGCGCCCTGCCTCGAGCCCATGCCGACGGAGGGAATCCCGCCGCTCGCGACAAATAACCTTGCGCGCGGCACGGCGGTGCAGCTTCTCGGGACGTTTACGGCGCCCGACCGCACCTATGCTCTGATCGAATATGACGACAGCGTTACGCGCGAAACGGTACGCGGATGGGTTCCCGCGTCCTATCTTTCGGACATTCCCGCCTCGCTCACGGAGGGCGAGGAATACCAGTTCGCCTATCTCAAAGCGAATGCGGACGGCATTGTATTCACGGCGGAAGACGGAACGCAGCAGACGGTCACGGAGCGCGTCCAGGTGCGTCTTGCCGAAAATGAAGACGGCACATTCACGGCATATCTCGTGAGCGATCCCGCATACAGCGCGGTGGTGACGGAAGCCATGCTTGACCGCGACAATGCGGAAGTTCTGCGCATTTCTCTCATCATCATCCTGACGGTGCTTGCGCTTGTCATTCTCGGGGTATATCTCTTCTTGCTCCCCTGGGAAAAGTATAAAAAATTGCGCAAATAATTTGCACGACCCCGTTGACAAGGGCGAGAAAGTGTAGTATTGTAAAGACAAGACGGATGCGCCCCGCGCGCATTCCGAAAAAAACTATCTTGTGAGGAACTTTATGACAACCTACCTCTCTCCCCTTCTGCCGCAACGAGCAGACCCCTATCTGTGCAAGCACAACGGCAAATATTATTTTACGGCGACCTGTCCGCTGTATGACCGCATCGAGCTCTCCAGCGCGGACACGGTGAACGGCATTGCGACCGCACCCGTGCGCACGGTATGGAAGAAGCACGAGACGGGAGCGCTTGCCTCGCACATCTGGGCGCCCGAGCTGCACTATGTCATGGGAAAGTGGATCATTTACTTTTCCGCGGGGCATGTGCCGGACGTCTGGGACATTCGCCCCTATGCGCTCATCTGCAAAGGAGACGACCCGATGACGGACGACTGGGGCGAAGCCGTTCCGATCGAGCCCGCCGCCAACGATCCCTACCCGTTCACCGACTTCTCGCTTGACATGACGGTTTTGGAGAACAAGGGCAGGTGGTATGCGATCTGGGCGCAGAAATTCGGATGTGCGCGGGCGGAGAAACCCATTTCCGATCTTCTGATCGCCGAACTGGAGACGCCCACCAAGTTAAAGACGGTGTTCGTGCGCATCACCTCGCCCGACTATGACTGGGAACGCGACGGCGGATTCTGGGTAAACGAAGGGCCTGCCGTTCTGCATTGCCCCGAGACGAAGGGAAAGATCTATGTGACATATTCCGCCTCGGCGACGGGCGCGTGCTACTGTCTGGGGATGTTGAGCGCGGACGAAAATTCCGACCTGCTCGATCCGAGAAGCTGGGAAAAGGAACGCTGGCCCGTTCTCAAAACGGACGCGGCGCTCAAGGTCTACGGCCCCGGCCACAACACGTTCGTACGCGGCGATGACGACGAAGTGCTCACGCTTTTGCACTTCCGCGACTATGAAAAGATCGTCGGCGATCCGCTGGACGACCACAACCGTCACGCACACGTCCTGAAAGTCGGGTTCGACGCAAACGGAAAGCCCGTTTTCAAGCTCAACCCCGCCGAACTCTACAATACCCCGTATGAAAACGAAAAGCAGAAGGGAATCAACGACTGACACCCTGCCGCAGAACCGTTTGAAAACAAGGCGACGCAGACAAGCGCCCCGAAAGCCGATCGGCTTTCGGGGCGCTTTTTGTCACGGATTTTCTGTATGGCGCATCGCGTCTTGTCCAGTTGTTCCGCGCCGCTCGCTTTCTCCCCTGCTTTTTTCATTCGTCCGCCTCTTTGCCGCCCTCCTTCTTCTCTGCTTGCCCCCATCCTTCTTTTCCGTACGCCATTCCCCGCCACGTTCCTTATCCCCCGTGCGGCCATCCGAACTCTCAGCGCGAGGCATTGCCGCCCCGCCAAAGCACACCCGATCACCTTGCTCCGCCCGTTTTGCCCGTCCATTGCCATCCCGTTGCTCTCGCCCGCAGTTTCCCGTAATCAAAAGTACATTCTCCGCCAAAGGCCGTTCACCCCCTGCCCCCTTGCCCCATTTTCCTCCCGGCCGCCCCGCTCCACGCTCCCGTCCCCGTCAGCGCATCTCCCGTCAAAGGCCGTTCAACCCCCGTCCTCCTTGCCCCATTTTCCTTCTGTCCGCTCCGCTCCATGCTCTCACCCCCGTCAGCGCTTTCCCCTCAAAATGGCGTACCGCCCCCTCTCTTCCCTGTCCCATTCTGCCCATCCCGATTTTCGCAGGAAAAACGCCTCCGCGCGCAAACACAACGCTTCCCGACAAAGAATCGGCACAAAAAAAGACGCGCAGGGAGTATCCTGCACGTCTGTAAAACCCAAGAACGATCACCGAGCCTTCGCGGGATCGGCAGATTTCAAATCGAGGGTATGTTCTTTGGCGGTTGCGAGCATGAGTTTGATGCGGTTTTCCTGATTGACGCGCGTCGCCGACGGATCGTAGTCCACGGGGACGATGTTGACGTCGGGGTGGAGCTGTTTGACGGCGCGCACGGCACCTTTGCCGGCAATGTGATTGGGCAGACAGCCGAAGGGCTGGGCGCAGACGATGTTATCCGTACCCGTCTCGGCGAGCGCGGTCATTTCGGCGGGAATGAGCCAGCCCTCGCCCATTTTAACGCCCTGGTTGATCACCTTATCGGCACAGCGGCGGAGGTGTTCAAAGTCATGCAGCGGCTCAAAGCGGGTCTTTTTCATGAGGGCGATGAGTTTCTTTTGTTTCGCATACAGCCAGCGATAGACGACGGCGAAGAGCCATGCGGTATTTTTGCCCTTGCCGTAGAGTTTTTCATCGTTGACGTTGTTGATGACGCAGTACAAGATGAAATCCATGAGGGCGGGGACGACGGGTTCGCACCCTTCGGAGAGCAAAAAGTCCTCGAGGTGAGAGTTCCCGAGCGGCGAATACTTGACGTAAATTTCGCCGACAATGCCGACGCGGATCTTCTTTTCGTCGGAAACGGGAACGGCCGCGAACGATTTCAGGAGATACGTCGCGCACTTTTTGAGATTTTTGTAGGCACCGTCATCGAGCGCGCGTTTCATCTGTTCCACGCACTGCGTGCGGACGCGGGCGCAGCTTCCGGGCGTCTTTTCATAGGGCTTGGTCTGGTTGAAACACGTCATGATGAGATCGCCGTAGAAAATGGAATACGCGAGGCGGAAGAAGTCGCGAACGGTGAGCTTTAATCCGTTCCCCTTTTCCAGGCCCGAGAAGTTCAGGGAGAGGACGGGGACCTGCGGAAACTCCGCCGCCATCGCCTTTCGGATGAGGGGAATGTAGTTGCTGGCGCGGCAGCCGCCGCCCGACTGCGTGATGAGAACCGCCGTATGATCGGGGTCATATTTGCCGCTTTTAAGGGCATTGAGATACTGTCCGATGACGCAGAGTGCGGGGAAGCAGGTATCGTTGTGGACGTGTTTGAGGCCTTCGTCGATGACGGCGCGGCCCTCGTTGTGAAGCACTTCCACCTTGTAGCCTGCGCGGCGCATGACGTGCACGAGCAGATCGAAATGCCAGGGAAGCATATCGGGAATGAGGATGGTATGCGTCGCCTTCATGGCAGGCGTGAACACGGGATAAGGACGGGTGAAATCGGCCGTCGGTTTTTGCGGGATATTCTCTTTCATGACTTTCTTCCGAGTTCTTCAATGGCGGCGAGCAGCGAACGCAGACGGATCTTGACGACGCCGAGGTTGTTGATCTCGTCGATCTTGATCTGGGTATAGAGTTTTCCGCGGCTCTCCAGAATCGCGCGCACCTCGTCGGTGGTGATCGCGTCGATGCCGCATCCGAAGGAGACGAGCTGCACGAGGTTGATATTCTTGTGGTGGGTGACGAATTCGGCCGCACGGTAGAGGCGGGCGTGGTAGGTCCACTGATTGAGGACGTTGACCTTGACGAGATCGCCCTCTTCATAGACGGCGTCCTCGGAGAGGACGAGCGAATTGAGGAGTTTTCCGATTCCGTGGTTGATCTCGGGATCGGCGTGATAGGGTCTTCCGGCGAGGACGATGACCTGTCTGCCCTCTTGTTCAGCCTGTGCGAGAATGCGTCTGCCCTCCCACACCACGTCCGCATGGAAGGCGGCATAGGCGGAAAGGCCTTCGCGCCAGGCGCGGCGGATGAGCGAAGACGGCAGTTTCCAGCGCGCGAGCGCACGGTGCAGCGCGCGCACCGTCGTCTTTTCGCTGTTGGGGTCGAGGTAGGGCATGACGAAGTTCTCTTCCGTCAGGCGCTCGTTGTTTGCCTTGAGGAGTTCCGGATAATAGGCGACCACAGGGCAGTTATAGTGGTTGATGGAGTCGTGTTCGTCGAGGTTATAGCTCTCGCAGGGATAGAAAATGAAGTCGACGTTCTTGTCCAAAAGGGACTCGATATGGCCGTGCATGAGTTTTGCGGGGTAGCAGGCAGTATCGGACGCGACGGTGTGCTGACCGCGGAAGTAGAGTTCGCGGGAGCTGCGGTCGGAGAGCACGACGCGGAAGCCGCACGTCTCGAAGAAGGCCGTCCACAGGGGAAGCTGTTCAAACATGACGAGCTGCACGGGAAGCCCCACCGTTCCGCGCGCGCCGGGGACATTCTCCGCGGGGAGCGCGAGCAGTTTTTCGTATTTATAGTTGTAGATGTCGGGGACGTCCTTGCGCACGGGCAAGCCTGCCCCGCGTTCGCATTTATTGCCCGAGATGAAGCGCCTGCCGTCGGCAAACGTGAGGATATTGACGGTGCAATGGGACGTACAGCCCTTGCAGGTGACCGAACGGGAGGCATAGGAAAAGGCGCGCAGTTCGGGTTCGGTGACGATGGAGCTGATGAGTTTGTCCGCGGGCGTATTTTCCTTGGCATAGAGTGCGGCGCCGAACGCGCCCATGAGTCCCGCAATGGCGGGACGGATGACTTCTTTGCCCGTCTCCTTCTCAAAGGAGCGCAAAACGGCGTCGTTCAGGAAGGTGCCGCCCTGGACGACGATATGATTTCCGAGTTCGTCTGGCGTCCGCGCGCGGATGACCTTGTAAATGGCGTTTTTGACGATGGACGACGAGAGCCCCGCCGAGATATCCTCGACGCTAGCCCCCTCCTTCTGCGCCTGTTTGACAGAACTGTTCATGAACACCGTACAGCGGGAGCCGAGCTCCACGGGGTGTTTGGCGAACAGCCCGAGGCGGGAAAATTCTTCGATCTCCATGCCCATGGCCTTGGCGAAGGTCTGGATGAACGAGCCGCACCCGGACGAACACGCTTCGTTGAGCATGATCGAGTCAATGGCACGATTTTTGACCTTAAAGCACTTGATATCCTGCCCGCCGATGTCGATAATGAAGTCGACGTCGGGGTTAAAATGAAGCGCCGCTTTGAAATGGGCCATCGTCTCGACGACGCCGAAATCGATCTTGAGCGCGGCGCGCATCATGTCCTCGCCGTAGCCCGTGACGCACGCACCGCGGATGGCGATGCGGTCTCCGATCAGCGAATAGATCTCGCGGAGCTTGTCCGCCACGATGTCGAGCGGCTGTCCGTTGTTGGTCTGATAATGGGAGTAGAGAATTTTGCAGTCGGGCGTGATGAGCATGAGCTTGGTCGTCGTCGAGCCGGAGTCGATGCCCAGATACGCGTCTCCCTTGTAGGTGAGAATATTTTCAAAGTCGAGGTCGCTGCGCATATGGCGGGCGACGAAGGCGTCGTATTCGGCGTGATCGGCAAAGAGCGGATCCCCCACCGCGATGCTGTCGACGTCGGGGAGAACGGCGAGGCGGGAAGAGAGCTCCTCGAGCGATTCCTCGCGCTCGTCGGCGGCGTAGAGCGCCGCGCCGATGGACATAAAGCAGGGCGCGGTATCGGGAAAAATCGCATGCTCGTCGTCGAGGCGCAACGTCGTCTTGAACGCCTTGCGCAGGCTCTTGAGAAAGAAGAGCGGGCCGCCCAGGAAGAGCACTTTTCCCTTGATCCTGCGTCCCTGCGCGAGACCGGATACGGTCTGATCGACGACGGCCTGAAAAATGGAGGCGGCGATGTCCGCCTTGCTCACGCCCTGATTGAGCAGGGGCTGAATGTCGGATTTTGCGAAAACCCCGCACCGCGAGGCAATGGGATAGACGCGCTCCGCTTTCAGGGCGAGCGCGTCCATCTCCTCCACCGAGAGGTTGAGGAGCGTGGCCATCTGGTCGATGAATGCGCCCGTGCCGCCCGCGCAGCTCCCGTTCATGCGTTGTTCGGTGCCGCCCGTGACGAAGATGATCTTGGCGTCCTCGCCGCCCAGTTCCACGGCGACGTCGGTATCGGGATAGAGCTTGCGGATGGCGCCGAACGCCGCCTGCACCTCCTGCACGAAGGGAATTTTGCCCCGCTGTGCGATGCCGAGCCCGGCCGACCCGGTGATACAGACATGAAAGCGCTGTGCAAACGGGCGGATCTTCTCCAATTCCGAGAGGACGCATTCCCGCACGCGCGAATAGTGCCGCACATAGGAGGAATAGAGGATCTTCCCCCCTTCCTCCATGAGACAGGCCTTCACCGTCGTGGATCCTACGTCGATCCCGAGATATTTTTCTGTCGTTTTCTCTTCCATAGTCATGTGTATTATAGCACAATCGTCAGACCTTGACAAGCGCTCCCAATGTGAAAAACACGGGAAACTTCTTCCGCAGAACACGGCACTTCGGCGGGGACGCGCGTCGCGACGTCCCCGCCGAAGGCAGATTTTCCGCTTGCAACTCCATTCAGACAGTACGCTCTCCGCGGCGCTTCCATATTAAGGCACCCTGCACCGATCAGCCGCTCGCGACAGTCCTGCCTGTTTGCACCGCCAACCGATAGCCGACGCCCTCCGCGGCGTTTACACGTTGAGCCCCCCTGCGCAGTAACGCCCTTCGCGGCATTCCCGTGTTGGGCGTCCATACAAACCAGCCGCCTTTCACGGAATTTCTCCTCTGGATTCCCCGCTTGCGCTCAAAGAACCGTTGCAGACTTGCTTTCGCGCCCCTCACAAAAATCTCGCCCGCTTTTCCTGCGGAAAGCCGCGGTGCGCGGTCATTGCGACGTTTTCGTTTTGTCGGCGCGGCGGCGTGCATACATTCGGCGCGTGGCGTCTCCTCCGCGCAGATGGCGCTCTCGCAGATTGACGCCGAGGACGTCGCGTACCTGTTCCCAGAGCGTCCCGTTCAAAGCGGCGAGCCGTTCCGTATCCTTATGTACCGTCGATTTGCTCATGCCGAAATGTTCGGCGCACGCCCGCACGGTGCATTTTGTGCGCACGATGTACTCTCCGCACGCAATGGCACGTTGTGCAATGCTCTCCCACATAGACATTCCCCCGCTGATTCACATTGGTAAATCCTATGTCGGTTCATGAGGGATTATGCACTTTTTTGCGGAAAATGAAAAGAGCGGCCCCGAAAAAGGTGCCACTCTTCGATAGAGATGTCAAACGCTCCGCGCATGCGAAGTTTTCTATAAAACATATCGAGCATTCCGACCATGCGCAGCGCTCCGAACGCCGTGTCAGGCGCTCCGGCACGCAGCGCATTCAAAAACCGGGTACGGCGAACCGAAATCCGTCCGTTTCGCGCTTTTCCGTTGTCCGCTTTTCAGTTTTCCACTTTGCGGTATTTCATGGCAAAGACGGAGACCGGCTTCCATTTGACGCCCTTGAGCGGACGGCCGCGCGTACTTGTGGTGTCGATGGGGACGTCCTCGGTGCAGAGTTCGGTCATCGTGCCGTCGTCGCGGACGATTGCGAGGACATAGGGTTCGCGCACATAGTCGGCAAAGAGGATCTTTTCGGTCTTCAGCGCAGAGATCTGAACGCCTTTGCGATAGCGCGGCAGCGGGTCGATCTGTGCCGCGATGACGCGTTTGAATCTGCCGTCCGTCGTGGCAAAGACGATCTCGCCCTCGCCGTCGATCTGGGAAGCAAAGACGACCTCGTCGCCCTCTTTCAGGTTGATGCCCTTCACGCCGCCCGAAACCCTGCCCTGCAGGGGGATATCGTCCTTTTTGGCGTTGAGGCAAATCCCGCCGCGCGTGACGAAGAACACCGTTTCGCCCTCTTCGTCCACGTCGGGCTGAATGGTGAGGACGCGATCGCCCTCATTGAGACGAATGCCCTGATACATGGTCTTGCCGACGGCATACTCCGACCAGGCGGTCTTTTTGAGCATTCCCTTTGCGGTGATGAACAGGAGATTTCCGTTTCCGGGTTCGCCGGGAAGGAGCGCGACGGGGCATTCGTCCTCGGCGGCGTCCTCGAAGAGTTCGGAGAGCGTAAAGCCGGGATCGGAGAACTTGCAGGCGGCATTGCCGCCGTACAGGCGGAAGACGTTGCCGCGGTCGGAGACGACGAGGATCTGTTCGTCGGACTTGAGGGGAATCTCGCCGAGGACGACGGCATTCGGTTTGGAGGAATCGCCGATCGTCTTATTGGAGGCGTTGAAGTTGCGCTCCGACATACATTTGAGTTTGCCGTCCCCCGTAATGCAGGCGACGGACTGCACGCCGGGCGTCTTGACGTCGGCGCGTTCGGCCTCTGCCTCGTCCTCGGAGAAGACGAGCACGGATTTGCGGGGCGTCTTGTATTTTTTCTTGATCTCGAGGATCTCCTCTTTGACGACGTCGAGCTGTTTTCTCTGGCTGTTGACGATGGCCGTCAGCTTTTCGATGAGTTCTTTGAGACGGGCAAGCTCCTCTTCCAGCTTGAAGACCTCGAGTTTGGTGAGGCGGGCAAGGCGCAGATCGAGGATGGCCTGCGCCTGTTTTTCGGAGAGATCGAAGCGCTTGCGCAGTTTGTCGCGGGCATCCGAAGTGGAGTCGGCGTTCTTGATGATCTTGACGACCTCGTCGATGTTGCGCACGGCGATGATGAGGCCTTCGAGGATATGACAGCGCTCTTTTGCGGCGGCGAGATCGAACCGCGTACGCCGCAGCACGACTTCGCGCTGGTAGTTGACGTAATAGCGGATGATGTCCATGAGGCCCATGAGCATGGGCTTTCCGCCTGCGATGGCGACCATGTTGATGCCGAACGTCGTCTCGAGATCGGTGTATTTGTAGAGAAATCTGAGGATCTTCTGAACATCGCCCTCGGGGCGCACTTCCACGACGGCGCGGATGCCCTCGCGGTCGGACTCGTCCTGCACGCGCGAGATGGCGGCAAGCTCCTCTTTCTTCTCCTCGCGCAGATCGGCGATCTTGCGCAGAAGCGTCGCCTTGTTCACCTGATAGGGAAGCTCGGTGATGACGATGTTTTTCTTGCCGTTGTCGCCGTCCTCCACGCGCACTTTGGCGCGCAGGGTAATGCGGCCCTTTCCCGTCTTATATCCCTGATTGAGTTCGTTGGCGATGATATACCCGCCCGTGGGGAAATCGGGCGCGGGGATATATTTGAGCATCTCGTTGAGCTTGATGGTCGGCTTGTCGATGTAGGCGACAATGCCGTCGATGCACTCGGCGAGGTTATGCGGCGGAATATTGGTGGCAAGGCCGACGGCGATGCCCGATGCCCCGTTGACGAGAAGATTGGGGAAGCGGCCGGGCAGCATATCGGGTTCTTTGAGGGAGTCGTCGAAGTTGAGAGAGAACGGGACGGTATTTTTCTCGATGTCGCGCAGCAATTCGAGGGCGAGCGGTTCGAGTCTTGCTTCGGTATAGCGCATGGCGGCGGCGGGGTCGCCGTCCACCGAGCCGAAGTTGCCGTGTCCGTTGACGAGGGTGCGGCCCATGTTGAAGTCCTGCGCCATGCGCACCATCGCATCGTAGACGGAAGAATCCCCGTGCGGGTGATACTTACCCATGCAATCGCCGACGATACGCGCCGACTTTTTATGCGGCTTGTCGGGCGTGAGGCCCATCTCGTACATGGTGTAGAGAATGCGGCGCTGAACGGGTTTCAGTCCGTCCTCCACGCGCGGAAGCGCGCGGTCGAGGATGACGAACTCCGCATACGGGAGCATGGACTGCGGGAGCACCTCTTCGAGAGGCGTTACGAACAAAGTCCCCTTTGGCGTCTCTTGTTTTTTGGGATCAGTCTTCATTTGCGCCCTCCTTCTTGAGTTTCACGCGGTCCAGGAAGGTATCCGTCTTGTTGAAATTGGCGTTGCGGTTGAGGAACTCCTTGCGTCCCTCCACGCGATCGCCCATGAGCGTGGTGATCATGTCCTCTGCCGCGGCGGCGTCCTCGATAGTGACCTGGGTGAGGTTGCGGCGCATGGGATCCATGGTGGTATCCCAGAGCTGTTCGGCGCTCATTTCGCCGAGGCCCTTATAGCGCTGGATGAGGTATCCCCTGCCCACTTTTTCGATTTTCTCCTGCAATTCGGCATCGTCGTAGGCATATTCCTCGACGTTGCCGTTCTGTTTGTAGACCTTGTAGAGCGGCGGCATGCCGATATAGACGTGTCCGGCATTGACGAGCGGACGCATATAGCGGTAGAAGAAGGTGAGCAGGATACAGCGGATGTGGAAGCCGTCCTGGTCGGCATCGGAAAGGATGATGACCTTGTGGTAGTTGATCTTATCGAGGTTGAAGTCATTTCCGACGCCTGCGCCGAGGGCGGAGATGATGGTGCGGATCTCCTCGTTGGCGAGCACCTGATCGAGGCGTTTTT
>ERZ1643251.2698-NODE-2698-length-17637-cov-5.097429_pt1 | contig 17637 bp, 7 predicted proteins | sample MGYA00579261_ERZ1643251 | MGnify/ENA primary metagenome ERZ1643251 (study PRJEB29033, sample SAMEA4952267) | chicken gut metagenome | biome: Broiler Chicken; feature: Gastrointestinal Tract; material: Caecum | place: Ireland | collected 2018 | study: Broiler...
CTTCCGGTCTGCCGTCATACCGCAGCCCCCTTTCAGAGAGAAGCCCCGGCGCAGATCCGCGGCATTCCCGATTTGCAAAAACATCGTATCATATAAGACGGTTTTTGTCAATGCGTCTTTTGGGCGGGCGGAAATTTCACGCGAAAAATCTGAAAAAAGTCGTCAAAGCAGTTGACGAACCCATACTTCTGTGCTATAATACCGAGTGTCGCAAAATGTGCGGGTGTAGTTCAATGGTAGAATCCCAGCCTTCCAAGCTGGTCGTGTGGGTTCGATTCCCATCACCCGCTCCATTATATGCGCCGGTAGCTCAGCTGGATAGAGCAACGCCCTTCTAAGGCGTGGGTCGGGGGTTCGAATCCCTTCCGGCGTACCACGAACGTTTTATCTGGTGGGTGTAGCTCAGTTGGTTAGAGCGCCAGGTTGTGGCCCTGGAGGCCGGGGGTTCGAATCCCTTCACTCACCCCATTACTTTTTAGGGGTATCGCCAAGCGGTAAGGCACAGGACTTTGACTTCTGCATTCGCCGGTTCAAATCCGGCTGCCCCTGCCATGGAATTTTGCGGAAGCAGCCCTGCGGCACGGAAACGTCCGCGGAAAGTCCGATCGGTAGCGAATATTTATGTTGGGGTGTCGCCAAGCGGTAAGGCTACGGACTCTGACTCCGTCATTCGGGAGTTCAAATCTCTCCACCCCAGCCATTCCATCCATTAGCTCAGCCGGTAGAGCACTTGACTTTTAATCAAGGGGTCCCGAGTTCGAACCTCGGATGGATGACCACTTTGATAATCATATACCGGTACATGCGGAAGTGGCTCAGTTGGTAGAGCGCCACCTTGCCAAGGTGGATGTCGCGAGTTCGAGTCTCGTCTTCCGCTCCAGTAACAACGACGCGGGTCTTCCCCGCCGACATATTTTGCGGAAGTGGCTCAGTTGGTAGAGCGCCACCTTGCCAAGGTGGATGTCGCGAGTTCGAGTCTCGTCTTCCGCTCCATTCGCACCATTAGCTCAGTTGGTAGAGCACCTGACTCTTAATCAGGGTGTCCGGGGTTCGAGCCCCCGATGGTGTACCAAACGTAAATAATACGAACCCCGTAAAGTCGGGATTCGTATTATTTTTTGCGTCGGACTATTTCGGGATCGTATACGGCAGGCTATACCATTAACAAATCGCAAGAAACTATGCGAGCAGACTTGCCGTACAATAAAAGCAGGGACACTTCCCTGCTTTTGCTTTGCTGCTTGCGGAGATGCGATGAGCGCCCGAATACCGTCGTATACTTTTGCTTAGACGGAAAAACAGATCGGACGTCGCCCGCACACGAGCAAACGTGCGCCTGCCTTTTGGCAGGCACACGTTGCGCGTTCGTTATTTTTTATGCGACGGGAGTCAGGAGGAAATAATCGATATTGGGAAGACGGATTGCTCCTGCCGTACCTTGAATGAAGGTCAGTTCTAACGTATTCAGCCCTTCGATGATATCCAGCTCGCCGGCAATATCCGTTAGCTCGGTCCATTCGGTCATATCCTTCCAGTTCGTGCTGCCGAGAGTCGCTCTTTTAACCGTACCCGATATGCTCTTATCGCTGCCGTTGAAGCTCATCGAGAACGCTTCGGATAATTCCGTATCGCTTTTTCCCGAGCCGCTGCCCGACTGCGCCCGCATGCCGAAAGTATACTTGCCCGCGGCATCGGATATGAAACGCAATACGATCTTATTGCCCTCTACCGATATGTTTGCGGTGCTGTAACCTTCCGCGCCGTTGGAGTACGATTCATTCGTATCGGCTCTCTGCGTCATGTTTTCGAACATACTTTGTCCCGCGCTTTGCGTTTCCACCTCGCTCATGTCCACATAAGCGCCGTCCTCGATCTGAAGCTTGTAAGCGCCGCTTTCTTCATCGGTGTCGGCGGTCTGCAAACGTCCGGCGACCGTTATGTCGAAAGTGACCGTCTGTCTGCCCTCGAAATCCACGATAACGGTATGCGTGCCGCTTGTAGAGGTATCGAAGTCGGTGAGCATATCCGCAGTAACGGGACACTCGCCCGTCGTGCCGTCGGAATAAGTCAGTCTGAGCGTCGCAGAGCCGAACCCGTCGCCCACCCCGTACAGAGAGTCGTAACTTGCGAGTTCTACCTTATCCACGCTTTTGAGGACATCTATCTCGAAAGACACGGAAGCGTTGCGGTATCTCACCGTAACTGTCTTTTTGCCCGTCGTCTGCGTATCGAATCCCTCGACGGACTCCGGATCGGTTATCTCGACCGTAGCCTCGCTGCCGTCTTCGTACACCACATCAACGGACGCGCTCTCAAACACATCGCCCACGCGATAGCTCGTGCGGGTAGCCGCGTTCAGCTCCGATCCCGTAACGCGCAGGTCACGCACGGATATCTCGTAGTTCGCGGTCAGTCTGCCGTAAGTTACGGTAACTTCCCTTTCGCCCGTACTTCCGGTATCGAAACCCGTCAGCATGTCTGCAGTAACGTCTTCGGTCTTCGTGCTGCCGTCTGTGTACATGACGGTCATGCGGGCGTCGCCGTCCGTATAGGACGAGCCTTTGATATACTCGGTCACGCTGTCTTCCGTTACGGCTATCGCAGAGGCGTAAAAGTCGCTGACCGTTATGGCGAATTCCGCGGTAACGCCTCCGTATGTTACCAGCACCGTCTTATTGCCGGCTACGGATGTATCGAATCCGCTCATCATATCGGCGGTGACTTCCGCCTGTTCACGTCTGCCGTTTTCGTATACGACGGTCATCGTCGCGCCTGCAAACGCGTCGCCCACGATATACTCGGACTGCCCGCGGACGCTCAGACTTTTTACGGCACTGCCGCCGCACGCCGCCAGGCATACGGACGACGCCGCCAATGCAAGCGCGAGTATCGCGCAAATCAACGTTTTCTTTAACGTTTTATTCATGTCGGTACCTCCGTTCGTTACACCTGACCTCTGCGATCGGGATTGTCCGTCAGCGGCTGCCAGGTAAGCTGCGCGTCCGTCGAGATGCGTATGCAGTCGATGAGAGGCGCACCCGTACTGTTGCCGTCTTTTATCGTATTGCTCTTTATCGTGAGCTTTATAACATTCTCGCCCTGCGTGAGAGCTATCGTTCCGGCTATCGGGTAATCCGCGAAATCGTAGGAGCCGGACGCGGAGTTTGCGACCGTGATCGAATAATCGATCTCGATTCCGTTGACCTCTATGCCGAACACGCTGTTATCCAGCTCGATATTGCCGAGCTCGGACGCCAAACGAAGCACGAGGCTGCCACTCGCGTTGCGATCGGACGTGATAACGAATTCGATGGAGTTCTCCGCATAAGTGTTGCCGAGGAAATAGCCGTTGCTCCAGCCCTTCTCTATATCGCTGTCCAGACCGTCGCCGTAGATGTTGTTCACGCCTTCGGCGGAATTGGATATGCCCGCGCCCATGAACTCTTCAAGATCTACGTACTCGGCTTCGAACGTGAACGTTTGTCTGCCGCCGCTCGTACTGCCCGCGGGTGCGAACGCTATGCCGAACGCTATCACCGCGGCGAGCAGCAAGGCAAGAGTGGCTGTCCCGAATACGACGAACCATTTTTTGAAGCGGAATTTACCGTCGACGAAATCGCGTTTGCCCGCAGCGAACACATATACGCACAGTCCGCCCGCAACGAGCACGGTGCACGTTATGCCGATCGCAAGTCCCGCCGTATACGTTGCGTACGAGACCGCGTCGTCCACATGCAGAGTAAGCGCCACGCTGTCAGACATGCTTCCCGCCTTAGCGGTCACGACGAATCCGAAGTTACCGCTTTCCGCCGGGGTGCCCGAAAGTTTGCCGTCACGGGAGAGCGTTATTCCGCGCGGCAATTCTCCCGAACCGAGCGTATAACTCACTTCATTGGAACCCTGCGCAAAGTTGACGAACGTCTCGTATTCCGTTCCCACTTCCGCGTCTGTCAGTTCGAAATCCGCATAACGTATCCCGATATCTATCGTGAACGTGCGCTCGCCCGCCATGTAGTTCGGACCGCTCGCAACGACGGTAAACGTTATACTGCCCGTTTCGGCAGGAACGCCCGTCAGTATGCCCGCGCTCGTAAGGCGCATGCCCGCAGGCAGCTTCTCGCCCGTTTTGAGTACATAAGTAAGCGAGCCGTCTTCGCTGCTGCCGAGTTTTGCCGCATAAGTCGTACCGAAACGCGCGTCGGGAAGTTCGGACGCCGCGAACGTGTAGTCCTTGTACATATTGAGCACGAGCGTTACCGACATGGAGAGCATCCCGTCGCTTTCCGCCGTTATCGTCACAGGATAATCGGTAAACGGTATGGACGAATCGCCGCTGATCACGCCGTCGGGAGAAAGCGTGATCCCGTCGGGCAGGATACTGCCCTCGGCAAGAGCGTATGTGATATCGTGATGCTTACCGTCGAGAGTGTACGCCCAGTCCACATTCGCGTTTATGCCCGTCCCTACGATGCCGCTCACCGCATTGGTCTGTCTGACATAGATGACGGAAAGCGTTCTGTCGACAACGGGAAGAGTGAACGTCGCTTCGCGTTCCGCTCCGCCGTATCGCGCGGCTACGGTAAACTCGGACGCTTCGTTCTGCAGGCTCGCCGTACCGGATATCGTGCCGTCGCTCGATAACGTGAGCCCCTCGGGCAGACTGCCGGAAACGAGCGAATACGTCACGTTATCGGGAGACATGCCGTTGTTCAGTCTGACCGTCGCGACCGACTGCTCGTAAGGAGTGGAGTCTATGGCGGGAGAGAGAGTTCCTCCCTCGAACGAACCGAGCACGTTGAGTGTGCTCACGTTGAATGCCGCCGTATAGTTGACTATCGTATAATACAGGTTGTGCATCGCCCGACGCATGCACGCCACCGTGGTGGCGCTGTCCAGTCCTGCCGGATTCTGCACGCTGCCGCTCGTTGCGAGAAGTATATCTCCGCCGGCACGTATCGCCCGGTTGCCGTTGAGCTGTCCTCTGCCCTGCACGTAGTCGGTTATCACGACCCCGACGAAGCCCCACTCGCCGCGGAGCACTTCGGTAAGGAGAGCGTAGTTACCGCCCGTCCAGACCGCGCCGAGATTGTTGAGCGCGCTCATCATACCGTGAGACTCGTACTTCTCCACGCAGATACGGAAGGGTTCGAGGTATATTTCGCGGATCGTCTGTTCGTTCGCCCACGTAAGCAGCTTGTCTCGATCGGATTCCTGATCGTTGACCGCGAAATGCTTCACGAACGTTACCATACCCTTCTCGTTGCAACCGCGCACGATGTTGCCCGCCATTTCGCCCGAAAGAAGAGGATCTTCGGAGAAGTACTCGAAGTTACGTCCGCCGAAGGGCGAGCGATGTATGTTGCATGCGGGAGCGTACAGCGCATGAACGCGATTGCTGCCGCCGTTACCGAACATACCCTGGCTGCCGATCATCAGTCCCTTACGGTAAGCGAGCTCCTTGTTCCACGTCGAAGCCGTAACGGTCTCGCTCGCGAAGTTGGTATAGCTTCCGCCCACATACCTGCCGGCGATACCGCTCGGTCCGTCCTCGTGGCTGAACGTAGGTATGCCGAGAGAATCTATGCCGTGCGTCGTCCAGCCGCTCGTCCATATGGTATAAGCCATGGTTCCCGGAGTGTTCTTGTCGCCCACGGTAAGCTGATCGAGGAACAGATCCCACTTCGGATCGTCGTATGCCAGACCGTAAAGATCGATGAGCTTTATGTCGTTGTTCGCTCCCGTCACGGGCATCTCCGCCGAATAATACGGATCGGAAGGATCGTCGCATTCGATTATCGCGTCGTTGTCGGACGTTTCGTGAACGGCGTCCATCGTCTCCTGCGAAGCTATGCGCTGCTCCGCGGTAGGCTCTTTGGGGAACGTTCCCGCAAAATCCGTGCGGCTCATATACACCGTACCCGCCATCTCCGCATCTTCGAAACGGTTTTCTACGGGATTACCGCTCTCGCTCTCGGCGTAACGATATCCCTCGTCGGGAACGGAATACTCCTTCGTTATGACGTGATCGTGAGCATTGCGGCTCAGACTTATGACATACTTGCCGCCCTCCGCCTCGTAGCCGCGGAATCCGTTGCCGTTTTCGTCGTTATAGTCGTATGACGCCATATCGCGCGTCTTGACCGTAAGAGAAACGGTCTGACTTTTGCCCGGAGCGAGCAAGTCCGTCTTAACGTAATCGCCTAACTCGACGTACGGCTTCTCTATACCGCCTTCGGTATACGGCGCGGTGAAGTAAAGCTGCACGACATCCTTGCCCGCGCGCTCGCCCGTATTCGTGACCTTCACGGTCACGGTGAGCGACCCGTCTTCCGGCAATTCGCCGCCTTCTTCGATATCGGAGCTCACGAACTCCCAATCGAACTTCGTATAGCTCAGACCGTGACCGAAAGGATATACTACATTGGCGTCGTACCAGCTGTCCCACTCGGTCGTAGATGTACCGTGAAGCTCTTTCGTCGTATACACGCCGCCTTCCGGAACGCCTTCCTCATAGCCGCGGGTCTCGTAATAACGATATCCGACGTATATGCCTTCGCCGTAATTGACGAGCGACTTAGAAGAATAGTTGGAATACTTATACAGGTAGTTCGTATACGTAGCCATATTGGACCACGTGGGATCGAGTTTGAAATCCCTTGCCCAGGTATCCACCGTGTGACCGCTCGGATTCACGGCGCCGACAAGTATCTCGCCGAGCGCTTCGAGACCGTCGCCGTTACCGGGGAATCCCATCCACAGCGCACCGCGTATGTTTTCGTGATACGCGTAGTGCCCGGGGTCGTCAAGAAATCCCGTTTCAAACTGCGAACCGGTGTTCAGCACGACTATGACGTTATCGAACTTCTCTCCGACATATTCGAGCAGCGCGGTCTCGTTCCGATCCAGCTGCAGATAATGATCGTCGTAACTGCGGGCGCCGTCGACCGCGGTACCGTTGAGCTTGCCCGAGGAATAGCCTGTGCTCATCCCCTTGGGCAGGTCGCCCGCCTCATTGCCCATACGGGATATAAGGACTATCGCGGCGTCGCCGTATTCGTCGTACGAGCTTTCGTCCACGTTACGTTTTATCGTATCCACGGGAGTCTCTTTCAGCCCGCCGTCCGGTCCGGCATACACGCCGTATGTCTTCAGCGCGCCGCCGGCAGTGCCCGACAGACTGTCGTTGTCGTAGAATTCCCACAGCTCATCGTTGACTTCCAGACCTGCGCGCTCGAGCGAATCTTTGAGCGTGATCTTGGATCCGCCGCTGCCCGCTCCCGAACCTCCGCCGCCGTAGCGGATATCCGCCGAACGTTTACCGAACAAGCTGACTTTGGCTCCGCTCGCAAGCGGAAGAGAATTTTCGTTTTTGAGCAGCGTGATACCCTCTTCGAGTATCTCTTTATTGAGCTCGTCACCCGCTTCGAACGCCTCGGCAGCGGTATCGAAATTCGTCCAATAGTAATTCCCGCCGTAAGCGCCTTTCGCGTCCGCGGATGCTGACGTACCCGTCAGCATATATCCCGCGGTGCACGCGATAGCCGCCGCCACCAGGAGCACCAATAATGATCTTACCGTTTTGATTTTCATGTCATCTTCTCCTTATGCGGATACGCGCTCCATAAGAAAGCCGCAGAAACTCACCGCAGTCCCTTCGGCGGCGCCGTCCGGGAACTGTATACGGTGGTAGGGCGTCTCGCTGCTCGCAAGTCCGTTCACCACTATGCCGAACGTCACGGTCTCGCCCGCTTCGAGCGTCATTTCGTCGGGACCCCATATCTTTCCGTAAGATTCTATCTCGTATTTGAGCGTGACCGCGAACGCGCTGTCGTTGCGCAATATAACGGACACGTATACGTTTTCGTCATCCGCGCCGGTAACGCCGCCGTTCTTGATACGCAGCATCGTCGCGCCCGCCGCAACCTTGACTTTCTTCGCGGAGATATCACCGATAGTCGTATCTTCCGCCGAAGGCGTTCCCGTTACGGTATTGTTATAGTCGTATCCGCTGCCGCCCATAACGAGCGCATCGCCCCGCTCAGTCACAAGCGGAGAAAGAGTGACGTCGCCGGCGGGTACCGTTGCGACCGGTTCACCCGTCGCCTCGTTTACCCAGCCGAACATCATCTCGTCGTCGGAAAGTTCCCTGTCGGGCTTCATGTCGCCCGGCAGCGGATCGCCGTAAAACAGCGTCTTGCTCGTACTGCCGTCCGCGAACGTACCGCCGACAAGAGTGACCGTGTAAAGTTTGCTTTCATATATTGCGGTCACGTTCACTTCGGACGCGGGCATGACGAACATATTTCCGCTGCTCTGCACTTCTACGTTGAATTCCCAGCGTACGAAAGTCATCCCTTCGGGAGTTTCGAAATGCAGGAACACCGTAGTTCCCGGAGCAGCCGACGTCACGTCGGCATAGCCGCCGGTGACGTTTACCGCACGCTCTGCGGTGTCCGTTGCGCCGTCTTCGTCCACCACTCGCACGAGGATCATACCGTACACGGACGTATCGGCATTCACCGTAGCGGTCACGTAGCACTCGCCCGCCGACTTTGGCGTCAGCGTTCCGTCCGCCGCCACTTCGGCAACGGATGTGTCGCTGCTGACGAACGTAACTCCGCCCGACGGCATGCCGTAAGAATCGACGAGCACGGTTATGCGTTTGGGCTCGGACCCGAGTTCGACGACGATCTCGTCGTTCTCCACCGGAGCGTTATCGTAAGTGACGGTTATCCCGCCTATGTGCGGCACGTACTCGTGCGGCACCGAGCTTTCCGCCGGAGGGGCGCTCATCATGACCGCCGAAAGCGCTATGCCCGCTATCGCGACAACGGCTATCCCGCCGAGGAGTATCCTCGACAGCCACGTAGGCTTGTAGTTGGGATCTTTCTCTCTCTTTTCCGGGATTATCGTACCTGCGCGCACGCCTTCGCGGTAAGCGACTACGACTTTGCGGCACACGAAGAATCCCCATACCAGCATTCCCGCGGTGACCGCCGCGAACACCGCCCACATCACGATGAACCATACGGGACGCGCATATCCCCACACGTTGCCTTCGCCGATGCCGTTCATGGCGTTGCTGCCTGCGACCGTGTAAAGGATGTTCTTTGCCGCGCGGCGTATGGCTGCAACGGCGGTGGGACTGTCGTAAGAGCGGAGCGATTTGCTCTGGCTCAGGTTGAGGTCGCCGCCAGCGCGCACCATCTGGTCGAGGTTCATGTATGTGGGAAGGTTATAGTCGGTAACGACAGTGCCTTCGAATCCCCACTCGTCGCGAAGGAGTTCCGTAAGCAGCCTGTAATCGCCGCCCGCCCAGGTCAGACCTATACGGTTGAACGAGCTCATTATCGCCGTAGTGCCGCCGTCCTTGACCGCTTTTTCGAACGGAAGGAAGTACAGCTCGCGCATGGACTGCTCGTTTGCCCATACCGCTATGCCGTTGGTATCGCGGTTCGTCTCCTGATCGTTGAGCGCGAAGTGTTTGAGATACGCATAAACGCCTTTGCTCTTCGCTCCGCTTATGACGCCGACCGCCATCTTCGCGGAAAGCACGGGATCTTCGCTGTAATACTCGAAGTTACGTCCGCCGAAGGGAGAACGGTGCAGATTGACCGCGGGCGCATACCAGCCGGAATACGTTCTTCCGTCGCCGCGCTCGTCGCCTATCAGCGATTCGTTGCCTATCATGATGCCGAAACGCTCGGCTATATCGACGTTCCACGTCGAGCCCACGAGAGACTCGCTTGCATAATAACAGGTATCGTAAACCGAATCGTTGCCCATGAACAGCGAATATCCCATGGGACCGTCGGGATCGATCGTCTGAGGTTTGTCTATGCTCTCTATCGCTTCGGTGTGGTAGTTGCCTATCTCCACCAGGCGGCACATCTCTTCCACCGTGAGCTGATCGAGCAGCTCATCCCAAAGCGGATCGCCGAAGGGCTTACCTATAAGATCGTACAGTTTGACGGTCGTTTCGTCGCGCGTCAGCGACACGCCGCTCTGCTCGGGCATATCCGTAGTATACCACGGATCCGTGGCGTTGTCGGTATACGTCGCGTTGAACCGCTCTATATCCTCGGCGGTAAGCACCGTAAGCTCTCCGGAGGGCATTTCGGGGAAAGTCTCTTCGAAATTCGCGCGGCTCATATACTGAGGTATACGCTCGCTGACGTCGTCGAAAAGATTCTCTATCTCATGACCGGTCTTATCGTCCGTATCGTAAACGACATCGCTGCCGAGAGTAAGTTCGAAAGAGAGATCCCTGTCGTGCGAATTTTCCGCGACATAGAACGTATACTTGCCGTGTTCGAGCTCATAACCCGTGCCTTCCACGTCGTTCGCGCCGGACCAGTCGTAGCTCGCCATGTCGCGGGGAGATATCGTGAGAGTTACTTCGCGCGTCTCGCCCGCGGGTATGAGCTCCGTCTTGGCGAAGTCTCCGAGCACCACATGGGATTTTTCCACTCCGCCGGGAGTATACGGAGCACCGAAATATAACTGCACGACGTCTTTGCCTGCGCGATCGCCCGCGTTATGTACGCTGACGGTGACATTTATATCCGCTTCGGCGTCAAGCGAGCCCAACTGAGAAACGGATACTATACTGTGCTCGAACGTCGTATAAGACAGACCGTAACCGAAGGGGAATACGACGTTGTCTTCATACCAGCCCGTCCTGCCCGCTTTCGCCTCTTCGTAAGCACGGGTCTCGTAATAACGGTACCCGACATATATGCCTTCGGTGTAATGTACGAAATACGCATTGCGCTTTTCGCCGTTTTCGTCCGTATACTGGTTCCCGCCCTCGGTAAGGTTGTTGCCGAAGTTGTTCCACGTAGGATCCTGTTTGAAATCCCGGGCATATATATCCACCGTCCTGCCGCTCGGGTTCACCTCTCCCGTAAGTATCCTGCCGAGAGCCATGACGCCCGTATTGCCCGGCGTACCGATCCACAGGCATGCGTCTATATTCTCCGAATACGCGTAATGCTCGGGATCGTCGAGGAATCCCAGCTCCATTGCCGTAGGCGAGTTGAGAACAACGACCACTTTATCGAAATTCTCCGCCGCGGTCCTGATCATTTTCGTCTCGTTTTCGTCGAGCTGCAGATAATGATCGTCTTTATTGCGCGCACCCGGGATGAGCTGATCGCCCGAGAAATTCTTATAATCGCTGCCGTCCCAGAACATGGTGCGAGGTAAGTCGAAGCCTTCGCCGCCTATCCTGGAGATCACGACGAGAGCCATATCGCCGTATTCCGACCACGACGCTTTGGCGTCGCTGTCGTAATCGCCCGTCTCTCCCGTAGGGAAACCGGTAAGACCGGTGACCGCGGAGTTCATGTCCGGCGACTGCGGTCTGCCGCTGCCCGATCTGCCGTCATCCTCGTAAAACTCCTTCATCTCGGGGTTATACACCAGACCGGCATCCTCGAGGCTGTCGTATATCGTTTTGACGACGTTGCCGCCGGCGTTTGCGTTGGAACCGGAACCGCCTCTCACCATATTAACGGAATTCTTGCCGAATACGGTGACTTTTGTGCCCTCGGGCACGGGCAGAGATACGCCGTCGTATTTGAGAAGGACTGCGCCTTCCTCGGCGATCTCTTCGTTGAAGTCGTTCGCCGCGGCGTATACCTCGTCCTTATCTTCGTAGTCCGCGGTATAGTATTGGTATTTATCGGGATCGCCTTCCAGGAGCACCCTGCGCTCGCCGCCCAGCACCGTGCTGTTCAGCGTCTGATACAGGAAGGAGTTGCATGTGAGCAGCAGCGCGATCGTGAGCAGCAGCGCAAACACGGGTATGAACGCGCAGAACCAGCTCTTGAATCCCCTGCTTTTCCAGAAAGTTTTGAAAGTCATCTGTCCTCCTAATCTTTATGCTGCGGTGTAAGTGTATACCGCTATCGTAACATCGAGCGAGCTTATAACGCCGTCCCAGAACAGATTCGTCCAATGGTCTGCTCCGTCCGAGGATATCACGGCGCAAGCCGTGACCGTCGCGTTTGCGCCTACGTCGCCGATATCTACCGTTCCGAGCTCGGTGCCGTATACGATACCCGACAGCCCCGCCGAACCGTTATTCGTTACGGTCACGAAAACGGTCACGTCTCCGCTCCCGAAATTTATATTGTTTTTGAAAGTCACTCCGCGCGCGGCTTCGGGAATATCGTCGAGAGTCACCTTAACGCTGTCCGCGTTTACGGTGACGGGGATATTTTCGCCGCTGTTGATCGGTCCGACGGTCTTACCCGTACCGTCGTCCGTTGCGCCTTTATTATGGCGGACGCTTCCGCCCGCGGACTTATAAGTGCAATCGGAAACGTATACCGCGCGTAAGGTCGCATCGCCGGCGATCATCGTAAGACCGCTTATATCCGTATACGCTTTGCTGCCGAACGTCCAGCCTATTATGTTTTCTTCGTCGTCCCATGTTATTTCGGGTATCGCCGCACCGTAAGCGAGGGAAACGGTATCGCTGCCGTTCGCCTTTCCGCCCACTATGGTGAGCGTGTGTTCGCTGTCGTCGTATATCTCCGTAAACGTAACCGTAAAGTAATCGAGATTGGGGAAACGAAGCGCGTTGTCTGTCGTATTACCGAGAAACGCGAATTCGATCTCGTTCACGCCCTTTTTCATCGGCTGCTCGCCGAGAACGTCTTTCAGCAACGTCCATACGGTCATATCGCACCACGCCGTGTTTGTCGAGCTGCCCGCGTCGAGCGTTCCCGTTATCGTCGCGGGATCGCCGTTCACGGTGACCGCGAACGCTTTGTCGAGAGCCTGATCGCTGAGACCTTTTCCGGTGCCCGACTGTCCGCGCAGCCCGAGAGTGAACTTACCCGCATAGTCGGACACGAAACGCAATGTTATTTTGTTCCCTTTGACGGAGATGTTAGCCGTGCTGTAGCCTTCCGCTCCGTTAGGATATGTTTTGCCCGAGCTGTCTTTTGCCGTATTTTCAAACTTGCTCGTAGCGTCACCCTGCTGCAGCAAGGCTGCGTTCATATCGACATATGATCCGTCCTCGACCTGAACTTTGTACGGAACATTTGTCTCGCTGCCGAGACGGTAGTAACCTGTATCCGCATCGCGGCCGACGTAGATGTCAAACTCCGTCGTTTTATTTTCGTAAGACACGGTCACGGTCTTTTTGCCCGGCGTTGAAGTATCGAAGCCGGTGAGCATTTCCGCAGTAAGCTCCGTTTCACGGCTGCCGCCGCCTTCATAAGCAAGTACGAGCGTACCGCCGGCAAAAGTTTCGTTCAGCGCGTAATCCTGTTTGATACCCGGTTTGACGGATATCGAACCGAGAGCGCGCTCTTTGACGGTCACCTTAATGTCGGACTTCAGTTCTCCGTAACTCACAGTTATAACGGCTCCGTCGTCTTCCAACGTAAGAGGATCGCTCGGCACAGTAAGTTCGGAAGCGGCAACGCTTTTTGTGTACCCGCAGTCGCATGAAACGGATGCGCTCGCTCCGTCGGCAGTCACCTTCTCTCCGTCGAAGTATTCGGTTTTCATGCCCGTTACGGTAAGAGTAAGGTCATGCGGCGCGTGCTCGCTTTCCTCATCGCAGCGGGAACATTGGTACCAATGGGAGTTATCGTCGAACTTCGGTATATCGAAATCATGATCGAGAGCGGTTATCGTCTGTTCCTTCGAATAGCCGCATACGGAGCACGTCACGATCTCCTTACCGTCAGTCGTACACGACACATCCGTCGTTACGTCCGTTTTGGGGCTCCATACATGGGCGGCGACATCCGTCTTTTCGCCGCAGGAGCATTCGCGCCAATGGTTCGTACCGTCGCTCTTCCACTCTTCGGCGTAGTCGTGCACGTGAGGACGTTCGGCGACCGTTATCGCGACATCCGTGCTCACGGTAACGCCGTCCTCCGTATAACTCAATCTGACCGACGTCGTACCCGCCGCGAGAGACTCGCCGCCTTCGACCGTCCAGCCCGCGACCGTGCGGCTGCTGCCGTCGGAATAATGTGCGGTGACGGTCACGCCGCTCATGTCGAACGCGTCGCCGACGTAATATTCCGTCACGGCGCATTCGGCGGTGACCGAAGACAGCGTGACACCGCCGCACGCAACGAATGCGAGCGACGACATCGCTATCGCGGCGACGAGCAGGACCGTCAGCCATTTACCTGCAGATCTCATAAGATCTCCTCCTTTTATATTTTCTCGGAGACCCCGCCGACATTCATAAAAACAAAAACGGACGGCAGGATCGCCCTGTCGCCGCAATTGTAGCATCCGCATCATGCCAAGTCAATAGCCATTCCATTTTAGGTCCGTTTCATCGCATTGTTCGCACTCGGAAAGCGCTCACATCGCGTTTTCTTTCCCTTCGGGCGACAGAAATACGTTGAGAGAAAACAGATCGTCCTTAACGTCTATGCTCATACCGCCGCCGTACGCGTCCACTACGCGTCTCATGCTGCGCATACCGAAACCGTGCCATTCGCCGTCGTCCTTCGTCGTCCGCGGCATGTCGCCGTCGAACTCGATCTCACCCGAAAAATAGTTCTCGACGTGAAGCGAGATCATCCCGCCGCGGCGCACGAGCTGCAGTCCGATATACCTCTTATCCGCGTCCGTCACTTCCGACACCGCTTCGATGGCGTTGGACAAAGCGTTGTCGAACAGCGAGTAGATATGGTCCGTATCCATACCGCCGAGCGCGGAACCGTCCGCCATGACTACCAGCTGTATATTTTCGGCGGTACACCGCTCGCCGGCGTCGGCAAGGATGATATCGAGCACCTCGTTGCCCGTATGATATACGGAATCGTAACTTTTTATGGCGCTTTCGAGCTTGCGCAGTTTTTCATCCGCGTAGCCGCCGTCGCCGAGCTCGCGTATCCTGTGTTTCAGGTCGTGGCACATGATGTTTATCTTCTCTATCTTATCGCGCCGCATTTCGAAATTCTTGCGCTCGTTGGACAGCATCAGGGAAATAACGGCGTTATCACGCTCGAGAGACTTGTTGAGCACGGAAAATATGAGCAGCCCTATAGTCAGCATACAGGCGATAACGTCGTACACATAACATACCGTAAGCAGCAGCGGCGGCATGGTATCCGTACCGATATACACCACCACCGCGTTGATGACGACTTCCACCGTCAGCGAGATTACGGAGAGTATGACCAGAACTATACCGTTTATGCGTATTTCGTAACGCTTACGGAACAGCAGTCTTATAAGCAGCACCGAAAGGAAGTATACGAAAACATAGGACACGACGCTTATCAGTACGGAGCCGAGGCTGTAAGCGCTCATCGAATCTTCGTAGAACGAACCCTCGGATAGCCCCGCGAGCGACGTCACGTAATTGCCGAGGATATACGAAAAGTGCTGCACCGTATATGCCCAGATGCCGCAGAAAAGCACGACGCTCCATTTTTCTTTGAAGCAGAACTTCAGCCCGACAAGGCTCGCGCCGAATATGAGCGTAAACAACACCGAGATGTACGCCGCGTTATACCCGAGAACGGGCAGCGCGAAAGTGAACGCATACATCGCTATCACCGACACGAACGCACGCCATGCGAGACCCTTTCTCTCTTTGAGAAGGAACAGGAACGCGCATTCGGCGGCGATGAGCTCCGTCGTGAATATGAACTTGTACCAGAAAAGCGCCGAAGAAAAATCGTACACGTTTACCGTCCTTCGCCGAGATATTTGGCAAGATCGGCGCAAAAATTCTTCTTTTGCGAGCGGCTGACGGGGATCGTCTCTCCCGCGACTACGACGCTGTCTTTTTTCATCTCTTTCACATAAGCGAGATTAACTAAATACGAAACATGACAGCGCGAAAATACCTTTGCGGGCAGCTTGCCGCGTACCGCGTCCAGCGTGCCCCAATCGGCGATGTTGCCCGATTTTGTATGCCATGTGAGCCGATGAAGGCTGACTTCCACATAATATATATCGCCGACGCTCAGCATACTCACTTTGCCGCTGACGGAATCCTTTACGCTAATCTTTTTTTCCGAGTCCGCATCCATGATCGCACAGACACGATCCATCACTCTGTTCACACTCGCGGCGGAAGCGGGCTTAACGATAAAATCCGTCGCCTGCACGGAATAGCCGTCCACCGCATACTGCACCATATTGGTGACGAAAACGATGATGAGCCGCGAATTGTTTTCGCGTATCCTGCGCGCGGCTTCCATACCGTTTATCCCCGGCATACAAATATCGAGAAAAAGTACGTCGGGCGCATCGGAACGGCTGTCGAAAAACGCCTGCGGATCGGTATACCTGTCCACAGCCGCGGCTCTGCCCGACCTATCCGCGTATTCGCGTATCAGCCGTCCGAGAAGCTCCGCATCGGTATCTTCGTCTTCGACGATCGTTATCCTCATCGTCTGCCCTCCTTATCGGATATCCGCAAAAACGGAACGTGTCCGTCCGGATCCTGACGGATCCGATATCATTTTAACATACCCCCCCCCCAATTGTCAAGACGGAAATAAAAATTCCGCATAAAAAGTATGCATCCGATCCCATGCTTTTCGGTAGCCGCTATGCGGGCACCGGATCCGTCCGCCGGAAAATGGCGATCGAAAAAACGACGGACTCATGCTTCGCACAAAGCAAGTCATAAAATAAAGCAGGGACTTCTGCTCCCTGCTTTTTGTATACGGCGTCAACTTTTGTCGGGCAATACTGTGTATTCGAGCTCGAGAAGCGCACGCTTTCTTTCGATGCCGCCGGCGTAGCCCGTAAGGCTGCCGTCCGCGCCCGTCACGCGGTGACACGGGACGATGAGCGATATGCGGTTATGCCCCACCGCTCCGCCGACCGCGCGAGCGGAAGTTGACACGCCCGTTTCTTCTTCTAAGCGTTTTGCGAGTTCGCCGTAAGTCACTGTATGCCCGAACGGTATAGCGAGCAGCAATCCGCATATCCGCCGTCTGAACCCCGTCAGTCCGTCGAAGGAAAGCGGCGGAGTGAAGTCGGGCGCTTTACCCGAAAAATATATATCCAGCCATTTGCGCGCGGCGGTAAAGACGGGCAGGTCTCTTTCTTCGTATCCGCACGAAAGTCCCGCGGCAAAATACTTCTGCCCGTCGAACCAAAGTCCGGTGAGCGCTTCCCCGTCGCTCGCGAGCGTTATGCCTCCGAGCGGCGATACGTATTTGCATATAAAGTGCATCGTCCTTCTCCTTTGTCTGTAATGATAGCACAAACGACGGGCGATGACAAGCGGACAAATACCGTACCTTACGTCTATTTTGAGCAATACTCGGCAACAAGGCAAGCGATTTAAGGTCTTCGGCTCACTCCTTTTTATGCGGCGTTCACAGCAGCACGCAGAGTATGCCGCCTTTGCCTTCGTTCACTATGCGTGAAAGGGCGCGGCGCATTTTCTTCTGCGTATCGCGGGGCATGGACTCCAGCTTGCCGTTAAGTCCCTCGCCCACGAGGGCATGCAGGCTCTTGCCGAACATGTTCGTTTCCCAGATGCTCGCGGGGTCGTTCTCGAACTCGCTGAGGAGGTATTTGACGAGATCCTCGCTCTGCTGTTCGGTGCCTACGATCGGGCAGACTTCGCTGTCTATATCCACCTGCATGATGTGCAGGCTGGGAGCGGTGGCTTTGAGG
>ERZ1643251.2699-NODE-2699-length-17634-cov-5.364412_pt1 | contig 17634 bp, 28 predicted proteins | sample MGYA00579261_ERZ1643251 | MGnify/ENA primary metagenome ERZ1643251 (study PRJEB29033, sample SAMEA4952267) | chicken gut metagenome | biome: Broiler Chicken; feature: Gastrointestinal Tract; material: Caecum | place: Ireland | collected 2018 | study: Broiler...
TGTCAGAAGAGGAAAGAGGCGGCAAAATTTAACGACAAGCTCAACAGCCGCGAGGGAGCGTCCGAGCTGATTGGTGTCTCGCCTTCCGCACTGGCCGATTACGAGCTGGGAATCACCAAGGTGGTGCCGGTGGATGCGGTCATCAAGATGGCGGAGGTTTACAACGCACCGGAGCTGCTGTCCTACTACTGCCACAATGAGTGCCCGCTGGGGGACCTGTGCTATCAGGAGCCGAAGCTCAAAAGCCTCGACCGAGCGGTTGTCCAGTTCTTGGCATCGATGCAGTTGGGGAAGGGCGCTGGGGCGGAGCTGCTGTCCATTGTGGCGGATGGACAGATCTCGCCGAGTGAATATCAGCGGCTGGAACAGAGCATGGTTCTTTTGGAGAATATTTCTCACTGCATTTCAGAGCTTCAGCTGCGCATCAAAAAGGGGGTGCCGATCAGTGGAATTTAAGATTGAGCTGAAAACCCGTGATGGAAAACCAGTCCCGCCGAACGCGAAGCTGCTCCCGACCGAAGAAAGCTGTCAGATCATGGTGGAAGCCATTCTTCGCCAGCGCGCAAAGGAACTGGAGGAACAACAGAAGCAGGAGGGTAGAATATGATGGAGAATGATTATTCACAATTAAAAAAAGAACTTCTCTACAAGCAGTTGCAGCTACTTGCAGAGAAGTCCAAAAAATGCGGGTTACGGAAGTTGCTGATTATATCTTCTATGATGCTAAAGATTTACGATAAGCTTTAGAGAAGGGAAGTTGGAGGCTTAACCTGCATCATAATCTTAACATAAGAGAAAAATTTTTCAATAGGAGTTGAGTTCTTGAAACGAATGATGTTTGCCCTCTGCCTGTGTCTGCTGTTGAGCAGCTGCGAGCAGAGGGATGTCATCCACGACGCGCCGCCAGCAGAGCCGATTCTGACGTTGGCGCAGGAAGAACAGATAGAAATGGTAGAGCCTGTGACTTGCAGACTGACGATTACGGTCAAGGCCCTAGAGGTGGATAAGTACCGTGACATTCCGCTCAGCCACGAGCTGCAGGATGTGGCGCTGGCCGCCTGCGAGGAGTACGGTGTCCTGCCGGATGTACTCTTTGCGGTAATGGAGGTCGAAAGCGGATACCAGCTGGACGCCCGCAACGGCGAGTGCTACGGACTGATGCAGATCCACAGCATCAACCTGCCGTGGCTGCAGGAGCAGATCGGCACCACCGACCTCTCCGACCCTACGCAAAATATCGAGGCAGGGGCCTGTATCCTCGGCGGATACCTGGAGCGCTACAGCCTAACCGACAGTCTGATGGCCTACAACCTCGGGGCAGGCGGCGCCAAGGCACAGTGGGCGCAGGGAATCCATGAGACAGCCTACACCCGCAAGGTGTTGGACTGCATAGAAAGGAGTGCAGAAGATGTTTAACCTGCTGTATTTAATCGCCCTGCCAAGCCTGTTCCTGCTCGTGCTGTGTGGGCTTTACGGGCTGGCGCTGGCAGTTTTGGGGCAAAAAGAAAAGGCCCTGACAGAGCGTCAGAGCCGGGGTAGAATGCAAAACGGAAATGCTGTACCACCGACCAAAGCGTCCAGCATTTCCGCCCACATGGTGGACTAAAGAAAAAGTCCACCTCTATTGTATCCTGAATCGAACAAAAAGTCAAGGAAGGAGCGTACCATCATGAGAGATTGGACAAGCAGCAATGAGCTGTACGACCCGCAGTGCCGGGAGCCGGAGGGCATCCGGTGCTCTCAGTGTGGGGACCGGTACAGCGAGGACGAGCTCACTTATCTGGACGGCAAACCGTTTTGCCCGGCATGCCTGAAGGAGTACATAGAGGAGTACGGACGCGCGCACACCGGCGAATTTGCCGACAGCTATATCGAGGCAAACCTGGATGAGCGTGCGGCTGACTTTTGGGAAAACGACCTGGACGAGCAGTCCAAGAAGAAGCTGCTCCGTGAGGTTTACCAGAGAGAAAAGCAGCGACACCGTGCTTCCCATCTGCACGACATCGAGCAGTCCGATCGAGATTTCTGCTTGGAATCGGACAACTACTTTGATTTTGTGAGGGGGCAGATGATATGGTAGCGGACGAGCTGATTCAGCGACTCAAACAGATCGCCGTCAACACAGGAACCCTCAACTGCCTTGGATGCGGATACGAACACAACTGCGGTATCCACGGATGCGCCGTTATCAACGAGGCCATCCGGAGGCTGCAGGAGAAGGAGGTCAAACAGGATGAATCGTGAGGAATGGCTGCAAGCCCGCAGGAGGGGAATCGGCGGCAGCGATGCCGCCGCTGTCCTGGGGCTCTCCCCGTGGAAGTCGAATGTCCGGCTTTGGGAGGAAAAGACCGGCCTGCGGGAACCGGAGGATATCTCGGAGAAGGAGGTTGTCCGCTTTGGCAAAGAATCCGAGGCCGCCATCCGCCGGCTGTTCGCGCTGGATTTCCCACAGTACAAGGTGACCTACGATGAGTTCGGGATGATTGCCAACGAGCCGGACTGCCCGTTCATCTTCGCGACCCTTGATGGGGAGCTGACCGACAGCGACGGCCGCAAAGGCATCCTGGAAATCAAAACCACCGAGATCCGGCGCTCACTGGACCGGAAGAAATGGGACGGTCAGGTGCCAGACTACTACTACGCGCAGATTGTCCACCAGCTGCTGGCGACCGGATATGACTTTGCAATCCTCAAAGCACGGATTCGGGAGCGCGGCGAATATGGCTGAAAGGTCACGATCCGGCACTATCTTTTTGAGCGAGAGCAGGCGCTGGACGATATCGCATACCTGAAGGAAAAGGAAATCGCATTTTGGCAGGCAGTGCAGAGTGGGACGAGACCCGCGCTGATTCTGCCGGAACTGTAAAGGAGGAGCATGGATGGAAGTTAGATTGACCCCTGCCATCGAGCAGGTCATCCCGCCGCAGATCAGTTTTAATTTTGAGGAAATCAAGTCTGAGCTGGCCGGAAAGCTGCAGGTTTACCAGAGCATGGTGGTCACCGAGAGCGGTATCAAGGAGGCAAAGGCAGACAGGGCAAACCTCAACAAATTCAAGGCCGCACTGGCGGACAGCCGCAAAGCGGTCAAGGCGCAGTGGAACCAGCCGCTCAGCGACTTCGAGAGCAAAATGAAGGAGCTGGAAAGAATGGTGGACGAACCGATCGGCGCCATCGACCGGCAGGTCAAAGCCTACGATGAGGCAAAGAAACAGGACAAGCGCCAGCAGATCGAGCGCTTTTTCGAGGGGGCGGTTGGGGACCTGGAGGAGGTGCTGCCGCTCTCCAAAATCTGGAACGACCGCTGGCTCAACGCTACCTACCCGATGAAGGACATCGAGAAGGAGATCGTCGAGTGCATCCGCAAGACGCACAGCGATATCGGTATCATCGTCGCCATGCAGTTGCCTTGTTGCGACCAGATGCTTTCCACCTATCTGGAGACATTGGACATGAGCCGCGCGATGGAAGAAAAGCACAAATATGAGCAGGCGCAGAAGGCAAAAGCGCAGGCCAAGCAGGCTGAGCCTGCACCCGATTCTCCTGCGGCGCAACAGACTGTTAGCGTAGAGAAAGAACGGACGGTGGCACAGATGAACACACCGCAGGAAGCAGCCAGAGAAGCTGCCCCAGAGCTGCGGGTGCTGGATTTCCGCGTGTGGGTTACACCAGAGCAGATGCAGGCGCTCAAAGCGTTTTTAGTTCAAAATCATATCCGATATGGGAGGGTTGAGTAATGGCAAACAGTTTGGTCAAGGGCGGGAAGAAGCAGAGTTTCAGCGTCTTTTTGACGCAGGACGCCATCAAGAAGAAGATCAACGAGGTGATCGGCGGCAAGGGCGGCCAGCGGTTTATGACGGCGATTCTGTCCGCGGTCACCAACTCCCCGGCGCTGCAGGAGTGCGATTCGATGTCGATTCTCAACTGTGCGTTTCTGGGCGAGGCATTGAATCTTTCGCCCTCTCCGCAGCTGGGGCAGTACTACATGGTTCCCTACAAAAAGAAGGATCGGCAGGGCAACGTCATTTCGGTCACGGCGCAGTTTCAACTGGGGTACAAGGGGTATATCCAGCTGGCGATCCGCTCGGGCTATTACAAAAAAATCAACGTCCTGGCAATCAAGGAAGGGGAGCTCAAACACTTCGACCCGCTTAATGAGGAAATTGAGGTGGAGCTGATCCAGGACGAGCGGCAGCGGGAGCAGGCCAGAACCATCGGCTACTACGCGATGTTCGAGTACCTGAACGGCTTCCGGAAGGCGATGTACTGGAGCTATGAGCAGATGCAGGCACACGCTGACCAGTATTCACAGGCGTACAGTGCCGAGGCTCACCAGCGGATTTTAAACGGGGAGGTCCCCCAGAAGGAGATGTGGAAGTATTCTTCCTTCTGGTACAAGGATTTTGACGCTATGGCATACAAAACGATGCTGCGTCAGCTTATCTCCAAGTGGGGTATCATGTCCACCGAGTTGCAGATGGCGATGGAAAACGACATGGCAGCTATCCGCGACGACGGCACGCCGGAATATGTGGACAACGCGGATCTGGAACCCCAGCCGCAGCCAGTAGCGGAAGCGCAGGCTACAGAGATTACACCAAACAATGAGGCGGACAGTAAGGATTTCAGCTTGGAAGATGATTTCTTTGCAGGGTTGGAACCGCCGCCGGAACATAGATAGGAGGAAATAACGGGATGACAGGAGAAGGATGGCTGCCAGGCTACATACAGGACTACGATGGACAGGCTCTGACTCTGGTCGTCCCGTTTTCCGATGCGGAGTATCTCACAACTCACGGCGTCACCGAGTGCTCGGTGCGGGTGGAGGACGGCCGCAGGATCAGCGCGGTGCAGCGCCGCAAAATCTACGCACTGCTGCGGGATATTGCGGACTGGACAGGCTACGAGCCGCAGGAGCTGAAGGAGCTGATGAAGTACGACTTCCTCTCCCAGTGCGAGGACGGGACACAGTATTTCAGCCTTTCCGACACCGACATGACCACGGCCAGAAACTTTATCACCTACCTGATTGATTTCTGCGTCACCCATGCCGTGCCCTGCAAGGTCAGCCTGCTGCAGCAGTGCGAGGACATCGAGCGATATGTCTATGCCTGCGTAGCGCACCGGCGCTGTGCCATCTGCGGACAGAAGGCAGAAATCCATGAGGTCGAGCGGGTCGGCATGGGACGCGACCGCCGGAAAATCCATCACCTGGGACAGCTGGTGGAACCGCTCTGCCGGCAGCACCACGCAGAGGTGGATCAGCTCGGTCAAAAGAGCTTCGACGAGAAGTACCACCTGCAGGGAATCCGGCTGGATGAGCAGTTATGCAGGATTTTAAAATGGAAGCGGTAGATTATGGGAACTAAAAATTTTGCTTTTATTCAAAAAATCAAAAGGCTAAGAGATGAGCAAGGAATCAAACAATCAGAGATAGCTGCATATTTGGGAGTATCCCCCCAAAGTTATTCGGCTTATGAAAATGGGAGAGAGCCTGACTATGAAAAATTGGTCCTCCTGTCCACATTTTATGATGTTTCCGTCGACTATCTCTTGGGCTTATCGGATGTTCCGAAAGCGCAGACTGACAAAGAGCTGGCCGCAGAAAACCAGTATTTGCGGGAACGCTTACAGGAAATACAGCGTATCATTACCGAAACGAGAGGTATTTAAATGGCACGTCCACAAAAGGAAGGACTGGAGTACTTTTCTTTGGATGTGGACTTTTTCTCGGATCGCAAGATCAAGATTTTAAAGGGCAGGTTCGGCGCCGACGGCGTCACCTATTACCTGTACCTGCTTTGTGAGATTTACAAGGGACACGGCTATTACCTGGACTTTGATGCGGATTTTGATTACATCACATCCTCCGAGCTGGGAATGAGCCCAGAGAAAATAGGGCAGATGAGGAAATTCTTATTGGAACGGTCACTGTTTGACGACAAACTTTTTCAGTCGGACACTATCCTCACGTCCACCGGAATACAGAGACGATTTCAGATGGCGGTCAAGTCCCGCGCCACAAAAAAACCGATCGTCGTCAACGCAAAGTTTTGGCTTCTTTCAAAAGAAGAAACCCAAGGCTTTATTCAAGTGCAGCCTTTTTTAAATAATTCCGAGAAAAACGGCAGTTATTCCGAGAAAAACCCCTGTAATTCCGAGAATTATGACACAAAGAAAAGTAAAGAAAATATAGTAGTAGTTGTTGTACGCGCGCGCGAGGAAATGGAGCGCTGCTTCGAGCAGAACATAGCGCCGGTGACACCAGCGGTGGAACGAGAGATCGGTGTTTATCTGGAAGAAAAACAGGTTGCTCCTGAACTGATGCGGGCAGTCATCGAGTACTCGGCGTTGTCGGGGGCAAAAAGCTGGCGGTATGTAGCGGCGGTATTGGACAGCTGCCTGCGCGAAGGGATCACGACACCGGAACAGTTTGCAGTAAAAGGAAAATCTGCAAAGCCTGCCCGCAGAGAGAAACAGACAAGCACATCCGAACACAGCTCCTCGATCGACTTCGATGAAATACAACGCTACATCACCTATGGAGGCAAGCATGGCAAGCAAAAAGAGACAATGTAAACTGTTTTACTGTGACCGTCTGCAGGAGCGCTACTGCTGTGCGGACTGCGGGTACAAATCATGCAGGGGGCCGCGATGCAAAAACCCCTGCCTCAACGACCCGGAAAAGTGCGGACAGGTAGAAGGAAATGCAGGTGAAAAAAGATGTCAAAGCGGCAGCAGCAACAGGTAGAGAAGCGCTCCGCAGGCTTTATGGCGGAGTTTAAAAAGCTGCTCTACCGACATCAGGCTTGGGAGGCTTGGAGAGATTTCTGCGCGCTGTCAGCCTGCGCCATCGCGAACGCGGTGGACAAACGGCACTTTGAAACGAGGGAAAAGATGTACCTCGACACCATCAAACGCTACAACAAGCAGGAGCAGGAGGTTTTTCCTGTGCTGTTTGCCGAGACGGTCCTGGAGCTGGAACGCAACCCCGACCAGGACTTCCTTGGGAAAATGTTCATGCAGCTGGAGCTGGGAAACCACTGGAAGGGGCAGTTTTTCACGCCATATCATGTCTGCCACCTGATGGCGAAGCTCAATCTGGATGAACAGAAAGAAAATCTTGAGCGGAAGGGATGGATCAGTGTCGGAGACTGCTGCTGCGGCGCTGGCGCCATGCTGATTGCGTTTGCCAACGCCTGCCGGCAGGAGAAGATCAACTACCAGCAGGACGTTTTGTTTATCGCGCAGGACATCGACTCGACGGCGGCCTATATGTGCTATATCCAGCTATCGCTTTTGGGATGCGCGGGGTATGTCAAGATTGGCAACGCGCTCACCGAGCCGCTGGTGGCGGGGGACTCCGCCAAAGAGACGGTCTGGTGCACACCGATGTACTTTTCGCAGGTGTGGCAGATGCGGCGGTTTTTGGAGAGTATGAAAGCAATGTTTCCGGAAGAGGAAAAACCGGAGGAACACGAGGAGACGCTCCTGATTTTGTACAAGGCAAAATCACAAACGTCTGGGAATTTGAAGGGAGACAACACCATGAAGGAACTGCAAAAACAGATGGAAAAAGCCAAGAAGGGCAGTCTGGAATACTGTATCGGTCAGATGCTTTTGAGCAGATGCGAAGGGGACCCTGCGGCGGAGGAGATTGTAGAGAAGGATTTGGCCACCAAAGGGATGGAGCTTACCGTCTGTGCCAAAAAGCTGTTTGATTATGCCAGGGCGCATAAGCAGGACAACTGCTACTGCATGGAGGATGAGGAGGCCGAGAAAATCATCTTCGAGTTTTATGGGATTGGACAGAAGGAACCCGCTCCGCAGGAACCGGAAAAGCCGGTGGTGCCAGAAGCTGTGCAGGCAGACAGGCTCATGTTTTCTCTGGAAGATTTGTTGTAGGGAGGGATTCTCATGCGATTAGCAGAAAAAAGAGGGTTGATGAAGCTTCCCTTTGACCCAGCCCCGCAGATTGCGGTACCGGCAGAAATGCTTGTCGAACACTACGGCTATCCGTATCGGCGGGCAAATTATCTTGCCGGTGCCAAGATAGAGGGAGATACCCTGATTTTGACGGCCTACACCCACGACGGAAAGCCACTATACCGAACCTTTCAGCAGCCGGACGACCTGTTTTCTCAGTTCCCGGCGAGCGAGAAGCCGAGCGACGCAACGCTGAGCACGATCTTCGGACAGTATCATGGTGTCTACCACATGACAGCAGAGGACACGAACCTCATCCGAGCGTGGTGCAAAAACAATGCTCCATTTTCCTTCTCGAGTGACGGGGATACCGGTTACAAGATTCTGCGGGACTACCAAAAGCGGCTGCGGGAAGAGCAGCTCGCGCGCCGGCACGACAGGATCAAGGAGCGCATCGATGCGAAGATGCGGCAGATTACGCCCCTGCCGCCCGCTGTGATGGAATGGGTGGATCAGGAGCTGATGAAGGAATACCGCTGCATCTTCTACGACTACCACAAGGGGAAGAAAAAACAGCGCGGCTGGTGTAGCCACTGCCATCAGGAGGTAGAGATTGAGCACCCAAAACACCGTGCGCAGGGAGAGTGCCCGCACTGTCACAGCAAGGTGTTTTTTCTGGCAACCGGCAAGTTTAAGGATCACGAGGCTGTTGTACGCGGGGACGAATGGTTCTGCTACATCCAGCCCACCGATGAGGGCTGGTGTCTGCGGTACTTCCAGGTCTATCTGTACAGCAATTCGCGCACCCGGACAGGCGAGGAGTACACCCTTTTCGAGCGTCACCGGTGCTTTTACAGCCTTGCCTTGCAGGGCTATACCGGCTTTTACGACTGGGGAAACTTCCGGCAGACCGGCGAGATGCGTTTTTACGAGGTCTCGGAGCGGTGGATGGGCAGCTGCAGAATTTACCCAGGGACGATGGACGCCATCCGTCAGAAGGACAGCCGGATGCGCTTTGTCCCGCTGGAGGAGATTGCTTGCCACATCAAGACTGATCCGGGCCGCCTGCTGCTGGACTGCATGGTTTACCCAGCGCAGATGGAAACCTTTGCCAAGGCGGGCCTTTACCGGATGCTGGGGGAGATTGTGAGCGGGTACGGCCCCAGGATGCCGGAAGGCAAAACGCCGCAGGAAATTTTCGGCTTGTCCGGCCAAGCGTTGAAAGAGATCCTTTCCATCGACCCTACCTGGCGTGAATTGGAAACTTACCGGCAAATTGCCTGGCATCAGCGGGTGGATATGCCAACTTTCCAGCGCCTCTATGAGCGGGTTGAAGGATACTCACGCCTCGCTGCTCTGGCAGAATATCTATCGCTGACAAAGATCGAGCACTATCTGGATAAGCAAGTTGCCGTCAGGTGCCGGGGCGGAAGCGAGGACTACATCATGATCGATTGGATCGACTATCTGAACGCCTGCAAAAAGCTGGGGTATGACCTGACAGATGACCGCATCTTGCGGCCGAAGGACCTGACAAAGGCCCACGACGAGGCCACCGCCTTGGCAGCAGAAAAGGAAAACCAGAGAACTGCACAGGGAATCGAGTGGGCCGCCAAAAAGTGGAGCGGTTACGCCTGGCAGTCGGATGGGCTGCTGATCCGCCCCATCGGCTCCTACCGAGAACTGGTGACGGAGGGGCAGAAGCTCAAGCACTGTGTCGCAAACTATGCGAAATCCTATGCGCAGGGCCAGTGTAAGCTGTTTTGCATCCGCAGAGAGACGGCGCCAGAGGAACCCTACTACACACTGGAACTGGGAAAAGACAACGCCCTGCGCCAGTACCGCGGGTACCGCAACGACGTCGAGAACAACTACCAGCCACAGCAGGAGGTCAAACGCTTTGTGGAAAAGTGGATGAAGACAGTGGTTGAACCGAAGAAAAAGCACAAGAGCAGGAAAAGAATCCAAGTGACAGCAGCGTAAAGGAGAATCAGAATGTACGAGATGGAAAATGTGAGCTTTGAAGAAATCGAATCGAGCCAGCGTTTGCAGCAGCTGGCGGTGGAGATCATCACTTTCGACCGGCAGGCGAAGATCACGGCAGTCAGCTGCGCAATCGAGATCGGCGAGCGCTTACTGGAGGCAAAGGAACTGGTAGCGCACGGGGACTGGGGACGGTGGCTCAAAGAAAACGTCAACTACAGCCAATCTACCGCCAACAACTTCATGCGGCTGTATCGGGAGTATGGGAGCGACCAGGGGAGCCTCTTCACGACTGTGGCAAATTCGCAAGCGATTATGAATTTGGACGTTTCCAAGGCGCTGGCGCTCACCGTTTTGCCGGCGGAAGAGCGGGAAGAATTTGTGGCGGAGCATGATGTGGAGAATATGTCCACCCGTGAGCTTAAAGACGCACTGCAGGAGAACAAGGAACTGAAAAGACAGCTGGAAGAAAAGGAGAAGCAGATCTCGCAGGCCTCCGTACAGCTGGACACCGCCATCAGCGAGCGGCAGAAAATGGAGACCCGCCTGCAGGAGGCGGTTAACCAGAATGCCGGCTACGAAAAGTCTTTGGAGGTAAAGGTGGAGGCAGCCAAAAAGCTGGAGGAAGCACGGAAAGCCGCCGAGGAAAAACGGCGCCAGAGCGAGGAAAAGGCAAAGGAACTCCAGCGGCAGATTGAGGAGCTCAAAGCACAAAGCCAGGAGCCGGACCAGCAGATGTTTGGAGAACTGCGCGAGCAGGCGCAGAGGGAGGCGGAGCAGCGTTTTTCCGATCAGATTGAGAAACTACAGCAGGAAAAAGAAAAAGCCGAGCAGCGGGCGGCAGAGGCCGAGGAGAAGAACCGACAGCTGCAAAGCAAGTCCCAGCAGGCGGGCAGCAGGGAGCTGATTGTCTTCGATGAGAAGTTTAAGGCGTTCCAGGCGGATTTTAACGAGCTCAGCGGCCTGCTTAAGGCACTGGAGAGCAGCGATGCCCAAACCGCTGGAAAATTCCGGTCGGCAGTCCAAAAGCTGCTTACCATCATGAGCGCGAATCTGGAGGGAAGCCGATGAACAGCCGAAACAACCCGCTCTATAATCCCAGCGGATACCGCGACCCCACCGCCTTCCGAGCAATCAAAGAGGCGGATCGGGAGCAGGACGAGTGCGACCGCAACGCGGAAAGGCTCATTAAGGCGGTCAAGCTGATGCTTGCCGCCTCGGGCTTCTCGCTCATCCATCGCATTGAAATCAGGCACGACAAATCAGGGAGGGAGTATCGATGAGCAGCAAAACAACCGGCGAGATGTACGATGAGATTGTCTTGAAGGGAACAGGGCAGTACATGGGAAGTTTGCGCAATCCGGTCTCCAAACTGAGGAGCGGTCCGCAGGGCCGCCGGTACAACGCAATCTATGTCGTGAACCCGATTGAAGGCGGTGAGATCAGCAGAGTCCTTATCTCTCACGAGGATCTGCCGCAGGTGCTCAAACTCCGCAGCATCTTTATACAGGACAACGGCGAGGTGATGGGAAAATACGAGAACCGGAACGTTTCCACGCTCAAGTACATCATCTATTCGACCTGGCAAAACCAGCTGGAACACATCAACGGCAACGTCTTGGATTTCCGACGTGAGAACATCCGCCGCATCGAGCGGACACACGACGGAAAGTATGTAGCCAGAGAGAAGCAAGGAACGGTTGGATACTGGGATATGCGCTTTGATGGTTCGACGCGGGCGCTCGTGTCCCTGATGATCCGAGATAACCCAAAGCAGGACTTTGATACGCTGGTATCGGCCGTGGCGGATATCAAGCATGTCCCGGAACGAGAAGCACGGGCAAACCTGGAGATCTTCCGCGAGAAAGGGATGCTCGGCTACCATGAAGGACCGGATTGGAAGGAGTGGAATGGAAGATGATTAAGAGCCTGTTTGAGGTCCTTGAAGATCGAAGTGTGACGGATTTTACGGTTGATGGCAAGTGCTCCAACTGCGGAGCCTGCTGCTCCAATGTGCTCCACCTGACGGAGAATGAGAAGGCGGTAATCCACCGCTATATCCAAAAGCACCAGATCAGGGAGCAGAAACACCGCTATCCCACCTCGGACAATCCGGTGGATATGACCTGCCCTTTCCGCTCGGATAGCGAACGCAAGTGTCTGATTTACCCTGTGCGGCCCCTGATCTGCCGGCGGTTTCAGTGTAACCGGACGCTAACACAGGTCATCGCTGGGGGAGAGTTCTTCCACAGGACGCAAAAACTTGTGGACATGAGAGAGGAATTTTTTGGAGGAGGAAAATAGAAAATGTCAAGATGTGCAAAATGCGATCAGGAAGTAACATCGGGATATGTGATCTGCAACCGGTGTTATAAGAGGATGGAGGAACAGGTAGACGGCAGCCGTATTATCAACCGGATCGGCATCCCGGCAGCGCTGGAACAGCTGGCGGAAGAATGTGCGGAACTGGGGCAGGCGGCCCTCAAACTGTCCCGCGCGATGCGCCGTGAGAATCCTACGCGGTCCACAGTGGAAGAACTGTTGAAGATGCTAATTGAGGAGATGGGGGATGTGCAGCTCAGCATCGATGTTCTGGATGCAGGGATCGACCTCTCCGGCACAGAGGAGGTCAAGCAACGGAAGTTTCATAGATGGTGTGCGAGTTTGGGAGAAAAAGAAGATGATTGATCTGGAACAAAACAACTCCCCCATCGCCCGCATCATCGCGGCGTCGGATAAACTATCCTGCGCGGCAAACCGGTATCTTTGCACCAAGGCCAGGGCATGGCTGGCTGCCGGAGGCGATCCGGCCGGAGAGTACATGGAGCATCTGGCCCAGCTGGCAGAAAAAAATCAGAAAGGGGGCAACGATCGTGGTACATAACCTGAAGGAAAGCAAGGAGATATGCCGGAAGGCCATCGATAAGTACGGAGAAACCGCCCAGATTTACCTTGCAATGGTGGAGGCAAGGTATCTGGCGCAGGCGCTCCAGCGGTATCTCGACTGCCGGAGGGAGGGAGCGGGGGAGGACAAGCTGGAAGAGGCGCTTGTCCTCCTGCGCTCAAAGCGGGCGAAGGTGAAGCTCATGCTCACACAGCTTGACATCATTTTTGGCGCCAACCGGGAGGCAGAACTGGCGGAGCTGTCCAGGATGGCGGAGACTGTCAAAATCCCAAACGTTTGCGATTTTGAGGGGAAAGGGGAATCAGATTGAAATTTTACAACAACACAACCAATCTGCACGATTGGGAGCAAACGGTGCGCGTGACATTGCAGTGCGGTCCGTATAAGGGAACGATCGCCTTCAAGGTGATTGGAAATCAGCACGGGAAGAATGTCCTAGGTTTTTATCCGGATCAGCTGACCGAACGGGATATAGCGGCTTTCGTAGAAAACACCTGTAACATGGAAATTGATCCAACGCGGCGAATCCTTCATTTTGATCTTAGGTCGGAAGAGCTGGATACTGTGCAGCACTATGCTTTTCCGTGTATGGACAGCAGGATTGATAATATGGTGGTTGCTATGGAAATTATTGAATCTAAACCATATAAACATTAAAAAAAGAAGAGGGCTCGCGCCCTCCCCGAAAATATGTGACAAATATAGTCTATCAAAAATTTTTGACAAAGACAAGGGGAGGCGCGGGTCTATGACCATGAGTGAAAAGGACATCATTGAACTGGCAGCGCAGAAAGCGGCTCAGGTGACGCTGGAGACGCTGGCAAAACAGAAAAAGAAGGAAAGAAGAGAAAGGCGGGATTGGCGGCTGCGCAACACCAGACTGCTCCTGGAGCACCTGCAGCAGTTCGATACCCATGCGCACAAGTCGGTGTATGATGTGCGCAAGGTCCTGGAATCGGCGCAGAACGACCCGGAAGGCGTCTACTCGCAGCAGCTTTCCGGCCGGCAGGATGTTTACCTGGAGGGCCTGGCAATCTCCGCTGGGAGGACCGAGACACTGGTGCAGCAGACAAAGTCGATGCTGGAGCTCTACCGTCTGCAGTGTGAAAAGGGAAATGCGGAAAAGCAGCGGCGGTATCGTGTCCTTGCGGCCCACACACTTGAGGGAAAGGATTATCAACAGATTATGGATGAGGAAGCGATCTCCAAAAGCACTGTTTTCAGGGATCTTGACCTTGCTACTGAAGAACTTTCCATTATGCTTTTTGGAGCAGATATTTTTTACGACATGGATGAGGATGGAGAGGATCGTGGGAAAAAGATGGGAACACAACGGGAAAACAATGTGCTATAATGATTATGCTACCAATCTAGCAAAAAAATTATTGTTCCTTCAACACCTTCAAAGAAGCCGCGCTGTGAAAGCAGTGCGGCTTTCTTTGCGCAGCTTCTCTTTCTTGACACCAGCGAATATGTACGCTATAATGTACATATAGTAAAGAAGGAGGTGGACTGCATGACCAATACAAATGCAACTAATTTTAGAAAGAATATCTTTGAGTATTTAAATCAGGCTGTGGAGTACAATGACGTCATCAATGTGACCACCAAAAACGGAAATGCTGTTGTTTTAAGTGAATCGGATTACAACAGCCTTTTGGAGACGGTTTATCTGATGAGCCATCCGGCGACCCGCGACACCATCCTGGAAGGAATGAAGGAGCCGCTGGAGGACTGTGTTCCACTGGATGAGGTGGACTGGTAATGTATCAAATTTATTTTACAAAGGCGGCGCTCAAACAGCTGCCCAACCTGAAAGCCGCCAAGCTGGATGGGAAGGCAAAGGCGCTGATAGAGATTTTAAAAGAAAATCCTTACCAGAATCCACCACCGTATGAAAAACTGGTCGGCGATCTCAAAACTGCCTATTCCAGACGAATCAACGTCCAACACCGCCTGGTCTATCAGGTACTGGAGGAGGAACAGGCAGTCAAAATCTTGAGTCTTTGGACACACTATGAATTTTAAAATGAATTGTTGAATTTGGTAGAATTTTTTGTCGATTTTTATTTAAAATGAGAGTTGCCTTAGAAATGAGAATGTGATAGGATATTTGTGAGGAACATTAATTTTTGAGGAGGCAATGATAATGAAAAAAATTCTCACCTTGTTCTGTTCATTTCTGTTAGTAGTGGCGAGCTTTTCTGGCTGTACAACAGCAAGCCCAGAAGAACCTGTACAAGCATTGATGGAAGCGACTAAGCAGCTTGATTTTGAAACAATAAAAAGTGTTGTGAATCCAGAAGCATCTTCCACATCATCTGAAAACCCTTTAGAAATGGAAGAGTATGCTTTTATTTTTGATGCGTTGAAAGAATATGCTCAAAAGATGGAATATGATGTTCAGGAAGCAACCATTGATGGAGATTCGGCACAAGTCCCTGTTCAAGTAACTTATGTCGATGCTTCTACATTGATTGGAGAAGTGATTACCGAGACTTTACAGCAAGGAATGGTCCAAGTGTTTTCTGGTAAAGAGATGACTCAGGAAGAAACCAACCAGATGATATTGGATATTTTTAGCCAGAAAAAAGATACTGTCGGAGAGAATACAGCAGAAACAACATTAACATTTACTTGCCAAAAAGAGAATGGAACTTGGAAAATTACAGGTGTTGATCAAACGGCATATTTAGATGTCTTAACAGCAAATATGTGGTCAGCATTCGTCAGCCTTAGTGAATCCTTTGGCAGCTAATATCTACAATAATTGAACGCAGAGGACGGTATAAAAGTACCGCCCTCTTTTCTTTGTGCCTTCGATTTTCTTACAACAGGAGAGAACGCAGATGGAAATGATCAAAAAGAAGCTGTCGGAGCTGGTTCCGGCCGACTACAATCCCCGGCAAACGCTCCACGCGGAAGACAAGGCTTGGGAGAAGCTGAACAATTCGATGGAAGCCTTTGGCTTGGTCGAGCCGATCATCTGGAACCGGCGGACAGGCCACATTGTCGGCGGCCACCAGCGGTACGCCATCCTCTGCGCGCAAGGCGTTGAGGAAACGGAGGTATCCGTTGTCGATCTTCCGGAGCGGGAGGAAAAGGCGCTTAATCTGGCGCTCAATAAAATTTCCGGTCAATGGGACGACAGCAAACTGGAAGAGCTGCTGTCCGAGCTGGCTGAGCAGGGGGAACTTGTTCTGACGGGCTTTGATGAGAGCGAACTTGAGGCACTGCAGACGGACTACAATCACATTGAGGATCTTTTCAATGAGGAGTTCGCGCAGCGGAACGAGCAGCCGACACAGTTTCAGATCACTTTCACCCTGCCAGCAGAGGCACGCGAGATATTCGAGACATGGTTGCAGGAGCACCGGCAGGGGAAATTGGAGCTGGCACAGTTGGTCGTACAGAAAGCAAGAGGATTGATGGAATGAAGATCATAACAAAACGCATTGATGAGATGGAGCGAGCTACCTACAATCCCCGCGTCAACCTGATGCCGGGGGATGAAGAATTTCAATATATGGAAGAAAGCATGAGAAGATTTGGCCAGGTGCTCCCCATCGTCTGGAATCAACGAACCAATCGGGTTGTCAGCGGACATCAGCGCCTGAGCGTCCTGGAATACTGGGGCGAGGAAAAGGCCGAGGTGTCGGTGGTAGACCTGGACGAGATAAAAGAAAAGCAGCTCAACCTTGCCCTCAACAAAATCACCGGCAGCTGGGACAATGAAAAATTGAAGTCTGTCCTGGAAGAACTTGGAGACGACGCGCTGGGGATCGGCTTTTCCAAAGCGGAGATTGACGCGCTGGAAAACGATATCGCGGCGGCCCTTGACGCCGATTTCCTACAGGAAGAACTGTCTGGCATCGAGGAAACATTCAACATTGAGCTCAGCTTCAACAAGGAGGAGCACGAGGATGTGGCGGCTTACATCAAGGCCAATGGAAAAGAGGGCATGGTGCAGCTGATCCTCAAAAAGATAAAGGGGGAAATCTGATGGGATGCAAATGCGGCAGCCAGGTAATCCTGTGCAATCTGCCTGTGCGGTTCGATACCTACCGGGGATGCTCGCACGGGTGCCGGTATTGTTTTGTGCAGAAAAAGGCCAGTCTGAACGAAATTAAGACGGACGAAAGTCCAGAAAGCCTGCTGGCGTTTATCAAGGGCGAGCGCACCCTCGAAACAAAATGGTGCGACTGGAACATTCCGATCCACTGGGGCGGGATGAGCGACCCCTTCCAGCCGGTGGAGAAAAAAATCCGCGCTTCGTATGAATGCCTGAAGGTATTCGCCCATACACACTACCCCTTTGTGGTATCGACAAAAGGCCGCTTGGTAGCGGACGACGAATACCTTGACCTGCTGAGCCAATGCAACTGCGTTGTGCAGATTTCCATGGTGTGCAGCAAGTACAATAAGCTGGAACCAGGCTGCCCACGCTATGAGGAGCGCCTCGAGATGCTCCGGAAGGTGTCGGCCCGTGTCCAGCGCACCATCGTGCGTGTGCAGCCCTATATGCCGGAGGTGTTCCGGGATGTCATGCAGAATATCCCGCGCATCGCGGCGGCGGGCGCGCACGGCCTGGTTATCGAAGGGATGAAATTCTTCAAGGGAAAGCCAGGGATGGTAAAGGTCGGCGGAGACTATGTTTACCCGCTTTCCATCCTGCGGCGGCAGTTTGCGCAGATCAAAGCGGAGTGCCACCGGAACGGGATTGCCTTTTATTGCGGCGAAAACCGGCTGCGGGCGATGGGAGACAGCATGACCTGCTGCGGTACCGACGGCCTGCCGGGATTTCAGCCGAACGAATACAACCT
>ERZ1643251.2703-NODE-2703-length-17613-cov-10.986901_pt1 | contig 17613 bp, 35 predicted proteins | sample MGYA00579261_ERZ1643251 | MGnify/ENA primary metagenome ERZ1643251 (study PRJEB29033, sample SAMEA4952267) | chicken gut metagenome | biome: Broiler Chicken; feature: Gastrointestinal Tract; material: Caecum | place: Ireland | collected 2018 | study: Broiler...
TTTTTTTCACACTTTTTTGCCAAAAAGAATATGTAAAGCAAGGAGGTTTTTTAAAATGCCTATTATTTGTAATGATAACACAAATGGATGTTTTACTGGGCCTTACTATCCGCGCCCGATTTTTCAATGCTGCTCGGGTGGTTCGTGTGGTGGCCCAAACACAATTGTAAATCCTACGCGTTCGGAAGAGTGGGGCTTTTTTGTGGGGGCGAGCGCAACGGTTGCTCAAAATCAGGCTTTGCCACTTACGCTGAATGCCAGCGCGGGTACTGCCGTTACGCAAAGTGATGCCACAACCGTGGGACTGACGGCGGGTTCTTACCAAGTTTCGTTTAATGTAACCGCATCTTCTGCCGCCAACCCAATGGAGTTTGCCCTTGAACTTAACGGCACGGTGCTGCCTTATTCTATCGTTACTGCCACTGGTGACAGCACCAACAAAACCCTTTCAAATTCTGTGATTATTTCAGTGCCAACAAATGCCACGCTGAGGATAGTTAACCTAACGGCAGGGAACGCCACGGCCACGCGCAGCAATTTGGCGGCGACAAAACTTTTGACATGATGCTAAAATTCCCTTTCATTTTTATTTCGAATGGCGTATAATAATTATAGGGATGGCGCAGGCTAAAAAAAGGAGGGGAAAAGCATGAAAAAAGATTTTGTAAATGACGAGCAACGGCTTTACTGGGAACTTTTTAGCAAAGGTCCAAAGGGGCTGAAAGGCAACCCTCTGCTTATTACCGAATTTATGGAAATGGAAAAAGAGCGCACAAAAATTAAAACTGAGGAGATGTCAAGATAACAAATGTCTACAAAAGTTAAGGCTTTCGTGCTGGAAGCAAAAGATAGCAAAGAAAAAGATAAACTTGCCACCCTTTACACGCTTGAAAATGGCAAGTTTTTTGTTAATTTTAGGGGGGTGAGGGGTGCAAAAGCAAAACTTAAAGCGGCAAAAGAGGTTTTTACTTTTGGCGAGTATGTTATTGAGCAAACCAAGGCTGGCAACATTGTAACCGAAGCCAACATTATTGATAATTTCATGCCGCTTAGAAATGATTTGGACAAGTTCTATGAGGCATGTTCGATTTTTGACATAGTTAAAAAACTTGGTGCGCAAACGCCAGACCCGGCACTCTTTATTGAAATTTTAAAGGCGATGAAAGCCATATGCTATGACGGGGCGCCAAAATATTATGTTGTTATTAAGTTTTTGCTTAACATATTTGAAAACATGGGCTACAAACTTAACTTTGATAAATGTGCAAGTTGCGGCGCAGCGCTTACAGGAAAGAAATACTTGAATCTCGATTACGGCGAAATTGTCTGTGCAAATTGCAGGCAGATGACCTCAATCGAGGTTGCGCCTGCCACAATTGGTGCGCTTAAAATAATCAAACAAACGCCTTATGAAAAACTTAAAACCGTCAAACTTGGCGGCGGAGGCGAGATTAAAGCGCTAAATCTTTTGTGTGAAAACTTTGAATGGCGCTTTGGAAGCAAGTTTTTTATTGCTTAATTTTTGATTTAAGCAACCTTATATAAACATTATAAGAATAAGTCTTTCTATAACAATGTTTTAGAAAGATTTTTTTGTGTTTTCATGTAGCCATAAAATTTAAAATTTATTAAAAAAATGCTTGACTTATATTTGCATATTGTTTATAATTACTATGCTGTGAAATATGGGTTGATGCCTAAGGTTACTTTGGTTACCGGCAATCAAAGAGAACTTGGGCGGACAAGTTCGTGGCAAGACCGCGAGCGGCTGACCTTAATCCACATTTTTTATTGCTCAGCAGCATGAAACACACGGATGCGTGTTCGAGGGTTTCAAAAAGCAAGTGGGGCAAGGCAGTTTAGCCAAAACTAGGAGGAAAAATAAATGGCAACAAAGAAAATCAGGATTAAACTTAAAGCGTTTGAGCACTCACTCATCGATGAGGCTTGCAAAAGAATCATCCTTGCTGCTGAGAAAAATGGCGCCAAAGTTGCTGGTCCAATTCCACTTCCAACTGACAGGGAAGTAGTTACGGTTATCCGTTCACCACATAAGCACAAAGATAGCCGTGAACAATTTGAGTCTAAGACTCACAAAAGACTTATCGATATTATTAGTCCATCCACTAAGGTTGTAGACGCTATGATGAAACTCGACCTTCCAGCAGGCGTGGACATCCAAATCAAACTGTAAGGAGGCACTTCGTGAAAAAAGCAATACTAGGCAAAAAACTTGGCATGACACAAGTATTCAGTTCTAACGGAACTGTTATTCCTGTTACTGTTATTGAAGCAGGCCCTTGCAGTGTCGTTCAAGTAAAAACAAAAGATAATGATGGTTATGAGGCTGTGGTTGTGGCTTATGGCAAACAAAAAGAACACAGACTTAACAAACCAAAACTTGGCGTGTTCAAAAAGGCAGGCGTTGAGCCTTGCAGAATTTTAAAAGAATTCAAATTTGACAACAGCGCCGATTACACCGTTGGGCAGGTGATTGATTGTGGAATTTTTGCTGAGGGTGATAAGGTTGACGCAATCGGCATCACAAGAGGCAGAGGTTTTACAGGTGTTATTCAAAGATGGAATAACCACCGTCTTAAAATGAGCCACGGAACAGGCCCTGTTCACAGAGAGGTTGGCTCTATGGGTGCAAACTCCACCCCATCCAGAGTTTTCAAAAACAAACATATGCCGGGACACTATGGATGTGAAAGAGTTACAATTCAAAACCTTGAAATAGTTAAAGTCGATGCAGAAAGAGGTGTTCTGCTTGTCAAAGGATGTGTTCCTGGACCTAAGGGCTCAGTTGTTACCATTCGTGAGGCAATTAAAGCATAAAGGAGTTAATGAAAATGGCAAAAGTTAAAGTTTATGACATGTCGGCTAAGGTTGTTGGCGAAATTGAACTTAATGACGAACTTTTTGCTCTCCCTTATAACCAGCCTTTAATTCACGAGGCAGTGGTGGCATATCAGGCTAACCAAAGACAAGGGAACAAGAGCGCTCTTACAAGAAGCGAAGTTAGAGGTCATGCTAAAAAACCTTGGAGACAAAAGAAAACAGGTCGCGCAAGACACGGCTCAACAAAATCTCCTGAATACACTGGCGGCGGAGTTGTGTTCGCACCAAAACCAAGAGATTTCTCTAAGAAAATGAACAAAACTGCAAAGAGACTTGCACTTCTCACTGCTCTTTCAAGAAAACTTGAACTTGGACAACTTGTTGTTCTTAAAGATTTTGAAATTGCAAGCGGAAAAACCAAAGACGCAAACGCTTTCCTTAAAGCATTTGGCCTTAAAGGCAGAACACTTGTTGTTGGAAAGCAAAATTCTCAAAACACTCTGCGTGCTTCGGCAAACATTAAGTCTCTTACCACAGAGGATATTGCAACACTTTCAACCTATGAAGTTGTTGCAAACAAAAATGTTCTTATTACATGCGACTCAATCAAATCAATAGAGGAGGCTTACGCAGAATAATGGAAGCATATCAAATTATCAAAAAACCACTCTTAACAGAAAAAAGTTATGCTGGAATACAAGCGAAAGTGTATTCATTTGTGGTTGACAAAAGGGCAACTAAAACCGAAATTAAAAAAGCGGTTGAAAGCATTTTTGGAGTGGAAGTAGAAAAAGTTAACACTATGGTTGTTAAAGGCCACAAAAAAGTTCAAAACACTAAGGCTGGAAGAACAGTAGGCAAAACCAGCGATTACAAAAAAGCAATCGTTACTTTGACTGAAAAATCAAAACCTATTGCATTCTTCGAAAGTTTGTCTTAATTAAAAGGAGGAAATCATGGCTATTAAAAAATCTAAACCAACATCAGCCGGCAGAAGATTTTATTCTTCACTCGTGTTTGATGAAGTTACAAAGAAAACGCCTGAAAAATCTCTCCTCGCTGTTAAGAAAAAACATGCTGGAAGAAATGCTCAGGGCAAAATCACAGTTCGTCATCAAGGTGGCGGAAACAGACAAAAATATCGTATTATCGATTTCAAACGCAACAAGGATAACATCCCGGCAAAAGTTGTTGGAATTGAATACGACCCAAACAGAACCGCTTACATCGCTCTGCTTTCATATGCTGACGGAGAAAAAAGATACATCATCGCTCCACTTGGCCTTAAAGTTGGCGACAGCGTAATGAGCGGCGAAAACGTTGAAATCAAAGTTGGAAACTCTCTTCCAATTTCATCCATCCCAGTTGGTTCAGTTATTCATAACATTGAACTTCAACCTAAAAAGGGTGCTCAACTTGGAAGAAGCGCAGGCAGCGCAGTTCAACTTATGGCAAAAGAGGGCAAGTATGCAACACTCAGGCTTCCAAGCGGAGAAATGAGAAAAGTTTTAACCTCTTGCCGTGCAACCATTGGAACAGTTGGCAACCTTGACCATGAACTTGTTTCTCTTGGCAAGGCTGGAAGAAAACGCCACATGGGCGTTAGACCAACAGTTCGTGGTGTTGTTATGAACCCTAACGACCACCCACACGGCGGTGGTGAAGGAAAGAGCCCAGTCGGCATGGCGTCTCCAATGACCCCATGGGGCAAACCTGCACTTGGTCTTAAAACCAGAAAGCACAAAAAAGCATCTAACCGCTTGATGGTTAAGAGAGTTAATTAGGAGAAATAATTATGCAGAAAGAAATTAAAAAACCTTATGTGCACCCATCTCTTGTTAAAAAAGTTAGAGAGATGCAAGAGTCTGGCACAAAGAAACCTATCAAAACTTGGTCTCGTGCTTCAACAATCTATCCAGAGTTTGTAGGCTTTACTTTTGCTGTTCATAATGGTAAAAAACATGTTCCAGTTTACTGCACAGCCGATATGGTTGGTCATAAACTTGGCGAATTTTCTCCAACAAGAACTTATAAAGGCCATGCTGCTAAAAAAGCAGCCAAAGGCGCTGGCAAGAAGTAAGGTGAGGTGAATTATGGCTACAAGAATTAGACAAAAAGCAGAAAAAAGGGCTAAGGAAAAAGATATTCGTCCTTTTGCTAAGGCTAGATACATTAGAATGAGCCCTTCAAAAGTTAGAATTGTGCTTGACCTTATTAGAGGCAAGAACGCTAAGGAAGCGGCTGCAATTCTTGCGAACATGCCAAACGCTGCGGCTGAGGCATCTTTAAAAGTTTTAAACAGCGCAATCGCAAACGCTGAAAACAACAAAGGTATGAATGGTGACAACCTTTTTGTTGCAGAAGCATATGTTTGCCAGGGCCCAATTCTTAAAAGAATTATGCAAAGAGGCAAAGGCTCGGCTGACAGAATTTTAAAGAAAACATCGCACATCACTATTGTGCTTGATGAAAAAAGATAGGAGGGCAAAATGGGACAGAAAGTTAATCCAATTGGATTCAGGCTTGGTGTAAACAAAGAATGGAACTCAACTTGGTATGCAAAGAAACAAGATTTTGCTCCAAATCTTTTGGAAGACCAAAAAGTTAAAAAGCACATTAAATCAAAATATTATGCTTGTGGAATTTCAAAAATCACCATTGAAAGAACCGAAAACAAACTTGTTATCAACATTTTCACTGCTAAACCTGGCATGATTATCGGTTCAAAAGGCACAGGCATTGAAAACATCAAAAAAGAAGTTTCAAAAATTATCAGACCTGTTAAATCTTTAATCATCAATGTTAAAGAAGTTAAAAAACCAGACCTTGACGCTGTTTTGGTTGCAGAAAGCATCACAGCACAACTTGAAAAGCGTATTCAATGGAGAAGAGCACTTAAAATGGCTTTGCAAAGAGTTATGAAAGCGGGTGCTAAGGGCTGCAAGGTTCAGGTTAAGGGTGTTATTGACGGCGCAAGTTCTCTTCACAGAACAGAGCATTATATGGAAGGCACACTTCCTCTTCACACTCTCAGGGCTGATATTGACTACGGCACTGCCGCTGCTTACACAGATTATGGCAAACTTGGCGTAAAGTGCTGGATTTATAAGGGAGATATTCTTCCTGCAAAGTCGTCTGAGAAAGGAGGACAAGAATAATGTTGATGCCAAAGAGAGTTAAAAGAAGAAAGGTTTTTAGAGGCAGAATGAAAGGCAAAGCAACCCGCGGCAACACCGTTGCTTACGGACAGTTTGGCCTTATGGCATTGGAGCCATGCTGGATTAAATCTAACCAAATTGAAGCAGCCAGAATTGCTATGACTCGTCATATCAAGCGTGGCGGTAAAGTTTGGATTAAAATTTTCCCAGACAAACCTGTTTCTAAGAAACCTCTTGGAACGCGTATGGGTTCAGGAAAAGGCGCACCAGAATTTTGGGTTGCAGTTGTTAAACCAGGCAGAATTCTTTTTGAAATTGAAGGTGTTTCGGAAGAACTCGCACGCGAAGCAATTAGACTTGCTGGGCACAAACTTCCTTGCAAAACTAAGTTTGTGAAGAAGGAAGAGGCTCCGGTAGAAGGTGGTGAGAAAGATGAAAATTAGTGAAATCAAATCATTAACTCAAACTGAACTTAATGCAAGATTAAAAGAGTTAAACATGGAACTATTCAATCTTCGTTTCTCAAACGCTTCTAGAAATCTTGCAAATCCTGTTCAAATTAGAAATGTTAAAAGAGAAATAGCAAGAGTCAAAACAGTTATAAGAGAAAAAGAATTGGCTGGCGCAAATGGAGGAAACGATGGAAAATAGAAATTCAAGACTTACAAGAATTGGTCAAGTTGTAAGTGCTGGAAAAATGGATAAAACCATTGTTGTTTCAGTAACTTCAAGAGTTAACCATCCAATTTACAAAAAAGTCGTTCATAAAACAAAAAAATTCAAAGTTCACGATGAAAAGAACGAGTGTGGAATTGGCGACACCGTGTTAATCATGGAAACCAGACCACTTTCAAAAGATAAATATTATCGTCTCGTTAAAATCATCGAGAAAGCAAAGTAGGAGGGCAATATGATTCAACCTCAAACAAGATTAAAAGTTGCCGACAACACCGGCGCAAAAGAAATCATGTGCATAAGAGTGCTTGGGGGTTCATTTAGAAGAAGTGGCAATATTGGCGACATTATCGTTGCTTCTGTTAAAAAGGCTATCCCTGGTGGCTCTGTTAAGAAAGGGGACGTTGTTAAAGCAGTTATTGTGCGCTCCTCAAAGGGCCTTCGCAGACCAGACGGCTCTCATATTAGATTTGATGACAATGCCGCTGTTATCATTGATAATCAAAAACAACCAAAAGGAACACGTGTTTTCGGGCCTATCGCTAGGGAACTTCGTGATAAGGGATATATGAAAATTATTTCTCTTGCTCCTGAGGTTATTTAAAGGAGAAAGTCATGAAAATGAACATCAAAAAAGGTGACAATGTTTTAGTTATAACCGGTAAAGAAAAAGGCAAAGTTGGAAAGGTTATGGAAACCAGCCCTAAAACTGGCAAAATAACAGTTGAAAACATCAACATGGTTACTAAACATAAAAAACCAAGATCTCAACAAGACAAAGGCGGCATTATTAAAAAAGTTGCTCCTATCGATGCATCAAACGCTATGGTTGTGTGCCCAACTTGTGGCAAAGCAACCAGAGTAAGCCACAAAGAAATTGACGGCAAAAAAGTTCGCATCTGCAAAAAATGCGGGGCAAGCCTTGATAAAGAACATGTAAAAACTGTTAAAAAAGAGGCTAAAAAAGCAGAAAAAACAGCAAAAAAGGCTGAAAATGCTGAAAAAATTCAAAAAACCGATGCTGAGGTTAAAGAAACCAAGGCTGAGGCAACACAAGAAAAAGCAGTTAAAACTGCACCTAAAAAGTCGAAAACAACCACACAAGGCAAGTAAGAGAGGTTCGTTATGGCAAAGAAAGAACAAAACAGAATGGTTAAACTTTACAGAGAACAGGTTGTTCCAGCGCTTACCGCTGAATTTGGTTACAAGAATGTTAATGAAGTTCCAAAACTCGTTAAAATTGTTGTCAACGCAGGCCTTGGTGATGTAAAAAGCAACTCAAAGAGTTTCAACACTGCTCTTGAAGAACTTGCTTTAATCACTGGTCAAAAACCTGTTGCAACCCTTGCTAAAAAATCAATTTCTAACTTCTCTCTTAGAGAAGGTCAAAAAATTGGCGCAAAGGTTACTCTTAGAGGGGATAAAATGTATGAATTTTTTGACAGACTTATCTCTATCGCTCTGCCAAGAGTGAGGGACTTCCATGGTGTGCCTGACAAAGCCTTTGATGGCAGAGGAAATTATTCCCTTGGCATTAAGGAACAACTTATCTTCCCTGAAATTTCATACGACAAAATTGAAAAAGTAAGAGGATTTGATATTGTTTTTGTTACCACTGCAAAAACAAATGCAGAGGGCAAGGCACTGTTAAAGGCACTTGGAATGCCTTTCAGTAAGTAAGAGGTGAAGTATGGCAAAGAAAGCACTTATTCAAAAACAACAAAAACCAGCAAAATATAAAACCAGAGAATACACTCGTTGCAGTTTGTGTGGCAGACCTCATGCAGTGCTTAAAAAATATGGCATTTGCAGAGTTTGTTTTAGAGAACTTGCAAACAAAGGTGAAATCCCTGGCGTTAAAAAGGCTAGTTGGTAAGGAGGAGAAAGATGTTATTGACAACAGATTCAATCGCAGACATGCTTACAAGAATCAGGAATGCGCTTAAAGTTAAGCACGCTGATGTTGTTGTGCCTGCGTCAAAAGAAAAAACAGAAATAGCAAAAATTCTCCTTGAAGAGGGTTACATCAACGCTTTTGAAATTAAAAGCAATGGAAAATACAACGACATCATCATCACCTTGAAATATGATGATGAAGGCCAAAGTGTTATTCAAGGCTTGAAAAGAATTTCAAAGCCAGGCCTTAGAGTTTATGCTCAGGCTGACAAAATCCCATATGTTATCAGTGGTCTTGGAATTGCAATAATCTCAACAAATAAGGGCATCGTTACTGACAAAGTTGCAAGAAAACTTAATGTCGGCGGCGAAGTGCTTGCATTTGTTTGGTAAGGAGGGCAAAATGTCAAGAATTGGAAATAAACACATTTTAATCCCACAAGGAGTTACTGTAACATATGCAGACGGAGTTATAACTGTTAGTGGCAGCAAAGGCACATTAACTCAGGTTATTGATAAAGTTATCACTCCAAAGATTGAAAACAATCAAATTACATTCGTAAAAAATAACGCTGAACAAGAAACCGATGCTAAACAAGGGCTTTACAGAGCGCTTGTTGCAAACATGGTTAAAGGCGTTAGTGAAGGTTTTGAGAAAACAGTTGTCATCAACGGTGTAGGTTACAAAGCACAAGTTAATGGCAAAAAAATTGTTTTGAATGTTGGATTTTCACATCCAGTTGAAATTGAAATTCCTCAGGACCTTAACGCAGTTTGTCCATCAATAACTGAAATTAAAATCACAGGAATTGACAAGCAAAGAGTTGGACAATTTGCATCAAATATTCGCGACATCAGGCCTGTTGAGCCATATCACGCATATGGAATTAGATACAGCGATGAAGTCGTTATAAGAAAAGTCGGAAAAGCCGCAGGTAAAGGCAAGAAATAGGGGGAAGGGCAATGATTAACGTAAAAGATAAAAACAGCGAAAGAAAAGTTCGTCATGCAAGAGTTAGAAAAAACCTTTCTGGCACAAGTGCAAAACCAAGACTTTGTGTTTACAGGTCTTTAAACAAAATCTATGCTCAAATTATTGATGACGAGCGCAGAGTTACACTTGTAAGCGCTTCTTCTCTTGATAAAGAACTTGCTCCTACTCTTGCTGGTAAAACCAAAACCGAGCAGGCTAAAATGGTTGGCGAAGCAATTGCTAAGCGCGCTAAAAAAGCAAAAATCACCGAAGTTGTTTTCGACAGAGGTGGCTACATCTACACAGGCAGAGTTGCAGCACTTGCTGAGGGCGCTAGAAGCGCTGGCTTGAAATTTTAGGAGGAAGGGAAATGGAAGAAGTTAAAAAAGATAAAAAATTTGAACCAAAATCCAGAGAAAACCGCCGTAGCCCAAGAGACGATGGAGGGTTTGAAAACAAACTCGTAACCGTTAGAAGAGTTACAAAGGTTGTCAAAGGTGGAAGAACACTTCGTTTCTCTGCTCTGGTTGTTGTTGGTGATGGCAAAAACAGCGTGGGAATTGGTGTTGGAAAAGCAGCCGAAGTTCCTGCCGCAATTGATAAAGCCGTTGCTGCGGCAAAGAAAAATATGCATTTAATTCGTGTTGTTGATGGCACAATCCCTCATGAAGTTGTTGGAAAGTTTGGTTCTTCAAACATCATCATGCTTCCTGCTAAACAGGGTACTGGTGTAATCGCTGGTGGCTCTGCTCGTGCCGTTTTGGAACTTGCTGGAATTAAAGATATTGTTACTAAAATTCACGGCTCAACCAACAAAATCAACGCGGTTAAAGCAACTATGAACGGGCTGATTGCTCTTCGCACTCGTGAAGAAATCGCCGCTCGTCGTGGTAAAAACCCAGAGGAAATTTAGGAGGGCGCTATGGCAGATAAAACTATAAAAGTAACTTGGGTTAAGTCCACAATTGGATATAACAAAAAACAAGCAAAAATAGTCGAAGCATTGGGCTTTAAAAAACTTGGTCAAACAAGGGTTTTGCCTGACAATGCAAGCATTAGAGGAAGCATCTTCCATGTTAAGCACTTGCTTAAAGTGGAAGAGGAGTAGGAGGATATTATGCAGATAGGAGATCTTAAACCTGCACAGGGCGCGACCACTAAAAAGGTGAGAGTTGGTCGTGGCATCGGCAGTGGCATTGGCAAAACAAGTGGCAGAGGCCACAAAGGCCAAAATGCCAGAAGTGGTGGAGGAGTTAAGGCTGGATTTGAAGGCGGAAATATTCCTCTTATTCGCAAAATCCCAATCAGGGGCTTCAACAACAAAGACTTCAAGAAAGTTTACTCAACAATCAATGTTGGCGAGTTAGACGTGCTTGACGCAAACACAGAAGTTGACATCAACTTCCTTTATGAAAACAGATTCATTGGCAAAATTCAGCCATATGGATTAAAAATTCTTGGAAATGGGGAACTTACAAAGCCTCTTATTATCAAGGCTAAAAAAGTTACCGCTGCTGCAAAAGAGAAAATCGAAAAGGTTGGCGGAAAAATTATTGAGGAGTAAGGTATGTTTAAAACCCTTTATAACGCTTTCAAGATAAAAGATGTTAGAAGAAAGTTACTTTTAACCCTTCTTCTTCTTTTCATATATAGGCTTGGATGTTGGCTTCCTATTCCAGGTTTTGACATCAGTGCCATTTTAGAGCAAGATAACAATCTTTCCAGCGGAACAAGCATTTTCGGCTTAATGAACATGCTTAGCGGAAATGCGCTGCAAAATTGTTCGGTGCTGGCGCTTGGCGTTTCGCCGTATATCACGGCAAGCATTGTAATTCAACTTTTAACAGTTGCAATTCCTGCTCTTGAAAGGCTTTCAAAACAAGGCGAAGATGGCAGAAGAAAAATCAATCTTTACACCAGAATTGCCGCGCTTGTGCTTTCAATCGCGCAGGCAGTTGGCATTGTTGTGGCATACAGCGACGGGCTTGACGTAGGCAACGCTCTGTGGGCTGGCGCACCAACATGGCTTATTGGCATGGGTGTTGTGATTATTCTTGTGGCAGGCGGCATGTTCACAGTATGGATTGGTGAAAGAATCACTGATTTGGGCGTTGGAAACGGCATGAGTTTGTTGATTTTCGTGGGAATTCTTTCTTCAAGCATGAGTTCAATTGCTCAGGGAATTGCTCTTGCAACGGAAGACATCACCGTGGTTTGGACAATCGTGCTTTACATTGTTGCAGTTGTTTTAATTTTCGGTTTGATTGTTTTTGTGGATAGCGCAGAAAGAAAAGTGCCAATTCAATATGCAAAACAAATCAAAGGCAGAAAGATGTATGGCGGGCAGAGCACATTCATTCCAATTAAGGTGAATGGCTCGGGCGTTATTCCAATCATCTTTGCAAGTGCACTTTTAACTTTCCCTCAACTGATTATTTCAATCTTCGCACCAGAGTCTACTTGGTATCAACAATGGCTGGGAACAAACTCTTGGCTTTATATCGTTCTGCTTGCACTTTTAATTTTGGCATTCTCGTTCTTCTATGCTCAAATCACATTCAACCCAGAGGATGTAAGCAAGCGAATTCAACAGCAAGGTGGCTTCATCCCTGGCATAAGGGCTGGAAAGCCAACGGCAGAATATTTAAAGAAAATTTCAAGAAGAATCACACTTTTCGGTGCTATATTCTTGGCGCTGATTGCTCTTATTCCGTCACTGGCATTTAAGGCAATAGGTGATTCCATAAGTTGGGGAGTGCTGATTAATGCATTCAGTGCAACTGGACTTATGATTCTTGTTAGCGTGGCGCTTGAATTTGATAAGCAACTTGAAGCGCAAATGCTTATGAGAAACTATAAAGGTTTCTTAAACTAAGGCTATTTCAATGGGAGGGGCTCCCTCCCGTTGTGAGCAATAGTGAAAGTAATTTCACAAAACACGGGCAACGCCTAAAAAGGAGAAAATCATGAAATTAGTGCTTTTAGGGGCAGCAGGCAGTGGCAAAGGCACACTCGCAAAAAAAATCACCAGAGATTTTGGCATTCCACAAATATCAACTGGCGACCTTTTTAGAGAGATTGTGAAAACTGGCTCAACCTTAGGAGAACTTGTGAAAGGTTATCTCGACAAAGGCGCACTTGTTCCAAATGAAGTGACTTTTGATGTTCTTAAAAACAGAATTTCACAACCAGACTGCAAAAAAGGGTTTATTTTGGACGGCTTCCCACGTTCATTAGACCAAGCCAAAATGCTTAGTCAAGTAACCGATATTGATGCAGTAATCAGTGTGGAACTTGGGTTTGAGGAACTTGAAAAAAGGCTTGTTTCAAGAAGAACTTGCCCAAAATGTGGCGACATTGACAATGCAAATTATAAAGGTTTCACCGGATATTGCAGAAAATGTGGCACAAAACTGTTTCAGCGTGATGACGATAAACCTGAGGCAATAAAGGCTCGTCTGGAAGTTTATAAAAACAACATAACACCACTTATAAACTTCTACGGTGATAAGGTGTTTACTGTTTCAAGTGCAGGTTCGCCTGACGAAACATACGCACCAGTAAAAACTTTTTTGGTTAAATTGGAGGCAAAAATTTGAACCATTTAACGCCAGCAGAAATTGTTTTAATGAAAAAGGCAGGGGCTTTAACCAGAGATGCCCTTAATTATGCTAAAACGCTTATAAAACCAGGCGTTTCAACATTAGAACTTGACAACTGCGTAAAAAAGTTTATAATAAATAGTGGTGGTCAGCCGTCTTTTTTGGGCTATGAGGGTTTTCCGGGAAGCATCTGTGCTTCCGTCAACGAAATGGTTGTGCACGGAATTCCATCAGCAGACATTATTTTAAAAGAGGGCGACATAATCAGCATTGATGTTGGGGTTATTTATAAAGGCTACAATGGCGATGCTGCAAGAACCTTTCCTGTGGGAAAAATTTCTCCTGAGAAGGCTAGGCTTATTGAAGTTACTAAACAAAGTTTCTTTGAGGGCATTAAAGAGTTGAAAGTGGGAGAAAGACTTGGCAAGGTTTCGCACGCCATACAAACCTATGCTGAAAAGCATGGTTACAGCGTGGTGCGTGAACTTGTTGGACATGGCATCGGCAGAAAAATGCACGAGCCGCCAAACATTCCAAACTATGGCAAGCCAACTGATGGGCCGATTGTTACTGACGGGGCATGCCTGGCGATTGAGCCTATGATTAACATGGGCAAAAAAGAGATTGCAATGCTTAGGGATGGATGGGGCATCGTCACACGAGACCATATGCCATCCGCCCACTATGAAAACACTGTTTTTGTTACCAAAGATGGTGTGGAAATTCTAACTTTGTAGGTGAAACATGCAAGTTGGAGATATTGTTGTTGCAACAAAGGGAAAGGAAAAAAATGACATCTTTGTGGTTGTAAAAATTGAAGGTGGCTTTGCTTACATAGCAAATGGAAAACGCGTTTCGGTTTTTAAACCAAAAAAGAAAAATGAGAAACACATTCAAAAAGTTTCAAAACAAAGATTTTTGCTTAGCGATGAAAAGGATATTAAAGTCGATGCCGCTGTGCGAAAATATCTAAAAACCCAAAAGGAGAGGATATGTCAAAAGAAGATGTAATTGAATTTGAAGGTGTGGTGGAGGAATTATTGCCTAATTCCACATTTAAAGTTCGCCTCATCAACGGGCATGTCATTATCGCTTACATCTCTGGCAAACTTAGGGTGCACTGCATCAGGGTTGTGGAAGGAGATAAAGTAAAAGTCGAAATGAGCCCTTACGACCTTACAAAAGGCCGAATTACATGGCGAGACAAGGGCTAAGAAGGAGTAAATTATGAAAGTAAGAGCATCCGTTAAACCTATTTGCGATAAATGCAAGGTTATTAAAAGAGACGGGAAAGTTATGGTTATTTGCCCAAAAAGTGCTAAGCACAAACAAACTCAGGGCTAAAATTAAGGAGATAAAAATATGGCAAGAATTGCAGGTGTAGACCTTCCAAGAGAAAAAAGATTAGAGATAGGACTTACCTATATCTATGGTATCGGCCAAGTTACAGCCGGTAAAATTTGTGCTGAAACAAAAATCAGCCCAGATATTAGAGTTAAGGATTTGACTGATGACCAAATCGCTAAACTTCGTTCTTACATCGAACACAACGTAACCGTTGAAGGAGACCTTAGAAAAAAAGTTAGCCTTGACATTAAAAAATTAAATGAAATGGGCTGCTATCGTGGCATTCGTCACCGCAAAGGGCTTCCTGTTCGTGGACAAAACACACGTAACAATTGCAGAACAAGAAAAGGACCAAGAAGGGCTGTTGCTGGCTCATCTAAGAAGGGTAAATAAGGAGATAAACAATGGCAACAAAAACTAACACAAAAAATAAAAAAATAACAACCAGAGTTAGAAAGAGAGTTTCTAAAAACGTTTCTAATGGACAAGTTCACATTAAAACCTCTTTCAACAACACCATTGTAACCTTCTCGGATGCAGAGGGCAATGTTATTTCATGGTGCAGTTCTGGTAAACTTGGGCTTAAAGGCTCAAAGAAAAGCACACCTTTTGCTGCTCAAACATGCGTTGAAGAGGCTGCAAAGGTGGCAAAAGAACATGGCCTCAACTCTGTTGAAGTTTATGTTAAAGGCCCAGGCAGCGGAAGAGAGGCTGCAATCAGGGCTCTTCAAAATTGTGAACTCAATGTAACTCTTATCAAGGATGTTTCTCCAATCGCACACAATGGATGCAGACCTCCTAAGGTTAGAAGAGTTTAAAAGGAGAAAAACTTATGGCAAGAACTATTGAACCTGACTGCCGTCAGTGTAGAAGAGAAGGGTGCAAACTTTTCCTTAAAGGCGAAAGATGCACCACTAAAAAATGTGCTATGGAAAGGCGTCCAGTTATTCCTGGCCAACATGGCAATTCACGCAGAAGAGTTACATTCACTGAATACGGCTCACAACTTCGTGAAAAACAAAAAATTAAAAGAATTTATGGCTTGTTAGAAAACCAGATGCGCGCTTACTATGAAGAGGCTGAAAGAATGAAAGGCGTAACTGGTGATAACATGCTTTCCCTTATTGAAAGAAGGCTTGATAACGTTGTTTACCGCATGGGCATTGGTGCAAGCAGAAAGCAAAGCCGCCAAATGGTTAACCATGGCCTTATAACAGTTAATGGCAGAAGAGTTGACATCGCATCTTATCTTGTTAAAGCAGGGGATGAAATTGCTGTTAAAGAAAACAAACTTGAAAAAACAATGATTAAAGCAATCAAAGGCATGAAAATTGTTATGCCAAAATGGCTTGAATTTAACAGTGAAACTTTGAAAGGCAAAATTCTTGCTCTTCCTCAAAGAGATGACATTGATGCCGACATTAAAGAACGTCTTGTAATCGAGCATTATTCGAGATAATTGGAGGGATAAAATTATGATGGAAATGGAAAAACCAAAAATCGTTTGTGAAGAAACCGAAGGCGGCGCATATGCTAGATTTACAGTTGAGCCACTTGAAAAAGGTTATGGAATCACGCTTGGAAACTGCATGAGAAGAACACTTCTTTCTTCGCTTCCTGGCTCAGCACCAATCGCTGTTAGGATTGCTGGTGTGCCTCATGAATTTTCAACAATAAGAGGTGTTACAGAAGATGTTGTAGACATCATCTTAAACCTTAAAACATTGTTTGTTAAAGTTAACAACAAAGACAGAAACTTTATCACATTTTTAAGGCTTAAAAAGCAAGGTGCAGGCGAAGTTACTGCAAAAGACTTTGAGCCAAACGATGAAGTTGAAATTCTTAACCCAGACCTTCACATCTGCACAATGGACGATGGCGCTGTGCTTGATATGGATGTTATGATTGGCAATGGAAGAGGCTATGTTCCAAGTGCTCAAAACAAAACAAAATTTGACAACATTGATTTCATCGCTATGGATTCGCTTTTCTCACCAGTAAAAAAGGTGAATTTCAGTGTGGAAGCAACTCGTGTTGGACAAAGCGTGGATTTTGACAAACTTGTTTTGGAAGTTGAAACAAACGGAACTGTAAAAGCAACAGAAATTGTTTCTCTTGCAGGCAAAATCATGATGGAACATGTTGGATTGTTTGTTGAACTTTGTGAAGATATGGCAAACGAACAAATTTTGGTTTCTAAGGAAGAAGACAAACAAGTTAAAATTTTGGAACTTCCAATAGAAGAGATGGACCTTTCAGTTAGGTCTTATAATTGCCTCAAACGTGCAGGCGTTAACACTGTTGAGGACATTGTGAAGAAATCAAGAGCCGATATGCTTAAAGTTAAAAACCTTGGAATTAAATCTATTGACGAGGTTATTCAAAAACTTGAAAGTTATGGCCTTTCACTTCGCAAAGATGAAGAATAAAAGGAGAGAACAATGGCTAACGATAAACTTGGTAGACCATCCAAAGAGAGAGCAGCAATGCTTAGAGGTTTAGTAACCGATCTTCTTTGGTACGGAAAAATTCAAACAACCCTTGCAAAAGCAAAGTCTGTTCGTTCTGAGGCCGAGAAACTTTTAACCGCAGCAATCAAAACATATAAAGATACTGTAACTGTAACAAAGGAAATCAAAGATGACAAAGGCGTTAAAGTTAAAACCGAAGTTGTCAATGATGGCCCTAAAAAACTTGCTGCAAGAAGAAAAATCATGGCTTATGTTTATGATAAGCAAGAACAACGCGCAGACAAAGAATCTAAAACTGCTTTCCAAGCAAGAACAGAGGGCATCAATCATCCTCTTCTTGAAAAGATTTTCAACGTGTATGCTCCAAAATATGCAGAGCGCGCTGAAAAACTTGGACAGGGCGGCGGATACACTCGCATCATCAAACTTGGTATGCGTAGGGGAGATGCTGCTGAGATGGCAGTGATTGAACTCATCTAATCATGGGGGGCAAACAAAAAATAAACGCGGGCACGCCTAACGGCTAACCGCTTTTTTTGTTTTCTCCATGAACCCTCGGGCGAATTGCAACTTAATGCTTGTTTTCGCCTTTTGGCGAAAATCTGCGCGCGAGCAGTTGAATTCGCCCTCTCGCGGCCAAACGAAAATCG
>ERZ1643251.2704-NODE-2704-length-17610-cov-60.504187_pt1 | contig 17610 bp, 22 predicted proteins | sample MGYA00579261_ERZ1643251 | MGnify/ENA primary metagenome ERZ1643251 (study PRJEB29033, sample SAMEA4952267) | chicken gut metagenome | biome: Broiler Chicken; feature: Gastrointestinal Tract; material: Caecum | place: Ireland | collected 2018 | study: Broiler...
GGTTTCTTTATCTTCTCCAACAGAAGTACCACCAATTGAATAACCATCAAAATCCAATTTAACAGTCTCTTTAGCACTATATTCTCTTAAATCTTGGAATTCTCCACCTTGAACTATTCCAAATAAACTTTGTTGCTCATTACTATGAACATCTTTTCCCCTTTTAGCCCATCTAAGTGTTCTTTCTACACTTTTTTTCATGTACTCATGAGTCACTGGATAAGGAGGACATTCATCAAAACTCATTGCAATATCACTATCTAATTTGTTTTGTATTTGAATAGACTTTTCAGGAGTTAATAACAAATTTTCTCCATTTAAATGACTTTTAAATTTAACTCCTTCTTCGGTAATATCTTTAGGTTTAGCAAGAGAAAAAACTTGAAATCCACCACTATCAGTAAGTATTGGTCCATTATAATTCATAAATTTATGAAGACCTCCTGCTTTAGCCACTATATCTTCACCTGGCCTTAACCATAAATGATATGTATTTGATAATATGACTGCAGAATTTATCTCCTTAAGTTCTCTTGTATCTAAAGTTTTTACAGTTGCTTGTGTACCAACAGGCATAAACATTGGTGTTTCAAATGTTCCATAATTAGTTTCTAAAGTACCATATCTTGCATTACTATTTTTATCTTTATGAAGTAATGTATATTTAATCTTCATAATATCCCTCATTTCCTTATCGATTATATCAAAAAATAACAAAAAAAGAAAGATGTTAATCTTTCGTAGAAGTATAAACTTTCACAAAATTTACTTTATTAATATTTTCATTTTGGCAATCAAAAATTATTAAATCATTTAAATCATTTAAATTAGATGTGTCTACTACATAATTTCCACTTTCATCTAAAGTTGGTAATTTATATTTTAAAATACCGCCACTTATAGATAAAAGTGTATTTTCTGGTAAATATGAATAACAAGTATTATTATCATTGATTTTGAATTCATACTTACCTCGATAACTTGTTATAAAAAATTTAGTACCGTCAATAGGATTACTTATCTTGTTTGGGTTTTCACTGCTTGTAGAATCATAATCTCTTATATTAATAATATTTGTATTTTCTACTTCTCTATTTATACTATCAGTTAATTTGATTAACCTATTAATTCTAGTACTTAACATTAATAATAAAGACGATAAAAGCAATAAAAACAATATCAATACTGTATATAAAATACCTGTTATAGCAAAACCCTTATTATTTAATTTCATATTATCAAACTCCTAATAAGTTATAACTTCTTTATTTACATTGTCACTTATTTTACTACTATTTTTTTCACTAGTTACTATCGTACTAATATTTCCATCAGATATATATCTTTTGGTTTCAAGTAACTTAAACACCATCTCTATATCAAAATCTTTTCCATTGTTATCATAAGCACGACATCTTTTTAAAAATGTTGGATCAAAATCTTTATCAAACGGTGAATATTCAGCATCCCATCCAACTCTTAATGCAGCTTTAGTCTCATAAGTAGTATCATTATATGTAGAATTTAATACATACCTGAAATTTTCATGCTCTTTATTATATGGGCTACCAAAAGGTAAAGCTATTATATTTACATATTTTTCTGGAATTATTTCATCTAATTGTTTATATACAGAAACTATTTCTTTATTTACTTGTTCCGAACTAGATTTTTTTATATCTAGATGATTTTCCGTATGATTTCCTACATCATAACCATTTTCTACCAACCATTTAAGTATCTTTTCGTTATATTCAGGTTGATTAAACAATCCTCCGTTTACAAAGAATGTTGCTGTAACATTGTAATCAGGATATTTTTCTTTAAAACTTTCGAGTATTCCTACGGCTGAGTTTTCATCAATTATAATATTTCCATCTTCGTCTAGTCCTGTAACCTTTAAATTATTTTTATTGCCATCATCAAACGTTAATATAATAGGGCTCTTACCATATTCGACATCAATATTCCCATCAATATAATCAGTAAGTCTTACCATTCTATATCCATTTTGATAATAAAATTCTAAATCTTCTCTAAAAGCTTCAGCAGTTCTATTATATCCATCTTTATCAACGTTACCACCAGTATATTCGGTTTCAGAAGACTTCATATCTACTATTCCATGATACATCATAATAGGAACAGTTCCAAGCTCATTTATATTATCACTAGCAAGTTTTTCTTTATCTAATTTACCTAAAGAAATAACAACTTTTAATGTATCACCTTTATTTATAACATCTCCTACTTTAATACTTTGAGATATTACTTTATCTATTTCTTTTTCATCATTATATTCATAGGTTATTTCTAATTTTAATTCATTATCACTAACGAATTTATTGGTCTCATCTAAATCTCTTAAATGAATCATTTTAACTTCATTATTATTCTTTGCTATGTCCTTATTAGTAAATAATCTAATTCCCCCGAATATTAAACCAATTATCAATATTAATATAATAAGAACTATTGCTATTCTATCATATCTTATTTTCTTTCTATTTTTTTTCATACTACACTCTCCTACTTTCTTAAATTATAATATATATAATTATTTTTTGCAATAATTAAGAAAATATTACTTTGACTATACTGTCAATTATAATATTAATTTGTTATAATATTTTTAGGAATTTTCTTAAACATAGAATGTTTAAAAATTATTATTTGAGAAAAAAATAAAACATTAGTTAAAACAAAAAAATACGTTAATATTTACGTATTTTTTATTTTAAGTTTATTTTTTCTAAAAATTCATCTTCTTCCCAAATAGGAATATTTAATGAAACTGCTTTTTCATATTTGCTTCCTGGATTATCTCCAAGTATCACAACACTAGTTTTTTTACTAACTGAAGAACTTACTTTACCACCAAGAGACTCTATTATTTCTGTTGCTTTTTCTCTTGTTATATTATTAAGAGTACCAGTCAATACAAATGTTTTATTTAAAAATTCATCACTTTCTGTATAATTATTATTTGATATATAAGTCATATTTATACCAAGTTCTTTTAAATCATTTATAAGTTTAATATTATCTTTATTGTTAAAGTATTCTATAATATTTTTAGCAATTATTGGACCTATATCATTAATATTGTTTAATTCTTCAAAAGTAGCATTTATAATATTATCTATATTTTTATATTGTCTTGCTAATAATTTGGCAGTTTTATTGCCTACTTGTCTTATACCTAATCCAAATAGCAACCTTTCTAATGAGTTATCTTTACTTTTTAGAATAGCTTCCTTTAAATTATTTATTTTTTTAATTCCATATCCTTCAAGTAACAATAATTCTTTTTCATATTTTTCTAAGTGATAAATATCTGTAATTGATTTTAAGAATCCTTCATTATATAAGTCTTCAATAACACTTTCTCCAAGTCCTTCAATATTCATGGCATCTCTTTCTGCATAATGAATTAAGTTTTCAATATTTCTAGCATTACATTCATTATTAGGACAATAGTAATCTGCTTCTGTATCTTTTCTAATTAATTTAGTATGACATATAGGACAAGTATCAATCATTCTAAATCTTTCTTCTGTACCAGTTCTTCTTTCTTTAATAGATCTTACTACTTCTGGAATAACATCTCCAGCTTTTCTAATTACAACAATATCTCCTTTTCTAATATCTTTAACTAAGACATTATCTTCATTGTGAAGAGTTGCTCTTGCAATGGTAGAACCTGCTACTTTAACGGGTTCTAATACAGCATTAGGAGTTATTTTGCCTGTTCTTCCTACTGTAAATATAATATCAATTAATCTTGTTGTAACCTCAGTTGCAGGAAATTTGTAAGCAACAGCCCATTTAGGTGTCCTAGCAGTAAATCCGAGTTTATTTTGATCATTTATATCATTTACTTTTATAACAATACCATCTATTTCATAAGGAAGAGTTTCTCTTAGTTCTGTCCATTTATTAATATATTCAATTACTTCATCAACATTATTTGCAATAACATTATTTTCACTTACTGGACACCCTAACTTTTTCATATATTCTAGAGCATCATAATGTGTGTAAATATTATAATCAAGTGGATTTGGTAAATGATATATTATACAATCTAATTTTCTTTTAGCAGTTATTTTTGAATCTAATTGACGAACACTTCCAGAAGCTGCGTTTCTAGGGTTTTGAAATAATGGTTCTTTATCTTTTTCTCTTTGTTTATTTATTTCAAGGAAAGATTTTTTACTCATATATATTTCACCACGCACTTCAATATCTACTTTTTCTTTTAAAGTAAGTGGTAATGATTTAATCGTTTTAACATTATTAGTAATATCTTCACCAGTAATTCCGTCTCCTCTAGTAGCACCTTTTACAAGAACACCATCTTTGTATGTAGCAGATACTGATAATCCATCTATTTTAAGTTCACATACATATTTAGGGTTATCTACTTCTTTTCTTACTTTCTCATCAAAACTTCTTACTTCTTCTTCATTAAAAACATTACCTAAACTAAGCATTGGTATTTTATGTGTTACTTTTTCAAATTTATCTAATACTTTTGAACCTACTCTAACTGTTGGTGAATCTTCTCTTACTAGTTCTGGATAAGTACTTTCTAACATCATTAACTCTTGCATATACCTATCATACTCTTGGTCAGTTATATTAGAAGTATTATCAATATAATAATCATAATTTGCTTTATTTATAATCTTAATAAGTTCATCCACTCTTTTATTTAAATCCATTTGTTATCACCTTTCTACTGGTATAATTATAACATTTATAGTACTACATGTAAATTAATGTATTATAGATTTTATAGAATAATTATATCTAGTTAATAATTTTTATTTTTTAGAAATTATCAAAAGTTACTTTTCCCAAATACCCTTCCCTTAAATCCTTAAGTATTCTATCATATACTTTATCATAATCGACTTCATTATTTTTAATTGCCCCAATTTTTTTCCCAATTAAATCTAAAGTTTCTACTACATCATTATTATTATCAATATTATATCTAGTTTTAATATTATCCGGATAATATTTAAACATTGTATTAATTATATAAATACTTATATCTTCTAAATCTAATACTTCTTCTTTAATTGCAGTCATAGATGCCAAATTATGAGCTACTTCATTATTATCAAGTCTAGGCCATAATATTCCTGGAGTATCTAATAGTTCTAATTTATCATTTACTCTTATCCATTGTAAATTTTTAGTTACACCTGGCTTATTTCCTACGTTAGTAGCTTTTTTGCCTACCAATCTATTAATTAAAGTACTCTTTCCTACATTAGGTATTCCCAGTACTAATGCCCTTATTTTTCTTTCTTTTAAACCTTTACTCTTTCTTTTTTCATTTAAAGCATTAATAATAGGATTTATTTTATTAAATATTTCATTAACATTCTTATTATTAAGTAAATCAACCATAATTACTTGATATCCATTACTTTCATAATAACTTTTCCATTTATTAGTTTTATCCATATCACATAAATCTATTTTTGTCATAATTAATACTTTAGGTTTATCTTTAATTAAAGCATCTATATCTTTATTTTTGGATGACATTGGAATTCTTGCATCTATTACTTCAAATACTACATCTATTAAAGATAATTTTTCACTTATTTCCCTTTTGGTTTTTGCCATATGACCAGGATACCAGTTTATATTTGTCGAATCTTGTCTATTATCCATACTATCACTTCCTTAATTTCTTTGTAATTCTTCTTTCTGTTAAAGGTAATATTTCTGCTGACTGCTCATCATATAAATTATTTACTAATTCTATTGACGACTCTAACAATGATTTTAAATCTTCATAAGGTGACTTACCATAATCTAATTTATATAACCAATCAAGATATTTAATTTTAGAAGCATCATTAGGACGTCCATAAATAACTTTACCACTATGTAACCAATAACCGAATTCAACATTAGTAGTAAATGCTCCCATATCTGGTAATTTTCTAGGTACCCAAAATAAAATTACTGTAGCATTAGTCAATGCGATTCTTTCCCACATTGCTTGATCTACATAATCATCTTTAGGTTTCCAAGTAGAATATTCAGGAACATACACCACTCCATCAAAACCTAATTGTTTTAAAATTTTACAGGCCTCCGCTCTCCAAGAAATAACATTTTCTCCTCGTGGAGTTGGTCCAGCTAAAAATATAGATTTTTCACCTTTTATAACTTCTTGGTCAGAATAATTAATAATCATAATTTACACCGCTTTCTTATTTATATAGATTTTCAATACATTCGTAAGACAATCTTTAGCAGTCTTATCAGTATCTGTAATACTAATTCTAACTAATTTTCCCTTTACTTTAAATATGTATGGATTCTTTACTTTTGTAATAAATTCTAATATTCTCTCGTTACTTGGTTTTCTTTTATCTATTTTTATGGAACTTATTTCATCAACATCATCTAGAGTTACATCTCCTAAATTAACGTTTCTACATCTATCTAATTTTTCTTCTAATTCTTTTACATTATATTTATTCTTCATTTTTCTTATCTCCTAATAATTTTATCTTTTCTGCATTATTAAGTATGTCAAGTTGATATTTTGCAATTTCACCCAATATTTCAAATCTTTCTTCTTTTTCTTTTCCTTCTTTAATTAATTCTGCGTTATGCGATTCTAAATTAGATAATACTGTTAATTCATTTATCGTGGCATAATCTCTTATATTAGAATTTTTAGCTAAAATGGGATTAAGTTTCCTCCACTCTTTAGCTGTTGTACTAAATAAAACAACATTTAAGATGTCTGCTTCTTCTGCATACTTTAACCATTCTCTATCTTTATAATAATTATTATTAGGTAATATATAATTTTTAATAGCATCAGTATGAATAATATAATTATTTTTTGTTAAAATTCTTTTTACATCCCATTCTCTATTACTATTTTCTAATGTCTTTAATCTTTCAAATTCTTTTATCAAGTATAACTTAAAAACAGGACTAATAGAAGAAGCAAATTCAAAAGCAATATCTTTATGAGCATAAGTTCCACCATATTTACCACGTTTCGAATATATACCAATTGCATTTGTTTTATTACACCACTCAGTAACACTCAATGTAAAAGTATGAAGCCCTGCTTCTTTTCTAAACCCGTCGAATTCGACGGAATTAAAGTTTGGATTATATATTGATTCCCAAGTTCCTAAAATTCTAAAGTAATTCTATTTCTTAACCAATTTCTAATAATATCATCTGAAGCCGATTTTCCATCTTTAAATTTTGTAAAATCAGAAATACAAATATAATCGTTATTATTTATATTTGCTATATTTACTTTAATGTTTTGAACTTCAATTATTTTGTTTGCCATATACTCGCCTCTTTTCTATATTTTAATATAAATCTTGTGGAGAGGTTCCAACGTCGTAATCACCTTTCTAAATCTACCACAAAATATCATTAAATTTGCTATATTTTTATTTATTTTGAATGATTTTAGCACTTCTTTATCAAAAGCACGCAAAATCAAAATATTAAGAAAATCCTTTATTTATAAGGGTTTCTCTAGGGGGGTGCAATAAATCGTAATCAATCAATTGATACTCGTTTTATTAAACACTTTATCTTTATTATCGTTCATTTGTGTCACTTCCTTTTAATTATTTTGTAATCCTATGATCATAATTTACATCAATAAAATTAACATACTTATCTTTATATTTTTCAAGTGATTCATTTACATTAATCCAATATACACTTGTTAATATTCCATCATATGGATCAATCTCAGTTCTTTCTAATTTTCCACCTAACGCTTCCATAGTTTTACTTGAACCTAAATTTTCTGCATCACAATCTAACATTACTTTATCTAACCCTATTTTTTGAGCTTCAATTAACCCAAGATATAAATTAATCTTATTATATCCTTTTCTTCTTTCTGTAGGTCTTATTCCATATCCTATATTTCCACCAAATTGTTTCATCTCCTCTGCCAAATTCCATCTAACATTTATAGTTCCAATTATTTTATCATCATTCTTTCTAATTAATAAAAATGTTTTACTTTGACATCTGCCAATTTTTTTAGCATATTCTTCATATTGCATATTTAAACATCTTTCAAGGGCTTGTTCAAATGTATATCCATCCAATATCTGATCTAGCCCTCCTGTTCCATTAATATCTGACTTATATTGTACAAATTCATTTATGTAATCTATTATTTCGCTTTTTCGTTCTAACGATGGCATTTCCAAATAAAAAAATTCCATTTGCATTCTCCTTCCCTATTTCAATTTATTTTTTTATCTTTGATAAGGCCTCCAATTTAATTTGTTTATATTATACCTATTTAATAAAATTATAGAGGGTTAACCGGTGGAATCACCTTATTAATTCTCTTACTAAAAAGACTTAAAAATACGATATTTTTATCATTTTTACTCAATTTCAATTAATTTTTACATAAACCGTGCAAGATTTAAAATCTCGCAATTCCTTTATTTACAAGGTTTTCTAAAAGGGTTACAATAAATCGTAATCAACCAGTTGATACTCGTTTTATTAAACATTTTATCTTGATTTTCGTTCATTTTTTTTCACTTCCCTATTACTTTTTTTATCTATTTCTTTTTATATTTTTATCTTTATTAAATTCTAAATATTTTTGTTTTGTAAGGCTAACTCAATAACACTATTAAAAAATATATTATCATTAATTTTTACAATTCTTATTTTATCATTTTTAATTAATCTTTTTATAATATATACATATAAATTATCTGTTAAATATATTTCTTTCATCAACATAGCTACTAATTTTGATATTTTAACTTGTCCTAATTCTTTAAGTTTATCAAGAATCACATTATCATAATAATTAATTGATACTGATTTTACTGCACCATTTTCAAATACTCGCATTTCAGAATTAATTTTAACTATTTCTTCCCACATATTAGAATATTCTATTATTTCATCCTTAGTCAATTTATGTTCTAATTTTGCTAAAATTTCTAACTCTTTTGAATTCATCACACTAGGAGAAATATAATTTTCAGCATTGCCATATTCATCACTATATGTAACATATAAATCACATTCAATATTTTTTAAAATGTTACAAATATATAACATAATTAAATAAGAATAAACATTATAATGGCTAGTCCAAATTCTCATTTTATCTTTTCTTTTTATTGCTTCATTAACAATTATTATTTCTTTTTCAAAAGAATAGTTACCTATTTCATTACATAATTCATCTGGTATATTTATCTTATGTTCTTCAATTTTTGATAAATCACCAACATTTAAAAGTAAATTACATAACAAAATATTATTAACTCTAAAAGGACTATTTTTCATTGTCATATAACAAGAATTTCCAAATACAATTTCTAATATTTTCATAATTATCCTCCCTAAATAAATTCATTTTCTCGTATTTTTTTATTGTAAAAAAAGGGGTTGCAATGTCGTAATCACCTTACTAATTCTCCTGCTAAAAAACTAAAAAATTGTAATTGTACTAATCGTTGTCTCTAATTATTCTACAAGGATTTCCAAAAGCCACTTTGTTATCTGGTATATCTTTTGTAACCACACTTCCACCAATCCAAACATTGTCCCCTATAATAACTGGCTTTGTTTGAGTTTTGCAAAATTCAAAAGAAACATCTTCTTTCGACGATCCAAACCTTTCAACAGCATTAATTGGATGATATGCTGTATATATTTGAACGTTTGGAGCAATTAATCCATTTTTCCCTATTATAATTTTATTGTCATCTAAAAAAGTACAATTCATATTTATTTCTGTATTGTTTCCAATATATATATTATTACCATAATCAACATAAAATGGGGGTGTTATCCATACGTTTTCCTCTATTTTTCCTAACAATTCTTTCAATATTTTATTTTTATTTTCTAAATTTTCTGATTGAGTATTATTATATTCTCTTACTAAATTTTTGGCTAAATGCCATCTATCTAATAATTCTTTCTCTCCACAATCATAAAGTTCTCTTACCAACATTTTTTTCTTTCTGTCATAATTTCGTCTCCTATGCCAATTACTATTTATTACCTTCTTTATTATATCATAACTTTAATCAATTTAAAAAGTAGATTAATATCTACTATAACATATCTACTAAAGTATTTATTTTATTTTTATTGAAACCTCTATACCCTTCTTACACACTCCATTGCATGATATCAACATGCTACTAATTTATTAATATATCAAAGTTGCTGAAACAACAACATTTCATTGGAATCCTAGAAATAAAGTTTTTCAGTAAGACCTTTTATTGGTTACAGATATATATGAACTTTTTTCAATGATATCATCCTTTCATACATTTTATTTTCTTATATTATACAAAAGATTCAACAACATAAATTTTATTTTCTTCTTTATTCCAAAGAATAATTATTTCGTTATAACCATCCTTTTTACTATACCAATATACACAATTGTGATAATCAGGGAAATATTCTTTTGGAGTTTCTATTTCATTAAGCCAACTATCTATACATTCACTATAACTATCGCAAAAGAAAGTTTCTTTCTCCTCTTTATTCCAATTGAACATTTTATTTATAACTTCTTCATTCTTATAAGAAAATATATGATATCTAATACCATCTCCATGAAAACTAGGTTCAGCACTATTTTCATAAATTTCAGTCATTTTTGCTTGTGGGGGTAATTTAATATCCCAATTTAGTTTTAAAGCAGTTGAATAATTAGTTATTTTAATATATATAAGAAATACTACCAATACAATTAAAATAAGTTTTATTAATATTTTTTTATTCATATTTCATCCTCCGTTTTTTAATTATATTATTTAAATTTAAGATGAAAAAATTATTTTTTATTAGTAATCCATTTCTACATAATACCAATTATCTTTTAATTTCTCTATTTTGGTAATAGAATGTCCTTCTTCATTACTCTTAATCAAATCTTCTCCCCCATTTGAATATATTACTTTTATAGAACCTGAAAGAATACCACGAAATACCCAAAAACCTACTACTTGTCCTTCATCATTATTTTGATAAACAAATACTTGACCGCTTGTAGATATTTTTTTATATTTATTTGGTAAAGTTACGTTACCTATCTCGTCAGACTTTAATTCATTATTTTTTATCATATTAATAACTTCTAATCTATCTTCCTCATATAAATTTAATTCATATTTTATTTTTACATCTCTAAATGGGAAAAATAAAACTAATATTGCTATTATTACTAATATAATTGTAGTTAATATATTAACAACACTTATCTTTTGTTTTAAATTTCGAACGTTTGTAATTAAACACTTAAAGTATCCGATTAATAAAATTAAATCTAAAATTATATAAAAAACAAATAATAAATTTAATAAATAATCTGAATACCAACATTTTATAAAAGAAAATATTAATATTAAAATTGATAATATAAAATTACTATACTTTTTCATAAACATCTCCTAATTATTAAATCTAAGTAAATAACCATCTGGATCTTGTATTAAAAACTCTATATCTTTATATTCGTAATTATCTACTCGATATTTATTTACCATTAAATCTTTATACATTTTTATATTGTTATCAATAAGTTTATTATAATAATTTCTAATATTATCTACACTCATACTTATATTAATACCTCTTCCAAATGGGTATTCTAACTTACCAGTATTCCAATTATCATTAATTTGTTCTATCATTATTTGATTACCTTCAAATTCTAAAAAAGCAAATTTATCTTCTTTTCTTTCATATAATATTTTAAATCCTAATTTTATATAAAATTCTTTACTTCTTTTAATATCTGTAACACTTAATTCAGGAATTAATTTATTAAATCTCATATTAATCTCCTTTATTATTTTTTTTATTAAATTGCATATAATATCTATTTTCAGTTTCTTTAATAATTTTAAATTCTAATCTTTTATATAATCTTATTGCTTTAACATTTAATTTATATACCCATAGATAAACTATGTTGTTATTAGAAATAACATTATTAATTAAATCTGTACCAATACCGTTATTTCTATATTTTTCTTCTATATATAATTCGTCAATAATAACCCCATCATCTTTATTTTCTACTAATATACATCCAACTATATTACCATCTATGTTAATTAATTTATAATTATTAAGTTGTTTAGGAACATTATCTTTAACATATGTATTAATTTCATCTAACTCTTTATTACTTAAATTACTAGCATATTTAAGAATACTATTTAATTTATATTTAATTAAAGTATCTATGTCTTTCATTGATGATGAATCTAATTTATATTTTTTTAAATAATCATTACTAATTTTCATACTTAATTTGTTGTTCTTCTATTAAATCATATATAGATAATTCTTTCTTATTTTTTTCTTGTTCTGTCATTTTTATCGCAGTAATTTGATTATTTGTATATGTCTTATAATAATAGATACCTTTATTTGTATTTATACAAGAAGAGTAAGTCGTAATATCACACTTTCCTTCTTTTGTAATAGTAGAACCTTTAACCATAGAAACAGAATCTAGTATATGGAAAAATTGTGTTATTGAACTCATTTCATCATTGTCACTTACTGAATTTAACTTATTAAAAGCTGCTCTTACAAATCTTGATGTAGGAGTATTATCTCCAGGAAGACCTATTGCTCCCATTCCTTGCCCGTATTGTCCTAAATCTACTTTATCAGAAAATCTACTTTCTACATAATTTGGTGTTAAATTTCGATAATTAGTAATATTGGTTATTTGATAATGAAATGGTGGATTATTTGTAAGAACTCCATAAGGATTTTCATATACTTTTAGACAATCTTTCATTTGTTCTATGACAATACATTCATCATTATCACTAATCATCCAATGTAAATCACTTACTGGATATTTATCTGAAAAAGGAATATTTGTTATATTTAGATTTAATATAAGTTCTTTTATTTCTTTTATATTTGAATACATCCCTAAAAAATATGGTATAAGTTCATAAGGCGCTAAAGAGAGCTTGTTATTATCATTTTCAAAATAATAAGCATTTTTAGGAAAATAAAGTCCTGCGATTGATAGTCCTTTTTCATTTGATGCTTCTGCATATAATGGATATTCTCCTGATACAGTAGCCATTCCAATAATTGAATATTTTGTATTAATTACACTTCCATTTTTTAATTTAAACTTATAATTTCTAGGAGTTATAACCACTTTTTCATTAAAACGATATTCTAAATCTAAATTTCTTCCAAAATAATTATCCTTTGTTTTAAAATTTATACATGTACACATTTTTATCATCCTTTCTTTTAATTACATAAATTTTTTATATCAAACAATTTACTTTACATTTCATATGGATTTTTAAATACGTTCTATATTAAATGAATATTTATTTATATCATTATTTTTTTTGCTATTCTTATGCTATCTACAAATAATTCACCATTCATATATTTCACCTTTATATGTAATTATTATAACTTTTTTTTAATATAAACACAATAGAAGTAATAAAATAAAGATTACTAACTATAAATATAATCGGTAATCTTTTTACTTAACTTTATTTTTATAATAATTTTTTCAATAATATTAATCTATTTCAAAATATTTTCAACATTATTTAATAACTGTTGAATTACATTAAATGCTTTAGCCAAATGGAATCCATCTACAAACATATGGCTTACAGTTATATTTAACATAATTTTGTATCTTTCGTTGACACAATAATATTTTCCCCAACAAATTCTAGGAATGCATTGTGATTCTTTATTATCTGGGATAGGATGATTAAATTGAGTAAAACTAATCCATGGCACACAGGTTATATAATATTCATCATAACAATCTTTAGGATTATAATTTTCTTTTTTTATTGTTGTCTGCTTTTTTGTTTTTTCAATAAGTTCAGATGAATTTTTGTAAAAAGTAGTAAAATTTTCACAATTTTTCTCTCTTACATTTTCAAATGTTCCAGCATTAGTCATAACAGTAAACGCAGGATTTATATAATCATATACAACAACTTTTCCATTTACAAAACGAGTTCTCATTTCTTCAACACTATTTAATCCTTTTACAACAACATATAACATATCTATAAAAAACGATTGTTTATTTTCTTTAACATGTTTAACCAAAACTGTAATATCCATTTCTACATTCATACTATAAGTAGTATTTGTAAAGGACTTAAACCATTCATAAGTTTTAGATCTATTCCAATTTTTAGTATCTATTTCTTTCATTTTACTTACCTTCTCTACAAAAATTATATTTTTACAATTAATAAATATTTTTATTCTATAAATCCAATTTTGTTAAGTGGCCATATTCTAAATACTGCTTTCCCGACAATATCTTCTTCCTTGATAAAACCATTAGCTCTACTATCAGCAGATACTAAACGATTATCACCTAGTACTAAATATGTTCCTTTAGGCACTGTATCATAAGTACAATCTTCTACACTTTCTTTTACCATACATATATCTTTTATACCAAAGTCTTCGGTAGCATTTTTAGCATAAGTATCTTTTACTTCTTCATCATTTATATATAATTTATTATCTATATATTCTACTTTATCACCAGGAAGTCCAATAATTCTTTTTACTACTTTATCATTCCCTTTATTGATTACTACAATATCAAATCTTTTTATATCAGATACTTTATAAGATATTTTACTTAAAAGTAATAATTCACCATCATGAAGTGTATTTTCCATTGAAGCACCATCAACTTCGACAGGAGTTATTATAAAACTTCTAATAAGTACTACTACAATTATTATAATAATATAAGGTATTACTTCTTTAATAAACTTTTCCATTTTATTCCTTCTTTCAAAAAAAGATAATAAACATACATTTATTATCTTGCTTCTTTAATCTTATATTGACCTTTTCTTGTTCTTAAGAAGTATAATTTAGCACGTCTTACAACACCTTTTTTAACTACATTAATGTATGCAATGTTAGGACTGTGAACTGGGAATGTCTTTTCAACTCCTACTCCATATTTAGTGCTTCTTACTGTAAATGTTTCAGAAACTCCTTGTCCTTTACGTGAAATTACAACACCTTCAAAATTTTGAACTCTTTCTTTTTCTTTACCGCCTTTTTTCTCGATAATCTTACATCCTACTACTACAGTATAACCTACTCTAAATTCTGGAATATTAGGATTAATTTGTTTAGCAGTAATCTTATCAACTAGATTCACGTTTTCATCTCCTTTTCTAACCAGCAATCATTAATAAATTAAGCGGATTGCTTTTTTTGACATTTATAATAATATCATAAATATATCTAAATTGCAAGGATTTTATTTTATTTGTTTAATATTTAGTCTATTATATATATACCTTAATATAAAATATATGACTGTAGTATACATAATAGTACCAATAATACTATGAACAATAATATAAAAAAGCAAATTGATATTATAAGAATTATATTTTACCAAATTTAATATCATAAATGATAGTATGTGATAAATATAAATAGATACTATACTCAAAACATTAATATTTAATAAATTAAATGGTAAAAAGAAATCCAAAAATTTATTTACTAGATATATAATTACAAAAATTAATGTTACAAATAGGAAAGTTCCCGTATATATAATATCAAATAATATACCTGTAATAATTAATATATATAAATATTTTTTATCATTATTAAAATATGGATAAATACTAACTAAACTAACTATTGTAAAAATAGTTTTAAAAATACTTGGATCTGTTAATGTATAACCAATATGATTAGATATTAAAGCATCTAATAAAAAAGATATTACTACAATAATTATTGCTACACTCACTCTTCTATATCCTTTCTTTTTAATATTGCTACATAATTAATATCATTAAAATCTGCACTTGGTTTTACATTAATAATCTTGGCTAAATCATATTCATCTGTTGTTATAGATTCTACTGTTCCAATAAGTATTCCTGACGGGAAAACTCCTCCTAGTCCACTTGTATATACAAAGTCACCTACATTTACTTCTTCAGTATTGCTAATTCCTTCTACTTCAAGTAAATTATTTTCATAATCATATCTATTAATAAGACCATTTATTTTATTGTTACCATTGCTGATAGATACAGATATTTTATTATTAGTATCACTAGTTGTTATTAGTCTTACTTCCGAAGTAAAAGTAGTAGTTCTAATTATTTTTCCTATAAGTCCTGTTGAATTTACTACCACCATTCCTTCTTCAATACCGCTTTTACTTCCTTTATCAATAGTTAATGTATTATACCAATATCCAATATTTCTACTTATTACTGTTGCATTTAAATATTCATAATCTGTAAGAACATAATCAATATTTAACTCCTTTTTTAAAGCCTCTATTTCTCTTCTTAATTCAATATTTTCCGTTTCAATTGCATCAATTCTTTCGATACTAGTTTTTAATTTATCATTCTCTTTTTGAACATTTTTAAGCTCTGTAAAATCATCTACTAAATTACTTATATAATTAAATGGAGCTAAAGCAATTTTTTCTACAAAAGTTACAGAATCTTTAATAAGAGACTCCACCATATTCAATTTCCTATCTTCTTTTAAGGTTTTAGCATATATAACTAAAGCTGTAATTATTAATATAACTACTATTATAATTATATATTTTCCTTCAATTTTTTTTCTATTTCTAAACATAATATCATTCCATTCTATAAATATTATTACCAATTATTACTATTTATATTATATCAAATATTTAATAATTTTACTATTTAATCTTTTTATTTTCATAATAACTATAATAATTATTTTTTCCAATTATAATATGATCTATTAAAGATATTCCATGAATTAAGCCAATTTCTTTAATTTTTATAGTAATATTATCATCTTCTTTACTAGGATAAGGATCTCCTGACGGATGATTATGAATACAAATAATAGATGAAGCTGAATATAGATATGCTTCTTTAAATATTTCTCTAGGATGCACTATTGAGTAGTTAATACTACCTACAAATAATAGTTTCTTAGATATATATTTCTTTTTATTATCTAAAAATATTACATAAAATTCTTCTTGTTTTTTATCCTTAAATAAATAATTAAAATAATTAATAATATTAACAGGACTTGTACAACTAATTAAGTCATTATCATTTACTTCCTCATATATTCTTTTTCCAAGTTCAATAACTGCTAAAAGTTCTATTGCTTTTACTTTTCCTATTCCTTTTATATTAGTAAGAGTATTTATTGATACATCTTTTAAATTTCTTATATCTTTAACTAAATTTAAAAGTTCAAATGACACTTCTTTGACAGATTTATCTTTAGTTCCCGTTTTTAATATGATCGACAATAATTCTTCATTAGACAAGCTCTCTTTTCCTTTGTTTACAAGTCTTTCTCTTGGTTTTTCTGTATTAGGTAATTCCTTAAAATTAATCATTAACTCCCCCCTTCTTTTGCATTATATAAATGACTTTTATTTAAGTCAATATTTTTTACATATTTTTACAAAAAATATGATATATTCCTGACTTTGACAGTTGTAAGAAAGCAAAATCTCTCAAACCCTTAAAATATAAG